>Ga0182008_10000401_pt1 | contig 33522 bp, 34 predicted proteins | sample Sormic07211129_1_FD_120482 | JGI IMG/M metagenome (GOLD analysis project Ga0182008, IMG submission 120482) | Rhizosphere microbial communities from Sorghum bicolor, Mead, Nebraska, USA - 072115-129_1 metaG | ecosystem: Host-associated > Plants > Roots > Rhizosphere | place: USA: Nebraska...
CGCAACGGCTGGCTCTGGGCGCTCGACATGGGCTTCATCGCCGGTGAATCCGAGGCCCCGGCCGGCGCTCAGAAGGTGCTGGTGCTCGACCTCAAGACCGGCCGCACGGTCAAGCGCATCCCCCTCGACGGCGTGGCCGACCGCAAGGGCAGCTTCCTCAACGACATCGCAGTGGACGAGCGCCGCCGCGTGGCCTACATCTCCGACAGCGGCATGCGCAGCGCACCGGACAACATGGTCGGCGTGATCGTGCTGGACTTCGCCTCGGGCCAGGCCCGGCGCGTGCTGGACCGGCATCCGGCGCTGCAGATCGAGCGCGAGGTGAAGGTGGTCTCGCACGGTGCCGAGGTCTGGGCCGGCAACCCGCTGTTGATCGGCATCAACGGCATCGCGCTGTCGCCCGACGGCCGCACGCTGTACTGGACCGTGACCACGGGCACCCGCGCCCATGCGATCCCGACCGCGATCCTGCGCCAGGCCGATGCGAGCGCGGCGCAGATCGATGCGGCCGTCCGCGACCTGGGCCCGGTGGGCGGCAACACCGACGGCATCGTCACCGACGCGAAGGGTGCGCTCTACATCACCGACGTCACGCGCAATGGCATCGTGAAGTACGACCCGCGCACGAACACCATGGCGCTGATCGCTTCCGACGACGGCGTGCACTGGCCGGACACGCCGGCCCTGCTGCCGGGCGGAGACCTGGTCTTCACCTCCAGCGCGCTGAACGACCATTTCGCGGGCGCCGTCAAGAGCGGCGCGGAACGCTACGAGCTGTGGCGGCTGCCGCTCGGCGCCCGCAAGGCATCGACCCGCTGAAGATCGCCTTCACGAGGACAGACATCACCATGATGAACTTCGACTTCCACAACCCCACACGCATCGTCTTCGGCCCCGGCACCATCGCGCAGCTGGACCGGCGGGTCCCCGCCAACGCGCGCGTGCTGCTGCTCTACGGCGGCGCGAGCGCGCAGAAGAACGGCACGCTGGACGAGGTCCGGCGCGCCCTCGGCCAACGCGACGTGCAGGAGTTCGGCGGCATCGAGCCCAACCCCACCTACGAGACCCTGATGCGCGCCGTCGCGCTGGTGCGCGAGGAGCGGCGCGACTTCCTGCTCGCGGTCGGCGGTGGATCGATCATCGACGGCAGCAAGTTCGTGGCCGCGGCCGCGGACTTCGAGGGCGACCCCTGGCAGATCCTCGAGAGCGAGGGCCGCAGCGTGCACCGTGCCCTGCCACTGGGCTGCGTGCTGACGCTGCCCGCGACCGGCTCGGAGATGAACAACGCGGCGGTGGTGACGCGCCAGGCCACGCAGACCAAGCTGGTCTTCATGAGCCCGCACGTGTTTCCGGCCTTCTCGATCCTGGACCCGACCAAGACCTTCACGCTGCCGGCACGGCAGGTAGCGAACGGCGTGGCCGATGCATTCACGCACGTGATGGAGCAGTACCTGACCCATCCCGCGGGCGGCCTGGTGCAGGACCGCCTGGCCGAGGGCCTGCTGCAGCTCCTGATCGAGATCGGCCCGCGCACGCTGGCCGAGCCCGAGAACGAAACGCTGCGCGCCAACCTCATGTGGTCGGCCACGCTGGCCCTCAACGGCCTGATCGGTGCGGGTGTGCCGCAGGACTGGGCCACGCACGTCGTGGGCCACGAGCTGACCGCGCTGCATGGCATCGACCACGCCCGCACGCTGGCGATCGTCCTGCCGTCGATGCTGCAGGTGCGCCGCGAGGCCAAGCGCGCCAAGCTGCTGCAGTACGCCGAACGCGTCTGGGGCCTGGCCGGCGGCACCGAGGATCAACGCATCGACCAGGCCATCGCCCGCACGCGCGCCTTCTTCGAGCAACTGGGCATCCCGACGCGCCTGTCGGCCTACGGCCTCGGTGCCGAAGAGGTCGAGCAGGTCGTTGCCCAGCTGGCGGCGCACGGCATGACGCAACTGGGCGAGCGGCAGGACGTCACGCTGGATGTGAGTCGCGCGGTGCTGCTGGCCAGTCTTTGATGCCGCCTCAGGCGGGCTGCGTCGCGACCATCGAAGGACGCTGCCGCACCGCCTCGAACCAGGCCGCCACCTCCGAGCGGCCTTCGCGCCAGGCCAGGTCCGGGAAGCGGAAGTCCAGGTAGTCCAGCGCGCAGGCGATCGTGATGTGACCGATGTCGAAGGCATCGTCGGCGTCCGCGACATGGGCCGCCGCCGCGTCCAGCGAGGCGCTCACCTTGCGCAGCTGGCCTTCGGTCCACGCGGGCCAGCGGCAGGACTCGGGCCGCAGCGTGCCTTCATAGCGCGCGAGCAGCGCGGCCTCGAGCAGGCCGTCTCCCAGCGCCTGCGCCTGCAGCGCCCGCCAGCGCAGCGGACCCGGCGCGGGAAACACGCGCTGCCGGCCGTCGAGCGCATCGAGGTACTCGCAGATCACGGCCGAGTCGTAGAGCGCCATGCCCTCGTCGGTGAGCAGGGTCGGCACGCGGCCGCTCGGGTTGTGCGCGGCCACCGCGAGGTCGGGCCGGACAGGGCTCGCGGCGGCCGGCACCGGCTCGATGCTGGCCGCCAGTCCGAGCTCGATCGCGGTCACCGTGACCTTGCGCACGAAGGGTGATGCGGGGGAGTGGAAAAGCTTCATGGCGTGGCTTTGGAGTCAAAGGATATATCATGCATCATCATTCATTCAAAGGAGACATTTCCATCATGCAAGGCCTCAAGGACCCCACGCTGTTCCGTCAACAGGCACTGATCGGCGGCGCCTGGCTCGACGCCCCGGAGACCCTCACGGTGCGCAACCCCGCCACCGGGGAGACCATCGGCCAGGTGCCGCGCATGTCCGGTGCCGCCACGCGGCAGGCCATCGAGGCCGCCGAAGCCGCGCTGCCGGCCTGGGCCGCGCTGACCGCCAAGCAGCGCTCGGCGCTGCTGCGAAACTGGTTCGAGCGCCTGATGGCCGCGCAGGACGACCTGGCGCTGATCCTGACCACCGAGCAGGGCAAGCCGCTCGCCGAGGCGCGCGGCGAAGTCGCCTACGGCGCGAGCTTCATCGAGTGGTTCGCCGAGGAAGCGCGCCGCACCTACGGCGAGGTGATTCCTTCCGCCAACGCCGACACCCGCCTGGTCGCGCTGCGCCAGCCCATCGGCGTCTGCGCCGCCATCACGCCCTGGAACTTTCCCAACGCCATGCTGGCGCGCAAGCTCGGCCCGGCGCTGGCCGCCGGCTGCACCATGGTCGTCAAGCCCGCTTCGCAGACGCCCTTCTCCGCGCTCGCCATGGCGGTGCTGGCCGAGCAGGCGGGCATTCCGCCGGGCGTGATCAACATCGTGACCGGCAGCGCGAGCGAGATCGCGGGCGAACTCACGGCCAACCCGCGGGTGCGCAAGATCAGCTTCACCGGTTCGACCGAAGTCGGCCGCCAGCTGATGCAGCAGAGCGCGCCCACCATCAAGAAGCTGTCGCTGGAACTCGGCGGCAACGCGCCCTTCATCGTCTTCGACGACGCCGACCTGGACGCGGCCGTCGAAGGCGCGATGGTCGCCAAGTTCCGCAACAACGGCCAGACCTGCGTGTGCGCGAACCGCATCCTCGTGCACGACGCGGTCTACGAGGCCTTCGCCGCCAGGCTGGTGGCGCGGGTCGCGGCGCTGCGGGTCGGCAACGGCGTCGCGGCCGGCGTGCAGGTCGGGCCGCTGATCGACGCCAAGGCGGTGCAGAAGGTCGAGGAGCACATCGCCGATGCGCTGGCCGGCGGCGCGACCCTGGCGGTCGGCGGGCGGCGGCTGGAGGGCAACTTCTTCGAGCCGGCCGTGATGACCGGCGTCACCTCCGCGATGCTGGTGGCGCGCGAGGAGACCTTCGGCCCGCTCGCGCCGCTGATCCGCTTCGCCGACGAGGACGAGGCGGTCCGGATCGCGAACGACACCGAATTCGGGCTGGCCTCGTACATCTACACGCGCAGCCTGCGCCGGAGCTGGCGCATCGCCGAGCGGCTGGAGTTCGGCATGGTCGGCGTGAACACCGGCCTGATCTCGACCGCCGAGGCGCCCTTCGGCGGCATCAAGCAATCGGGCCTGGGGCGCGAAGGCTCGCGCCACGGCATCGACGACTACATGGAAATCAAGTATGTCTGCATGGGCGTCGCCTGAGGATGCTCCGGCGGAGGCCCCGCCCCCCTGGGACTGGAGCCTGCGCGTGCAGGTCCGCTGGAGCGACCTCGATGCGCTGGGCCACGTGCACCACCTGGCCTACCTGCGCTGGTGCGAGGACGTGCGCAACGAGCATGCGGTGGCCGTCGGGCTGCCCGCGCCGGGCACCGGCGCCTGCTCGCAGGTGATCCTGCGCCTCGACGTGCACTACCTGCGGCCGGCGCCCCGCGACGCCGAACTGCAGATGCGCATGCGGGTGCTGCGCCTGGGCCGCACCAGCGCCGAGGTGCTCTGCCGGCTAGAGGGCCCGGCGCAGGCGCTGTTCGAGGCCCGCGTGACGACGGTGCTGTGCGACGACCGCACGCACCGCCCGGTGCCCTGGCCCGACGCGGTGCGGCAGCGCATCGAAGCGGCCCTGCCGCCGGCCGCCGCGCCGAAGCACTAGGGTCTTCGGAATGAGCGGCAGCCCGCTCGCGCGCACCTCAGGCCGCGACCGCCTGCTCCGCCTCGATGCCGTGGATCGCGGCGGCGATCTGCGCCGCGTCGAGCGGGCGCTGGAAATTGCGCACATGCGGCGCGGTCATGGTGAGTTCCGCGATCTGACGGATCTCGGCCGCGGTCGGCGCGCTCACACCGAGGTCGCCCAGCGACGTCGGCAGGCCGATGCCGCGGTAGAAGCCGACCAGTTCCTGCACGAAAGCCGTGTCTCGCTCCTCCAGCACCAGCTGGACCAGCAGGCCGTAGGCCACCTGCAGCCCGTGCAGCGCATCGCGCGCACCGCGCACGGCGGTCAGGCCACGCGTCATCGCATGGGCGATCGACAGGCCGCCGTTCTCGAAGCACATGCCCGACAGCAGCACCGCCGCCTCGACGCAGTTCTCCAGCGCGGCGTCGGGCTGCTGGCGCTCCACCGCACGCAGCGCGGCGGGTGCGTGCGCGCGCAGCATGTCGTAGCACAGCGCCGCCAGCGCGCTCGCGGCCAGCGTGCCGGCGCCACCGTAGATGTTGGCGCCGCCCGCGCGCTGGCATTGGGCCACCTCGAAGGTCTTCGAGACCGCATCGCCGATGCCCGCCAGCAGCAGGCGCGCCGGCGCGCGCGCGATCAGCTCGGTGTCGACGATCACGGCACTGGGGTTGCGCGCCATGTGCTCGACCGCGAGCAGGCGGTGCGCTTCGTCGTAGACCACGTAGATCTTGCTGGTCGGCGCATCGTTGGATGCCACCGTCGGCACGCTGATCACTTCGGCGCCCAGCGCGTGGGCCACGGCCTTGCCGATGTCGATGCCCTTGCCGCCGCCCGCGGCGATGACGGCGGTGGGCGCGAGCGTACGGACCTGCGCGCAGAGGCGCTCGATCTCCGGCGGCGTGACCTCGCCCGAGAACAGCGCGACCTCCAGCCGCACGCCGGCGGCCGCGCAGGCGGCGCGCACCTTGGGTTCCACCAGTTGCAGCACCACGCGATCCGCCACCAGCAGGGCGATCTTTCCGGTCAGCGCGGCCTGCGCGCCCACGGCGTCGAGCGCGCCGGGTCCCTGGATGTAGCGCAGCGGCGCACCGAACACGCGCGGACGCGGAGCACCGACGGAAGCGGCGGTGGGGGATGGGTTCATCGGGTTGTCTCCTTGAGTGACGAGGGGCCTGGGTAAACCCCAGATATGGCGCATGACGCAGGATATATCATACATCTCAACACTCGAAAGACATCCGTGCAATCCCCCGTCCCCCTTCCGTCCGCTGCCTATCCGACCATCGACGGCCACACGCGCCTGGTGCCGCTGCTGGCCTATCCCTCGGAGCATGTGCGCACGCCGGCGCTGTTCAACAGCTACTGCGCGGCCCGCGGCCTCAACGCGGTGATGTTCGCGCTCAAGGTACCGCCCGCGCACCTGCAGTCGACCTGGCAGAGCCTGCGTCACATCGAGAACCTCGCGGGCGTGGTGGTCACCATCCCGCACAAGGCGCCGGTCGCCGCGCTGGTGGATTCGCTGGAAGGCGCGGCCCTGCACATGGGCGTGTGCAACGTGGCGCGACGCGGCGCCGACGGCCGTTTCGTCGGCCGCATGTACGACGGCATCGGCTTCGTCGCCGGCCTCGTCTCGCAGGGCATCGACATCCGCGGCCGGCGCGCCGCCCTGTTCGGCGCCGGTGGCGCAGGCACCGCGATCGCGCACGCGCTGTGCCACCAGGGCCTGGCCCATCTGCACCTGGTCAACCGGACCCAGGCCAAGGCCGAAGCGCTGGCGCGCGAGCTGTCGGCGCTCTATCCGAACGTCACGGTGCACGCCACGCTCGCCGACCCCTCGGCGCTCGACCTCGCGATCAACGGCACCGCCCTGGGCCTGCACGCGGGCGACGCGCTGCCCTTCGACCCGGCCACGCTCGGCCCGGCGACCGTGGTCGCCGAGGTCGTGATGCAGCCCGACACCACCGCGCTGCTCCAGCGCGCTTCGGACCTGGGGCTGCGCGTGCACCGCGGCGTCCACATGGTCCAGACCCAGGTCCAGCTGCTGGCCGAGTTCGTCCTCGGGCCGCGGGGCTGAGTCCCGTTCTCTTCCACCCCATTCCCCCATCCACCAGGAGACACTCCATGCAATCTACGAAACCGGGCGCGTTCCGCGCGCTGGCCATGGCGGCAACCGCCATGGCCCTGGGCGGCCTCTGCGCCCTCGCCTCGGCCCAGGCCAAGGACGTGAAGATCGGCTTCGTGCTGCCGCTGTCCGGCGGCGCGGCCACCATCGGCAACCAGACCAAGGTCGGCGCCGAAGTCGCGGTCGCGCAGATCAACGCGGCCGGCGGCGTCAAGTCGATGGGCGGCGCGAAGCTGGTGCCCCTCTTCGCCGACAGCCAGTCCAAGCCCGACGTCGGCGTGGCCGAGACCGAGCGCCTGATCACGCGCGAAAACGTCGCGATGGTGGTGGGTGCCTACAACAGCGGCGTGACCTTCCCCGCGACCGAGCTTGCCGAGCGCTACAAGACGCCCTGGCTGGTCACGGGCGCGGTCAAGGACGAGATCACCGAGCGCAACTTCAAGTACGTGTTCCGCCCCAACAACAAGGCCACCTACGACGCCCGCGAGCAGCTCGACGCCATCGACATGCTCAAGAAGGAAACCGGCAAGGGACCGAAGACCATCGGCCTGTTCTACGAGGGCACCGACTGGGGCCGCTCGCATTCGGCCAACGTCAAGAAGCTGGCCAAGGAACGCGGCTACCAGATCTCGCTCGACGAGTCCTATCCGCCGAACCAGTCGGACTTCTCGGCCCAGCTGCTGAAGATCCGCGCCACCAAGCCCGAGGCGCTGATCGTGGTGGCCTACACGCCCGACCACATCCTGTTCACGCGCCAGTTCAACGAGGCCGGCGTCTACGTGCCCTACGGCGTGCATTCGGTCGGCGGCGGCTCGGAGGACCCGAACTTCTACAAGGCCGTGTCGCCCAAGACGGTGGAGAACATGTTCGTGCAGGAGGACTTTCAGATCGACATCATGCGGGCCACCAAGGACGCCGCGTCGATCGACGCCGACAAGCGCTTCACGGCCGCGATCGGCTACAGCATCAACGCCTACGGCGGCCAGGGCGTGTCGAACGTCTACATCGTCAAGGATGCGCTCGAGCGCGCCGGCAGCGCCGACCGCGAGAAGCTGCGCGCCGCGCTGGCCGCGACCGACATCACCAGCGGCCCGGCGCTGATCACCGGCTACGAGCGCATCAAGTTCGACGAGAACGGCCAGAACACCTTCGCCCACGGGGTGATCTCGCAGAACCACGGCGGCGAGCGCCGCACCGTCTGGCCCGCCGCAAACCGGCTGGCCGGCGTGACCCCGGTCTGGCCGCTGCCGGAACGTCGCTGAGCCCCGCGCGAACCGACGCGCCTGTCCGTCCGCTCGGCCCGGTGCCGGGCGGCTTCGCGTTTCGCACCCCCTCGCTCTCCGGGCCACGGCCCGGCGGGCTTCGAAAGCCTTTATGGATCCCCTGATTCTTCTCTACGCCGTCGTCAACGGCCTGCTGCTGGGCGGCATCTACGGCGGCATCGCGCTCGGGCTCAGCCTGATCTTCGGCGTGCTGCGCGTGATCAACTTCGCGCACGGCTCCTTCCTCATGGTCGCCATGTACGCGAGCTGGGGCCTCTGGGCCGCGTTCGGCTGGCACCCCTACGCCTCGGTCGTGGTGACCGTGCCCTTCCTCTACCTGCTGGGCTACTTCACCCAGTCCGTGGTGATCGCCCCGCTGATCCGGCGCGAGTCCACGCTGGTGGTGGAGCCGCTCGGCGCGCTGCTGCTGACCACCGGCCTCTACCTGGTGCTCGACAACCTAGTGCTGATGGGCTTCGGCCCGGATGTGCGCTCGGCCAACGTCGAGTTCGCCAGCGGTTCGCTGCTGGTCGCCGGGCTGCCGGTCAACATCCCGCGGCTGATCGGCTGCGCCGCGGGCGTGCTGGTCGCGGCGGCGCTCTGGTGGGCGCTGCGCCACACCGACAGCGGCCGCGCGATCCGCGCCACCGCGCAGAACCGCGAGGCAGCCGCGCTGAGCGGCGTGGACATCCAGCGCGTCTACAACCACACCTTCGGCATCGGCGCCGCGATCCTGGGGCTGTTCGGCGCGCTGCTCACGCCCTTCCTGTCGCTCACGCCCACCGTCGGCCAGATGTTCGGCGTCAAGTCCTTCCTGGTGGTGGTGCTGGGCGGCATCGGCTCGATCCCGGGCTCGATCCTCGGCGGGCTGCTGCTCGGCGTGTTCGAGTCGGTGGCCTCGCAATACGTGACCGCGACCTCGGCCGCCATCTTCTCGTTCGGCCTGTTCATCGCCGTGCTGCTGTTCAGGCCCAACGGCCTGCTCGGCCGCAAGATCTGAAGGAATCCCATGTCTACTTCCCGCCGCTCCATCACCGCGGTCCTGGGCCTGCCCCTGCTGGCGATCGCGCTGGTGCTGCCCTTCTTCGTGCAGGAGGCCTACCTGCTGCACTCGCTGACCATGATCCTGTACTTCGCCTACATGGCGTCGGCCTGGAACTTCGTCTGCGGCTACGTCGGCCAGCTCTCGCTGGGCCATGCCGTCTTCGCCGGCCTGGCCGGCTACGCGACCGTGCTGCTCTACACCCAGCTCGGCTGGTCGCCCTGGTTCGGCATGCTGGCCGGGGGCCTGCTCGCGGCCATCCTGGCCGTGATCCTCGGCTACCCGAACTTCAAGCTGCGCGGCCCCTACTTCACGCTCACCACCATCGCCTTCGCGGAGATCGTGCGCATCTGGCTGGAGAACACCGACGAGTTCATGGGCATCCCGCTCAAGGGCGCGCAGGGCCTGGTGGTGCCGCCCAGCGACCTCGGCTGGCAGGTGTTCCAGTTCGAGGGCAAGGTGCCCTACTACTACATCGCGCTCGCGATGCTGGTGATCATGCTGCTGGCCACGGTGGTGCTCGAGCGCTCGCGCCTGGGCTACTACCTCAAGGCGGTGCGCGGCGACCCCAACGGCGCGGCCGCGCTGGGCGTCAACGGCACCCGCTGCTCGCTGACCGCGCTCGCGATCAGCGCCTTCATGACCGGGCTGGGCGGCGCGTTCTACGCGCAGTTCTTCCGCTACATCAATCCCGAGCGCAACCTGGGCATGGAGTTCTCGATCGACACCGCGCTGATGGCCATCGTCGGCGGCCAGGGCACCGTGCTCGGGCCGGTGCTGGGCGCGCTGCTGCTGCACCCGATCGCGGAGATCACCCGCGCCTGGTTCGGCGGCCGCTTCCCCGGCCTGCACCTGGTGATCTACGGCGCCATCCTGATGGTGGCGGTGCTCTATTTCCCCAAGGGCGTGATCGCGCCGCTGCAGCAATGGCTCACGCGCCGCGGCCTGCGCAAGCCCGATCCGGCCCCCGCCATCGACGTCCAGGAGGTGCGCCCATGAGCGCCATCGGCAACACCATGCTCGAGGTCCAGGGCCTGCAGAAGCGCTTCGGCGGGGTGCACGCGGTGCGCGACGTCTCGTTCAGCCTGCGGCAGGGCGAGATCCTCGGCCTGCTGGGCCCCAACGGCGCCGGCAAGACCACGGCCTTCAACCTGATCGCGGGCTTCCACCCGCTCGACGAAGGCCAGGTGCGCTTCGAGGGCCGCAACATCGCCGGCATGAACCCCAACCAGATCTGCCATGCGGGCATCGCCCGCACCTTCCAGATCTCGCGGCCCTTCGGCGGCCTGACGGCGCTGGAGAACGTGATGGTGGGCGCCTTCGCGCGCCACCCCACGCGCTCGAAGGCGCGCGCCGAGGCCGAGCGCATGCTCGACTTCCTCGGCATGTCCGCCCGGGCCGACCACGACGCGGGCGACCTCACGGCCTTCGACAAGCGCAAGCTCGAACTGGGCCGCGCGCTGGCCACCGGGCCGCGCCTGCTGCTGATGGACGAGGTCGTGGCCGGCGCCACGCCGAGCGAGGCCGGCGAGATGGTGCGGCTGGTGCACAAGGTGCGCGACCAGGGCATCTCGGTGCTGATCGTCGAACACGTGATGAAGGTGATCATGGGTCTGTCCGACCGCGTGATCGTGATGGACCAGGGCACGCTGATCGCGGACGGCAAGCCGGCCGACGTGGTCAACGATCCGCGCGTGCTCACCGCTTACTTTGGAGAAGGCTATGCCGGCAACGATATTTAGCGCCCGGAACGTCTGGTCCGGCTACGGCGAGCAGCAGGTGCTGCGCGGCGTCGACCTGGAACTCGCGCCCGGCAGCATCACCGCGCTGATCGGCGCCAACGGGGCCGGCAAGACCACTTTCCTGCGCACCGTGTCGGGACTGCTGCGCGCCACGCGCGGCGAGATCCAGCTCGCGGGCGAATCGCTGGTCGGGCGCAAGCCGCACGACATCGTGACCCAGGGCTTCGTCCAGTCGCCCGAGGGCAAGCAGCTGTTCACCGAGATGTCAGTGCTGGAGAACCTGCTCGTGGGCGCCAGCAGCGCGCACGCCAAGGCGGTGCGCCAGCGCACGCTGGAGGAAGTGTTCGAGCTGTTCCCGATCCTGGCCGAACGACGCGGCCAACTGGCCGGCACCATGTCGGGCGGCCAGCAGCAGATGGTGGCGGTGGGTCGCGCACTGATGGCGCTGCCCAAGGTGCTGGCGCTCGACGAGCCCTCGCTGGGCCTGGCGCCGATCATGGTGCAGCGGCTGTTCGACAGCATCGTGCGCATCCGCGACCGCGGCCTGGCGGTGCTGGTGATCGAGCAGAACGTGCAGATGGTGCTGAAGATCGCGGACCGCGGCTACGTGCTCGAGAACGGCGCCGTCGCGCTCACCGGCACCGGCGCGGAACTGCTGCACAACCCGCACCTGCGCGCCAGCTATCTGGGGCTCTGAGCGGGGACGAAAGGAAGGCGCCCGCCTTTGTCCCGAAAGAAGATATATCATATATTTAAGTCCACAAAAGGAAGACCCATGACCCCAACCCCCGCCACCGCCGCGCCGAGCGCGGACTTCACGCCCTCCCCCGAGCAGATCGCGCTGCTGCGGGAGAAGGCCCGCTTCGTGCGCCTCGAGACCATCCGACTGATCGAGATCGCGAAGGTCGGGCACTACAGCTCGGTGTTCTCCTGCGCCGAGATCTTCTCGTCGCTCTACTACGACGTGATGCGGCTGCGCGAGGGCGAGCCGCAATGGGCCGACCGCGACCGCTTCCTCATGGGCAAGGGCCACGCGGCCGTCGGCCTGTTCCCGATCCTGGCGGAGAAGGGCTTCATCCCGAAGGCCTCGCTGGACGACTACACCCGCCTGGGCAGCCCGCTGGGCGACCACCCCGACATGACCAAGGTGCCGGGCATCGATTTCAGCTCGGGTTCGATCGGCCATGCGATGTCCGCCGGTGCCGGCATGGCGCTGGGCGGCCGCATGCAGGGCAAGGACTTCGCGGTGTTCGCGATGGTGGGCGACGGCGAGATGCAGGAGGGCCAGGTCTGGGAGGCCGCCCTGTTCGCCGCCCACCACAAGCTGTCGCGCCTGATCGGCATCGTGGACCGCAACGGCTACCAGCTCGACGGCAAGGTGGACGACGTGATCGGCGTCGAGTCGCTGGCCGAGAAGTGGCGCGCCTTCGGCTGGGAAACGCACGAAGTCGACGGCCACGACCTGGGCGCGCTCACCGCCCTGCTGCGCCGCCTGCGCGCCGACACGACGCGCGACCGCCCCGCCTGCGTGATCGCCAAGACCATCAAGGGCCGCGGCGTCTCCTACATGGAGACCGAGCCGGGCTGGCACCTGGGCTACCTCGCCCCCGCCGACGCAGAGGCCGCCGTGGCCGAGATCATGAACAAGGACATCTGAAAATGAGCAAGCTTCTCAGCACCGAATCCTGGCAGTACCGCGCCCTCAACGCCATCACGCCGGGCCTCAACTACTTCTCCGACGCGCTCATCGAGCTGGCCGAGCAAGGCCATCCGGTGGTCGCCGGCTCGGCCGACCTGCAGTACTCGAACGGCCTCAACAAGTTCGCCACCCGCTTCCCCGAGCGCTTCACGCAGTTCGGCATCTCGGAACAGAACATGGTGACGGCCGCCGCCGGGCTCGCGACCACGGGCTACATGCCCTTCGTCGCGACCTTCGCGTCCTTCCTGGGCCTGCTGTGCTGCGAGCAGATCCGCATGGACGTGGCCTACAGCAAGCTGCCGGTGCGCCTGGTCGGCCACCACACCGGCATCTCGCTGGGCTTCTACGGCACCTCGCACCACGCGACCGAGGACATCTCGACCACGCGCGCGATCGCGGGCCTGACGGTGATCTCGCCCGCGGACGGCCCGCAGTTCGCGGCCGCGATCAAGGCCTCGGTGCACTGGCCCGAGCCGATCTACTTCCGCATCGGCCGCGGCCGCGAGCCCGAGGTCTACGAGAAGGGCACGCCCTTCGTCATCGGCAAGGCCATCGAGCACGGCCAGGGCACGGACCTCACGCTGATCGCCTGCGGCATGGCCGTCAAGGGCGCGCTCGACGCGGCCCAGGCGCTGCGCGCCGCGGGCCATTCGGTCGGCGTGCTGGACATGGCGACGATCAAGCCGCTGGACCGCGAGGCCGTGCTGAAGGCCGCGGCCCGCTCGAAGCTGCTGGTGACCGTCGAGGAGCACAACGTGCTGGGCGGCCTCGGCGCCGCGGTTGCCGAGGTGCTGGCCGACGAGGGCACGGGCGCGCGCCTGGTGCGCCACGGCATCCACGACGAGTACAGCCTGATCGCGCCGCCCACGCACCTCTATGCGCACTACCGGCTCGACGGCCCGGGCATCGAGGCCGTGGCACGCGCGGCGCTGGCCGGCGGCACCACCGACTCGGTGCGCAGCGGAGCCGCGGCATGAGCACGCTGTCGTTGATGGACTACGTCGACCACGGCGCGGGCGGCGGTCCGGAGGTGCTGAAGATCGCCAGCGGCCCGCGGCCCGTGCCCGCGCCGGGCGAGGTGCTGATCCGCGTCGCGTACGCGGGCGTCAACCGCCCCGAGGCGCTGCAGCGCGCCGGCCTCTACGCGCCACCGCCCGGCGCTTCGCAGATCCTCGGCCTCGAGGTGTCGGGCGAGGTGGTCGCGCTGGGCGAAGGCGTGGAGCGCTGGAAGGTCGGCGACGCGGTCTGCGCGCTGACCAACGGCGGCGGCTATGCGCAGTACGTGGTCGCGCCGCAGGGGCAGGTGCTGCCCGTGCCGCAGGGCCTGTCGCTGCTGCAGGCCGCGGCGCTGCCGGAGAACTACTTCACCGTGTGGACCAACCTGTTCCAGCGCTCCGGCCTGCGCGCCGGCGAGAGCGTGCTGGTCCACGGCGGCTCCTCGGGCATCGGGCTCACGGCCATCCAGTTGGCCAGGGCCTTCGGCGCCACGGTGCTGAGCACGGCGGGCAGCGCGGCCAAGGCAGCGGCCTGCCGCGACGCCGGCGCCAGCTTCGCGATCAACTACCGCGAGCAGGACTTCGTCGCCGTCGCGCTCGAAGCCACGGGCGGCCAGGGCGTGAACGTGGTGCTGGACATGGTCGGCGGCCGCTACATCGCGCGCAACCTCCAGGCACTGGCGGTCGAGGGCCGGCTGGTGCAGATCTCCTTCCTCGAGGCCTCGAAGGTCGAGCTCGACTGGACCCCGCTGATGGTCAAGCGCCTGCACTTCACCGGCTCCACGCTGCGGCCGCGCAGCCTGGCGGACAAGGCCCGCATCGCCGACGAGCTGCAGGAGCGGGTCTGGCCGCTGCTGAGCAGCCAGCAGATCGCGCCCGTGGTGCACCGCGTGTTCCCGATCGCCCGGGCGGCCGAGGCGCATGCGCTGATGGAGTCCTCGGAGCACATCGGGAAGATCCTGCTCGAGGTCTGAGGCTCCGGAGAAGGCCGAGGCGGCGCACGCGCGCCGGCCTCGGCTTTTTTTTCGTCAGCCGATGTGGAAGCCGCCGTCGACCGGCAGCAGCGCGCCGGTCACGTAGCGCGACGCCGCGGTGCTGAGGAAGCCCACCACGTCGGCCACCTCCTCGGCCGCGCCCCAGCGCTTGGCCGGGATGCGCGCGAGGATGCCCGGCGCGCGGTCGGGGTTGTGGATGGCGCCGCTGGCCAGCCGGGTGTCGATCCAGCCCGGCGCCACCGCGTTCACGCGGATGCCGAGCTCGGCGAAGGCCATCGCGTGCGAGCGCGTGAGCGCCACCACCGCGCCCTTGCTGGCCGCATACGACGGGTTGTTGCGCGAGCCGAACCAGCTGAACATCGACGCGAAGTTCACCACCGCGCCCTGGCGCTTCGCCAGGGCGTCCTTGCAGGCCATGGTCACGAGCTGGGTGCCCACGAGGTTCACCTCGAGCACCTGGCGGAAGCCCTCGGGCTCCCATTCACGCCCTTCGTGCCGGATCAGTCCGGCCGCGTTGACCAGCGCATCGATGCCGTCCAGGCCCTGCACCGCCTGCTTCACGGCGGCCTCGTCGGTGACGTCGAGTTTCGAGAACGCGACGCCCGGGGCGTCGCTGTCCTCGCGGTCCATGCCCAGCGCGATCACGCGCCATCCCAGGCCGGCGAAATGGCGGGCGCACGCCAGGCCGATGCCCGTGCCGCCGCCCGTCACGACAGCCAGCCGGGGCGCCTCGGTCGCGGGGCGTTGCGATGTATTCATGCTTATCTCCTGTGGGTAGGCGGGCCGCCGACGTGACGGCGCGCAAGGGCACGTCGTCGAGCGGCACCCTCAGGATGCATGATATATCTTCGATTCGAACGACGGAAGCCCGTTGCGGCAAAACACGCCCGCACGAGCGGTGCGGGCGGCCGCGTTCAGCTGGCGTTCTGTTTTTCGAGCCAGGCGATGATCACGTCGCTCCAGCGGATGTCGGCCTGGATGGCGATGCGCGCCGCCTCGGGGTCGCGCTTGCGCAGCGCGCGCAGCACCTGGTAGTGCTTGTGGTTGCGGCTGCTGATCTCGCGCCGCGGGATCTCGGTGTGGAAGGTGCGCAGCAGCGGGCCCATCATGACCCAGAAGTTCTCGACGGTCGCGGTGACCAGCGGCATCTGCGCGGCCCGCAGCAGCGCGAAATGGAAGTCGGTGTTGAGCTTGGAGGCCAGCGCCGCATCGGTCGAGGCGGCGACCACGAAGGCGTCCTGGATCTTGCTCAGCCGGTCCAGCTCCTCGGCGGTCATCAGCATGCAGGCCCGCTCCGCGGCGGCGCCTTCGAGCGCCATGCGCATCAGCTGGATCTGGCGCAGGTCGTCGGGGCCCAGCGTCGGCACGTGGATCGCGGTGGCGGCGCGCATCTCCAGTGCGCGTTCGCTCACCAGCTTGAAAATCGCTTCGCGCACCGGCGTGATGCTGGTGCCGAGCTGGGTCGACAGGTCCTTGATGCGCAGTCGCTCGCCGGGCGAGAACTCGCCGTCCATCAGCGCGGTGCGGATGCGGCCATAGACACGGGAGGAAAGGTTTTCGCTGGAGAGCTGGGGCAGGACGGACACGGATGGAACCTCGCGCCCCCTCCGGGGGGCAACGGAACATCATATATCCCGCATCGGATCCGGTGGTCGAGTTGGCGACAGTGCCGCCTTCAGCGCAGCGCCTCGCTCTTCGTCTCGGGCACGAAGAAGAACACGATCACCGCGGCCAGGGCGAAGAAGCCGGCCGTGGCGGCCAGCGCGCTGCTCACGCCGTTGCCCTGCGAGAGGAAGCCGACCGCGGCGGGGGCCAGCGCGCTGGTGGCTCGGCCGGTGTTGTAGATGAAGCCCTGCGCCGTGGCGCGGACCTGCGTCGGGAACAGCTCGGCGAAGGTCGGCGCGAAGCCGCTGTAGAAGCCGGTGCCGAAGAAGGCCACGACCGGGCCGAACAGCAGCAGCAGCGTCGGCGACGTGATCGCCACGTAGAGCGGCACCGCCACCGCCGAGGCGAGGAAGAACAGGATGAACGAGCGCCGGCGGCCGATGGCGTCGGCGAAGTAGCCGAACACGATGAAGCCCAGGGCCGCGCCGGCCTGCATCACCACGATCCAGGTGGTCGACTTGAGCAGGTCGAAGCCCGGCCCGCCCTGGGCCACCGGCGTCGCGAGGTAGGTCGGCACCCAGGTGAACAGCCCCCAGTAGCCGCACATCGCCGCCGAGGTGAACGCCAGGCACACCAGCGTGGGCCGCAGGTGCTTGCCGAACAGCACCGCGAAGGTCTCGCCCACGGACAGGCGCCGCTTCTGCTCCAGCCAGATCGAGGATTCCGGCGTGTGGCGCCGGACCCAGAACGCGAACAGCGCCGGCAGCAGGCCGACCGCGAAGGCCCAGCGCCAGCCGAAGTACGGCAGCACCAGCGCCGCGACCAGCGCCGCCAGCGCGTAGCCCAGCGCGAACGCGCTCTGCACCCAGGCCATCACCTTGCCGCGGTGCTCGGCCGGCCAGGTCTCGGTGATCAGCGTCGCGCCCGCCGACCACTCGCCACCCACACCGAGGCCGAGGATGAAACGGAAGATCAGCAGCTGCGTCACGGTCTGCGAGAAGCCGCACAGCGCGGTGCCGAGCGAATAGCACAGGATGCTCAGCACCATCGAGCGGGTGCGGCCCAGGCGGTCCGCGAGGAAGCCGAAGACCAGGCCGCCGACCGCGGTGGCCAGCAGCGTCATCGAGGCGATCAGCCCCGCCACGCCCTTGTCGAAGGCCAGGTCGGCGCTGATGTACTTGATCATCATCGCGAACAGCATCAGATCCATGATGTCCAGCATCCAGCCCACATAGGCGGAGCCGAAGGTCTGCCACTGCGCCTTGGTGCGCCCCACGTACCAGCGCGCGTTCGGGGTTGTCGTCGTTGCCGGGTCGGTACCGGCGGTCGCCATGCTCATGGGAGGTCTCCTGGGGGGCCGCAAACGCTGCGGCCACGCGTCTTCATGAAAGATACATTCGTATCGAAGAACGAATCTTATGAAGCCTTATGAGATTTCATCTCAGTATTAACCATTAATAGACATACACGTCTCGTTTATCGATACTCCAGACTTCAAACCTTGGAGTTCCCATGCATCGATTCAAGCTGCGCCTTCTGGAAGACCGCATCCCCGCCCACCACGCCCCGGTCTACCTGCCCGCCCTCTCGCGGGCGATCTATATGGTCGAGGGCCAGCTCGCGATCGAGTTCGCCACCGGCGCGCAGCACGTGGTGCACGACACGGCCTGGGTCGGCGACGACGCGCTCGCGCTGCTGGCCGGCGAATCGGAGGTGGTGCTCTGGCGCTGGGAGCTGGTGCCGCACGACGCGGCGCAAGCGGGCACGCTGCGCTCCGCGCCGGCCACGCGCTCGGTGTGCAAGCTGGAGCAGGCGATCGAGCTGGACAGCGGCTTCGACTGGCTCATGCGCTGCGACCGCGTGGCCTTTCCGCCCGGCGGCGTGGCGCTGACCCACGTCCACCAGGGGCCGGGCATCCGCTGCTGCCTCGACGGCGAGATCACCATCGAGACCCAGGGCACGACGCAGGTCCACCGGCCCGGCGACGCCTGGTTCGAGCTGGGCCATGCGCCGGTGCTGGCGCCCACCACCCGGGACAGCGCGACCACCTTCATCCGCTGCTTTATCCTCCCGCAGGCCTGCCGCGGGCGCAGCTCGATCCGCTTCGTGCGGCCGGAGGACGCCGGCCAGCCCAACACCCAGAAGTACCATGTGTACGCAGAGCGCTTCCTGCGGCTCGAGCGCCCCGGCGCCCCACGACACGACTGACCTCTCCTATGCCATCGAACCCCTCTTCCCTGCCCGCCGCCCTCCCCGCCCCCCGCACCGGAACGGACGAAGGGACCCGGGAGGAAGGGCCGCAGGACGGCAACAGCTCGTCGACCTCCGTCATCTCGCTGCGCATCCTCGAGGTGATGGCCGAGGCCAATGCCGAACTGGGCGTGACGCAACTGGCCGAGCGGCTCGGCATGCCCAAGGCGCGCGTGCACCGGCACCTGAGCTCGCTGCGCCAAGAGGGCTATGTGATCCAGAACGCCCGCAGCAGCCGCTACAGCGTGGGCTGGCGGCTGTTCCTGCTGGGCCAGAAGCTGGTGCGGCAGTTCGATGTGGTCAGCCTGGCGCGCCCGGTCATGGAGGAGCTGCGCGACCAGGTGGGGCAGACCATCGTCATCACCACCTTCACCGACAACCACGTGGTCGTGCTCGACCTGGTGCGCGGGCACAGCCAGCTCGAGATCCTGCTGAGCTCGGGCACCGAGTACAAGCTGCACACCGTGGCGCAGGGCAAGATCGTGCTGGCCTTCGGCGCCCCGGCGCTGCTGGAGCGCCTGCTGACGCATCCGCTGGCGGCCGCCACGCCGCACACGATCGTCGACGCGGACCGCCTGCGCGCCGAGATCGACATCGTGCGCAAGCGCCGCTGGGCCGAGGCACCCGAGGAGGTGTTCATGGGCGTGAACGCGCTGGCGGCGCCGATCTTCCACAGCGGCGGCGAACTCTTCGGCGCGCTGGCCATCGTGGGCTCGATCCACTTCCTGCCCGCCCAGGCGAACCCTGCGACGGTCGACGCGCTGAAGAGCGCGGCCGACAAGGTCTCGGCGATCCTGGGGGCGCCGCGCACAGCGCCCTGAAGCCCTGCTGAACCCTACAGCGCGATGCGCTGGTCCCAGGGCGATTCGCCGCCCCAGTTGATGCACACGCTCTGGCGCCGCATGTAGCCCTTCCAGGCGTCGGAGCCCGCGGTGCGGCCGCCGCCGGTTTCCTTCTCGCCGCCGAAGGCCGCGCCGATGTCGGCGCCGGTGGTGCCCATGTTGACCTTGGCGATGCCGCAGTCGCTGCCCTGCGCCGACAGGAACAGCTCGATGTTGCCCAGGTTCGAGCTGTGGATGCCCGAGGCCAGGCCCTGCGGCACGCCGTTGTGGATCGCGATCGCTTCCTCGAGCGTGTCGTAGGTCATCACGTAGACGATGGGCGCGAAGGTCTCGTGCTGCACGCAGGGCCACTCGGGCTGCGTCTGCGTGATCAGCGTGGGCTCGACGTAGTGGCCCGGCCGGTCGATGCGCCTGCCGCCGTAGACCACCTTGCCGCCCAGCGCCACCGCCTGCGCGATGGCGTCCTCGTAGTGGCCGATGGCCGGTGCGTCGACCAGCGGGCCGATCACGGTGCCGGGCTCGCGCGGGTCGCCGACCTTGATCTGCGCGAAGGACTGCTTGAGCAGTTGCACCAGTTCGTCGGCCACCGTGCGCTGCACGATCACGCGGCGCGTGCTGGTGCAGCGCTGGCCGGTGGTGCCGACCGCGCCGAAGGTGATGCTGCGCGCGGCCAGCTTGAGGTCGGCCGTCTCGTCGACGATGCAGCCGTTGTTGCCCGAGCACTCGAGCATGTAGCGCCGGCCCAGCGCCGCGCCCACGATGTTCGCCACCTTGCGGCCCACGCCGCTCGAACCGGTGAAGGAGATCAGCGCCACGCGCGGGTCGGCCACCAGGCGCTCGGCCACGGCGTTGTCGTCGGGGATGAAGAGCGTGAAAACGCCCTCGAAGCCCAGCTCCTGCATCGCCTGGTTCGTGAGGTGCTGCAGCGCCAGCGCGGTCAGCGGCACCTTGGGGCTGGGCTTCCAGACCACGGTGTTGCCGCCGATGGCCGCGAGGAAACCGTTCTGCGCCCAGACCGCGGCCGGGAAGTTGTAGGCCGAGATCACGCCCACCACGCCCAGCGGCAGCCACTGGTCGTACATGCGGTGCTTGGCGCGCTGCGACTGCTGCGTGAAGCCGTAGAGCATGCGCGACTGGCCGGCCGCGAGCGCCGCCATGTCGATCAGCTCGCGCACCTCGCTGCGGGCCTCCATCAGCGACTTGCCGGTGTCGAGCGCCACCACCGCCGCCAGGCCCTCGTGGTGCTGGGCCGCGAGTTCGCCGATGCGCGCGACCAGCTCGCCGCGCCGCGGTGCCGGCACCATGCGCCAGCGCTGGTGCGTGGCCACGGCCGCGGCCATCACGGCCTCGTAGTCCTGCGCGGTGGCGCCGGCCACGCGGGCCGTGACGGTGCCGTCGGCGGGGTTGACCGCCTCGAAGGCTTTGCGGCCCTCGGTGGCGCTCCAGCCGCCGGTGCCGGTGCAGGCGCCGCCGTGGACCGGCTGGATGTGGAATTCGGAAAGGACTTCTTGGGTGTCGAACATGGGAGGACTCTGGATGCGAAGACTCAGGACTTGGACAGGAAACCGCCGATGCTTTCATCGGTGTGGAACACGGGCTTCTCGTAGTAGTGCGGCCCGTCGTAGATCTCGATCAGCACGCTGCTCTCGTGTGCCAGCGTCGGGCCATGGGGATGGTCCTTGGGGTTCATGTAGAAGGAGCCCGCGGTCAGCGTGAGCTGGCTGTCGGTGTACTCGTAGCGGCCCTCGAGGCAGTACATGAACTGGTTGGACGCATGCGAGTGCTTGACCGGGATGCGCCCGCCCTTCTCGTACTCGAGCAGCGCGATGCTGGCGCCGGTCTCGGCGTTCTTCCACAGGAAGTACTGGCGAAAGCCGTACGCGGGGAAGTCGATCCATTGCGCGGCGTCCAGATCCTGCGTGCGGATCAGCACCTCCAGCGTCTTCATCAGGGCTTCGTTCGGGACCGGGTTCATGGCGTGTGCTCCAGGGGGGGACGGCCGGCCGCGACCCAGCCGTCGTATTCCTTGCGGCTTTCCGGGGTCGCCGGAAACAGTCCGAAGATCGAGCGGCCGCCGGCGATCTGCTGCTCGGCGAAGGCCTCGTACTCAACCGCGTCCAGCGCCTCGGCCGCGACCTCCTCGACCAGGTGCTGCGGGATCACCACCACGCCTTCGCCGTCGCCCACCAGCACGTCGCCGGGGTAGATGGCCACGCCCGCGCAGCCCACCGGACCGTTGAGCTCGACCGGGTGCATCGCGATGGGCGTGGCCGGCGGCGCCGACTGGCGTTGGTAGGCCGGCAGGCCGGTCTTGCGGATCGCGGGCGTGTCGCGGTAGCCGCCGTCGGTGACCACGCCGGCCACACCGCGCTGACGCATGCGCGCGGCCATCAGGTCGCCGGCCGCGGCCGAGCGCACGCAGCCGCCGGTGTCGATCACCAGCACATGGTCGACCGGGCACTCCTCCACCGCGCGCCGGTGCAGGTTGTCGTTGCGGCCGTAGTTGGCCATGGTGTCGATGTCCTCGCGCGCCGGCATGAAGCGCAGCGTGTAGGCCGGGCCCACCAGCTGCGGCTGCTCGGGCGAGAGCGGCTGCAGGCCCAGCAGATAGACGTTGCGAAAACCCCGCTTGAGCAGCGCGTTCGCCACGTTGGCGCTGCCGACCTGCACCAGCTTGGCCCGGGTGTCGGCGCTCAGGGTGTACTCGGACGTGCTCATGGCTGCGTCCCTTCGGACGCCGGCGTGATGCGCACCTGCAGCGTGCCCAGCCCCGCGACGCTGGCTTCCAGCAGGTCGCCCTCGACCACCGCGCCCACGCCTTCGGGCGTGCCGGTGAAGATCAGGTCGCCCGGCTGCAGCGTGAAGTAGCGCGACAGCGCAGCGATGATCTCGCGCGTCGACCAGATCAGCTTCGACAGGTCGCTGGCCTGGCGCGGCGCGCCGTTCACGGTGAGCGCGATCGCGCCCTGCGTGAGCTCGCCGGTCTGGTCCAGCGGCACGATCGGACCGACCGGCGCGCAGCGCTCGAAGGTCTTGCCGATCTCCCAGGACTTGCCGCTCTTGCGCATGGCCAGCTGCAGGTCGCGCCGGGTCATGTCGATGCCGATCGCATGGCCCCAGATGTGCGAGGCCGCATCCTCGACGGCGATGTTCGCGCCGCCCTTGCCGATGGCCACCACCAGCTCGACCTCGTGGTGCAGGTTCTGCGTCTGGGGCGGGTACGGCACGGGCACCGCGCCCATCGGATTCGACACCACCGTGTCGGTCGGCTTGCAGAAGAAGAAGGGCGGCTCGGCGCGCGGGTCCACACCCATCTCGAGCGCGTGGTCCGCATAGTTGCGCCCGACGCAGTAGACGCGCCGCACCGGGAAGGCGCGGCCGCCGGCCACCGGCACCGAGGTGACCGCGGGCGCGGGCAGGACGAAACCGGTCATGCGCCACCTCCCACCTGCTGGGCCGGGCGGCCGCCTTGATTGAGCACCGCGACCGCCTCGATCTCGACCAGGATCTCGGGCTGTGCCAGCGAACTCACCTCGACCAGCGTGGCGACCGGGAATGCGCCCTGGAAGAACTCGCGGCGCGCGCGCCAGACCTCTTCGCGGTGCTCGATGCGGGTCAGGTACATGTTGATCTTGACCACGTCCTGCATGGACCCGCCGGCGGCGGTGACCAGGTGCTGGATGCGTTCGAAGATCAGCCTGGCCTGCGCATACTCGCCGCCGCCCGCGGGCGCGAGCTGCTTGTCGCGCGCGGTGAGGCCCGCGATGTAGACGGTGTCGCCCACGCGCAGGCAGTTGGACCAGGTGCCCGGTGCGGGCTCCGTGACCTCGGGGCTGATGATGTGTTGAATGGCCATGTGTGTGTTGTGTGTGGCTCGGTTGCGAAACGATCCGGTCGGATCACTCGAAGAAATCGGCGGGCGGCTTGGCGCCCCACTGCGTGGTCTGGTCGGCGGTGCCGGCGAAGATGGTGGGCACGTGCGTGCCGTTGACCACGTCGCCGTCGGTGTAGTGCTCGATGCGGAAGCCGAAGGGGTCGCGCCAGTAGTCGAAGATCTGGCTGCCCAGCAGGTGCCGGCCCACGCCGCAGTCCAGCGTGTGGCCGCGCTCCAGCAGGAAGTCGTGCGCGGACATCACCGCATCGAGGTCGCTCACCTCGAAGGAGCAATGGTGCACGCCGGGCCGGTCGGTGCCCAGCACCAGCATGCAGTGGTGGTCGACCAGCGCGTCGCCATGGTCCACGCGCAGGAAGGTGCCGATGGGTTGCGTCGGGGCGTCGGGGATCGCCAGATAGTCCGAGGCGATCAGCCCGAAGCGCTGCTGCAGCCAGGCGACCGAGGCCTGGTGGTCGCTCACGTGCAGCACGAAGTGCCCCAGGCGCTTGACCGGCGAGGCCTGGCGCGCGATGCGCACGGCGGTGTTGACCCGCGGCTTGGCCTGCGCCGTGTTGAGCGCGATGGCGTCGCGCACCGGCAGCGGCGCGGCGGGCGCGGCACCGTGCACCGCATCGATCTCGAAGCCGTCGGGCATGCGCATGCGCACCCGCTGGCCGCCGCCGGGCACCTCGGCCACGGACTCGACCGGGCCCGAGCCCGGCAGGGCCGCGAGCCGCTCGAGCGTGGCGGCATCGGCCACGCTGAAGCCCGCGCCCAGGAAGCGGTTGTCGTCACCCCGCACCGCCTCGTAGACGAAGGGCGCCTCGCCGGTGCCGCGCATGAACAGGCGATGGCCGTCGCTGGCCGCGGCCGGCACCATGCCGAAGTCGCGCAGGAAACTCTCCATCACGGCCAGGTCGCGGACCTGGTAGCGCACATAGAGCGCATCGATGGCGTGGTGGGTCGTCATGAAGTCAGTTCCTCGTGGGATGCAGGGACGGCGTCCGCGCTGGCGGCGTGGCCCAGGATGGACTCGACCAGGTCGCGCCGCGAGCGCGCGGCCTCCGAGGTGCCCGACCAGACCAGCCGGCCCGAATCCAGCACATAGGCGCGGTCGGAGAAGGCCAGCGCCTTCGACAGGTTCTGCTCGACCAGCAGCACCGCGATGCCCTCGCCGCGCAGCTTCTGCAGCGCCTGGTAGCAGATGTCGACGTTCTTGGGCATCAGGCCCAGCGAGAGTTCGTCGATCAAGAGCAGCTTGGGCTCGGCCATCAGCGCGCGGCCGATCGCCACCATCTGCTGCTCGCCGCCCGACAGCGTGCGGCCCAGCGAATCGAAGCGCTCGGCCAGGCGGGGGAACAGGTCCAGCACGCGTTCGATGTTGCGCGCGGTGGCCTCGCGCGGCCGGCTGTAGCCGCCCACCACCAGGTTCTCGCGCACCGTCATGTCGCCGAACAGCTTGCGGCCCTCGGGCGACAGCGCGATGCCTTCGAGCACGCGCTTCTGCGGCGGCAGCGGCGCCAGGTCCTTGCCGTTGAAGCGCACCGTGCCCGCCTGCGCGCGCACATGGCCGGCGATGCATTGCAGCGTCGAGGTCTTGCCCGCGCCGTTGGGGCCGATCAGCGCGACCACCTCGGACGCGTTGACCTGCAGGTTCAGCCCGTGCAGCACCACGGCCGAGCCGTAGCCGCAGGAGAGGTTGTCAATGTTCAGCAAGTGCGGCTCCTTCGCCCAGGTAGGCCTCGATCACGGCCGGGTCGGCCATGACCTCGGCGGCGGGCCCGTCGGCCATCTTCCGGCCGTTGTTCAGCACCACGATGCGCGGACAGATCCGCATCACCTCGGCCAGGTTGTGCTCGATCAGCACGATGGTCACGCCGCGCTGGTTGAGCGAGCGGATCAGGTCGGCCAGGCGCAGCGCCTCGCCGTGGCCCAGCCCGGCCAGCGGCTCGTCCAGCAGCAGCAGTTGCGGCCGCGTGGCCAGCGCGCGCGCCACCTCGAGCCGCTTGAGCACGCCCAGCGGCTGCGCCGTGGGCAGCTTGTCGGCCAGCGCGGCGATGCCCACCATCTCCAGGCAGCGCATGGCTTCGTCGCGCAGCGGGCGGCGGTCCACCGTGGCCAGCGCGCGCCAGGGCGTGCGGGTGATGGCCGAGCCGGCCGCGAGCACCACGTTCTCCAGCAGCGTCATGCTGCGGAAGGGCCGCACGATCTGGTGCGACAGCGCGATGCCGCGCTGCGCGCGCCGGGCGGCATTGAGGCCGTTGAGCGTCTCGCCGCGGAAGCGCACCGCGCCCGCCGTGGGGTCGACCACGCCGGAGATCAGGCGCAGCAGCGTGGTCTTGCCTGCGCCGTTGGGGCCCAGCAGGCCCAGCAGTTCGCCGTCGCGCACCGCGAAGGACACGCCGTCGACCGCGACGATGCCGCCGAAGCGCACGCCCACGTCGTCGATCACCAGCAGCTCGCCGCCGGCCTGGGTCTGCAGCTTCGCGTTCATGCCGCCCTCCCCCCGCGCAGCCGCGCGGCCTGGCGCAGCACCAGCGGGAACAGGCCGCCGGGCACGAAGCGCATCACCATGAAGAGCAGCAGGCCGAAGACCAGCAGCTTGTAGTCGTTGATGAAGCGGAACCATTCGGGCGCCAGCGTCAACAGGGTGGCGGCCAGCACGCAACCCCAGATCGAGCCCATGCCGCCGATCACCACCATCGCGAGGATCATCACCGACACCGGGAAGCCGAAGGCCTCGGCACCCACCGTGCCAAGGTAGTAGGCATAGAGGCAGCCGGCCACGCCGGCCAGCGCGGTGCCGAGCGCGAAGGCCGCCAGCTTGAAGCGCGGCGTGTCGATGCCCAGGCTGCGCGCGGCGATCTCGTCGGCCGCCACGGCCTCGAAGGCATAGCCCAGCCAGCTCTTCTTGACCCAGGCGCAGAACAGGCCCGCGGCCACGGCGCACAGCACCACGAAGTAGGGGAAGAAGTCGCCCAGCGCGGTCTCGGGGATCTGCGAGATGCCGAGTTCGCCGCCGAGCGCGTCGCTGGTGCGCACCACGCCGAGGAACAGGAAGCCCGCCGCCATGGTCGCGATGGCCAGGAAGTCGTCGCGCACCCGCAGGCTGCAGAAGCCCACCACCAGCCCGAAGACCCCCGCCGCCAGCAGCGCCAGCGGCAGCGTGAGCCAGAGGCCGAAGCCGGCCTTGGCCAGCAGGGCCGTGGCATAGGCGCCGACGCCGAAGAAGGCGGCGTGGCCCAGGCTCACCTGGCCGCAGAGGCCGGAGATCAGGTTCAGGCTCAGCGCGAGGATCACGTTGATCGCCACCAAGGTCAGGATGGACGTTTCGTAAGCACCCACTTGGCCGCTCCCTTCAGTTGCAGTGTCTTGGCGAGCCCGCCGGTGGCGCGCGCGGGCCCCGAGAACAGGCCTTCGGGCCTGATCAGCAGCACGCACAGCATGGCCGCGAACGCGATGCTGTCGCGGTCGAGGTAGTTCGAGAGGTAGGTCGCGCCGAAGGCTTCGACCAGGCCCAGCAGCAGCGCCGCGACCAGGGTGCCGCCCATGTTGCCCAGGCCGCCCAGCACGATGATGGCCAGCGCCTTGTAGCTGGGCACCGCGCCCATCGAGGGCTCGACCAGGTTGTTGAGCACGCCCACCATCACGCCCGCGGCGGCGGCGAAGGCCGAGCCGATGGCGAAGTTCAGGTAGCGCACCTGCCGCAGGCTCACGCCGCACGAAGCCGCCATGCGCGGCTCGCTCACGGTCGCGCGCCAGGCCATGCCGATGCGGGTGCGGGTGGCGAACAGCGCCAGCCCGCCCAGCAGCACGCAGGCCATGACCACCACCGCGATCTCGGCGTACTTGATGCGCATGCTGCCCACCTCGATCGCGCCGGCCAGCGGCGGCACGTGGTACGACAGGCCGTGGTCGCCGAACACCAGCCGCAGCAGCTCCTCGATGGCGAGGAACATGCCCACCGAGGCGATCAGCGGCACGTAGGGCGGCTGGTCGAGGATGGGCTCGTAGCACAGGCGGTACATCAGCACGCCGCAGACGGCGACCAGCGCCATCGACAGCACCAGCCCGAGCGCGAAGCTGCCGGTGGCGTTGGTGATCACCAGGCCCAGGTAGCCGCCGAGCGCGAACAGCCCGGCATGCGCGATGTGCAGGATGCGCAGCAGCCCGAACACCATCGCCAGGCCGATCGCGATCAGCGCGTAGACCGCGCCGTTGATCAGCCCCTGCGACGAGAGGTTGAGGAACAGGCTCATTGCTCGGGCGGCGCCAGCAGCGCGGCGTCGTCGATCACGCCGAAGCGTTCCCACTTGCCGTTGCGCACGATGCTCAGCGGGAAGCTCTTCTTCACTTCGTGCAGCTTGTTGAAGCTGATGCGGCCGATGGCGGTCATCACCTCGGTGGTTTCCAGCGCGGCGCGGATCTTCTCGGGCTCGTCCGACCTGGCCTTGCGGATCGCGGCGGCCAGCGTGGTCACGGCCGCGTGCGTCGAGGTGGCGGCGGCTTCGGCCTTGCTGTTCGTCGCCTTCTCGTAGGCCTTGAGGAAGTCGGCGATCTCGGGCAGCTGCGAGCCCCAGTCGATCACGTTGGTGATGACCGTGCCTTCGGCGGCCTGGCCGGCGATGTCGATGTACTGCTGCGAGCTCAGCGACTCGGCGCCCACCACGTCGGCCGTGATGCCCGCGCTGCGCAGCTGCGCGACCAGCGGGCCGGCGGTGAAGTAGAAGCCGGTGGCGTAGATCACCTCGGGGTTGTCGGCCTTGATGCTCGCGATCAGCGGGCCGAACTGGCGGTCGCTGGGCGCGTACTCGTATTCCTTGAGCAGCTGCACGCCGAACTTGGGCGCGGCCTCCTTGAAGCCCGCGGCCAGGGTCTTGCCGAAGTCGGTCTTGATGGTCAGCAGCACGGTGCGCTTCTTGCGCAGCACCTCGCCCACCAGCTTGGCGGCGGCACGGCCCTGCACCTCGCCCACGCTGGTCACGCGGAACATGTAGTTGCCGGTGCGCGTGATCTCGGGCGCGAAGGCGATCGAGGCGATGTAGGGAATCTTTGCCTTCTGGAACACCGGCGCGGCCGCGCGCGAGGGGCCGGAGAAGCCGGCCGACACCACGGCGCGCACACCGTCGCCCACCATGCGGTTGGCGATGGGCACGGCCTGCTCGGGCTTGCCCTGGTCGTCGTAGACCACCAGTTCGAGCTTCTTGCCGTTGAGGCCGCCGGCACCGTTGATCTGCTCGACCGCGAGCTTGGCCGCGGCCAGCCCGGCATTGCCGTCGGCCGCGGCGGGGCCGGTGAGGCCGGCCTGGAAACCGATCTTGGTGGTGGTCTGGGCCAGGGCGCCGCCGACCAGCGCGAGGCCGCACAGCAGGCCGGCCGCGAGGCGGACGAATCGGGGGGTGGAACGCGGGCTCACTTCTTCTCCTCGGGTGCGGCGGACACCAGCGTCGCCGTCGGTTTCAGTTCAACGAAGGTCTCCATCTCCACCGCCACGCCGAAGGGACCGGCCACGATGCCCTCGGTGGTGCGCGCATGGCGGCCGGCGTCGCCGAAGACCGAGACGTAGAGCGCCGAGCAGGCGTCGGTCACCTTGGTCTGGTCGGTGAAGTCGGGCTGCGAATAGACCTTGCCGCGCACGTAGACGATGCGCTGCACCTGGTTCAGGTCGCCCAGCACCAGCTTCAGGCGCGCGATCTGCCGCACGCAGGCCAGCTTGGCCGCGACCATCGCGTCGGCCACGCCGACCTGGTCGGGCACCCGGCCCTTGACGAACTGGCCGTCGGGCCGCTGCGGCGCGGCGCTCGACAGGTAGAGCATGTTGCCGACCTTGACCGCGTCGACGTAGTTGCCGAAGGCCGGCTTGAGCACCGGCAGCTGGCCGTCGGCGAAGCCGAGCGCGAGCAGCTCGGTCTTCAGGCGCGATTCGATCGTGCTCGCGGGTTGGGCTGCGGGTGGTTGTGGCTGCGCGAAGCCCGACACCGCGCAGGCTGCGAGAAGCAGCGCGGCGGTCAGCGAGCGGATCGGCTTGAAGCGTGGAGGCATGGCTGGCTTTCTGAGGTGTGGTAACGAAAAGGGAAGGAACAGCTGCGCGATCTCAGGGCCGCGCGACGCTGTAGGAAGGCCGGTTGTTGAGGCTCTCGATCGCGAAGCCCGCGAGCCGCTTGAAGGCATCGGCGCGCTCCTGCAGGTCTTCGGCGCTCAGCACGTCGTGGATGTGGGCGAAGCCGTTGGGCGCACGCTCCTCGACGATCTCCATGACCAGTTCCGGGCCCAGGGTGCGGTTCTGCAGCGCGATGTCGCGCATCGGCGGCAGGCGCTCGGCCTCGTAGCGCAGCAGGCCTTCCTGCGGCCTGTCGCGCGTGGCGGCCAGGTGGTGCGCGAGCACGCGGCCGTCGACCACCGCCTGCGAGCCGGCCTGCGAACCCACCGGGTGCATCGGGTGCGCCGCGTCGCCCAGCAGCGTGACGCGGCCGAAGGTCCACTGCGGCACCGGGTCGCGGTCGACCTTGGGGAACTCGAAGATCGACCGCAGCAAGTTCTCCGGCGCCTTCGACGCCTGGACCTTCGACTGGCTCGACGTGCCCGCGCTGATGAAGGCCGGCGCCGAGGTAAGGTCGCGGCCTCGATGAACGTCACGACGCCCGCGGTTTCCAAGGCCCTGACCGAGCTGGAGGAAGGGCTGGCGATGAAGCTGTTCGACCGCAGCGTGCGCGGCGTCACGCCCACGCCTTTTGGCGAATGCATGATCCGCGGCGCCAAGATGATGATGCGCGGGCTGGCCGAGGTGGGCGACGAGTTGCATGCGCTGTCGCACGGCGTCACCGGCAAGATCCGCATCGGCGTGCTGCCGTCCTCCGCCATCTCGCTGCTGCCCGCGAGCCTGCTCAAGCTCAAGAAGCTCTCGCCGGCCACGCCGGTGATCGTGCGCGAGGCGACGATGGACGTGCTGCTGCACGAGATGCGCTCGGGCGCGATCGAGCTGATCCTCGGCACCCTGCCCCTGCAGAAGGCCGACACCGGGATCGAGGAAGAGGTGCTGTTCGAGGACCAGACCACGGTGGTGGTGCGCGCCGGTCACCCGCTGGCGCGCCAGAGCAGCCTCGAATGGGTGGACCTCGCGCCCTACGCCTGGATCCTGCCGCCCGAGGGCTCGCTGCTGCGCGAACCGCTGTCGCAGTGGTTCAAGGACAGCGGCCTGCCCGAGCCGGCCAACGCGATCGAGACGCTGTCGGTGTCCTTCATCCGCAGCTACCTCGCGCACAGCGACGCGATCGCCACGCTGCCGGCCTCGATCTCGAAGGAGTTCGACAAGGCGCGCGTGATCGAGGTGCTGCCCCTGCCGCTGCCCTCGCTGGTGCGGCCCGTGGGGCTGCTGTGGAGCGTCGGCCGGCCGCTGTCTCCGAGCGCGAAGCTGCTGCGCGACTGCCTGCGCAAGACCATCGCGCAGCAGACCGGGGCGCTGTCGATGGCGGGCTGAGCCGGCGCGCCGATGCGGCGCCGGAGGCAGGACCGGCACACGCTGCCGGAACAGGCTGGGACTGCGCACCGGCCGTCATCGGCGCGCGGATCGGATTTTGCAAATTGCTTCCAATTCAACGCGAATTGGGCGTCATTCAATTGCGTCAGGCGTGGGTCAGCCAATTGGCCGAATAAGTCAGCTTCCGGTCAGTTAATTGGGCCTGCAGGTCAGGCGTGGTTCAGACGACTGGAATAGGGCGCGCAATTGGCCGCCAATTCCCGCTGAATTGGCGACGCCACTGGCGCGCCGTTGACATAGAACTGTCACCCGCCATTTCTACATTGCCCCTCGACGTGGCGGAGCGTATTCAAAGATGCGCGCCGCCCCGATTGCCCCTGCATCCGGCCCCCACATCCCACACCCACTTTCAAAGATCCTTATGAAGATTCTCGAAAAAAGAGTCCTGCTCGCCTCATTGACGACCATTGCGGCTTGCGTGCTCGCCGCTTGCGGCGGCGGGAATGACGGGAGCAGCGGCTCCGTCCCGGTCACGCCGCCGCCCACCAACACCAGCAGCAGCACGACCTACAGCGGCGTGGTGGCCGCCAGCGGCTTCGTGCCGGGCAGCAGCACGGGCAATCCGACGCTCAAGGCCGGCTACTACCAGAAGGCCACGGTCTTCGTCGACAGCAACGGCAACGGCGTGCTCGACAGCGGCGAAGCGTCCGCGGTCACCGACGCCAGCGGCAAGTCCACGCTGACGACCACCGGCACCGGGCCGCTGGTGGCCGACATCGGCACCGGCGCCATCAACACCGCCACCGGCGCGCCCGTGGCCAGCCACCTGATCCTGCGCGCATCGGCCGAGCAGATCGCCGACCAGGGCGCGGGCAAGATCGTGATCAGCCCGCTGTCGAGCGAAGCACAGCGCCTGGTGGAAGCCAACGGCAGCAGCTACGCGGCCGAGAAGGCCAACCTCGCCGCCCGCCTCAACGGCCCGGCCTTCAATCTGGGCACGGCCGCGGTCACCGACCCGCTGGCCGACGTCAACACCCTGAGCGGTGCCACCCAGTACGCGGCGCTGTACCAGGACAACGAGCTGACCAACCGCTACACCTATGCGACGACCAAGCTCGACCGCAAGGACCTGTTCCCCGACAACCTGGCGGTCGCCGGCGGCGACCCGCGCCTGGTCGGCCTCACGGACGTGACCCTCACCAACCGCGACGGCAGCAACGCCACGGCCTCGGTGCCGACGCAGAAGCAGGCGCCCATCACCTTCGCGCAGGCGCAGCAGGCAGCCTTCAACGTGGAAGGCGTGCCGGCCTACGACAACATCTTCGTGGTCATCGAGGAGAACAAGTCGACCGACGTGATCGTCGGCAACTCGCGGGCCGTGAACATCAACTACATCCTGAACAAGTACAACCAGCTCAGCACCTACTACTCGACCGGCAACCCGTCCGAGCCCAACTACACCGCGCTGGGCGGCGGCGACGACTTCGGCATCACCGACGACAACTGGTTCGGCTGCGGCGCGGTCGCCGGCACCCCCTATGCCGTGACCGACGTCGCCTTCACCGGCGGCACGGCCTCCGACGGCCAGCCCCTGCCCGCCCAGGGCAAGCTGCCGCCCGCGACCAGCGCCAGCCGCGCCGGCTACAGCGCGGCCAGCACCACCTGCGGCGACAACCCGACCGGTGGCACGGTGCACAACATCCCCGGCGACAACCTGTTCACGCTGATGTCGAAGACAGGCCGCACCATCCGCACCTACAGCGAGTCGATGAACCCGGGCCAGGACGTGCGCGCCGACAGCATCGCCGACCCGGCCATCACCGCTACCTACGACGCGACCAATCGCCTCAACGGCTTCACCAACCTCGACGGCTCGACGCCCAACCTCGCCGGCACCCCCAACTTCGGCGTGGTGAACGGGCTCTACAAGGTCAAGCACGGCCCGTCGATCGCCTACCAGAGCGCGCGCAACCTGCCCGAGTTCGCGGCCACCAACCGCACCATCTTCGGCACGCAGTACCAGGAAGCCGACTGGCTCAAGGCCACCGCCTACCCGGTGCCCAGCGGCTGGGTCTACGACCAGTTCAGCAAGGACCTGGCCACGGGCGACGTGGGCAACATCAACTTCATCGTGCCCGACCAGTGCGACGACATGCACGGCGTGGGCAGCGACACGAGCTGCGTGAGCAACAACAACGGGCAGGCCAACGGCGTGATGCGCGCCGACATCTACCTGGGCATGGTGGTCAAGAAGATCCAGAGCTCGGCGCTGTGGAAGAACCCGAACAAGCGCGTCGCGATCGTCGTGATGTACGACGAAGGCGAAGGCGGCAGCAACGGCTCCTGCTGCGGCTGGAACGCGGGCGGCAAGAACTCCGGCGCCGCCCCGGTGACGGTCGACGCCAACGGCAAGGCCACGGCCACCGCCGCGCCGAGCAACTACGCCGCGGGCAACTTCGGCCACGGCAACTCGATCTTCGGCATCATCTCCAACCAGCAGGACGTGGGCACGGCGAAGAAGAACGTGGCCGACAGCGACGCCTACAGCCACTTCTCCTTCGTGCGCACGCTGCAGGACATGTTCCAGATCGCCGACCCGGCGGTCGACGCGAGCTACCTCAACCGCGCCAAGTACACCGAAGCCTTCATCACGGCCAACATCACGGCCCTGCCGGAATTCGCGGGCAGCGCGGACACGCACTTCGACTCGGTACGGCCGATCAACCATGCCTACGTGATCCCGGGCAACTACACGCAGAAGCTCTACGCCGCCGACATCGTGGGCCAGGTCGACACCCTCACGGGCAAGCTCGAAGGCCAGATCACGCCGCAGGTGGGACCCGACGCGAGCCAGACCAACGTCTGGGCCACGCACTGAGCCGAACACCGCCCTCCGGGGCGGTGATGTTCCAGGCAGGCGCCTGCGCGGCGCCACCTGGAACTTTTTTTCGAGAGGCAGCGCTCGCGCGCTGCAACGGTGAATGATGAATCTGCGAATGCAAAAGACGGCCCTGCCAGCCC
>Ga0182008_10000402_pt1 | contig 33508 bp, 28 predicted proteins | sample Sormic07211129_1_FD_120482 | JGI IMG/M metagenome (GOLD analysis project Ga0182008, IMG submission 120482) | Rhizosphere microbial communities from Sorghum bicolor, Mead, Nebraska, USA - 072115-129_1 metaG | ecosystem: Host-associated > Plants > Roots > Rhizosphere | place: USA: Nebraska...
CGCATCAGACATCTACCGTCTTCTGCTTGCGTTCGCTGCGATCAGCGAAGCCTTGTAGTCTATCACGGTTTTTACAGAACCGTCAAACTTTTTTCGCTTTCTTTTTCTTCACCGCCTCGCTTCGTTCGGACTTTCATCCCCTGAAGCTCAACCGCGATTCGTTTTCAGCGCAGCCTTCGATTATGACTCGGTTTTGGTGACTTCGTCAAACCTTTCGGCTTTTTTCTTTGCTCACCCGAGTGAAGCCTTCCAGCACCACCCCGGTCTGCTTTCGTCCGTGACGTCTGCTGAGCGAAGCCCTCAACTATAGCGCAGTTCAGAGGGGATTCGAGGGAAAACGCGAAGACCGCACAAAGAATTTGCATCGCGCATCGGCGATGCGTGGCATCGCCGATCGCCCTCGGTCATGCCGCGGTCGGCCGCCCCTCGGATAATCCCCCCCACATGGCACTCATCACACTCCTCGACGCCCAACTGGCGTTCGGTCACGTCCCGCTGCTCGATCATGCGGACTTCTCCCTTCTGTCTTCGGAACGCATCGGCCTCATCGGTCGCAACGGTGCGGGCAAGTCCTCCTTCCTCAAGATCCTCGGCGGCCTGGAGAAGGCGGACGACGGCGTCCTGCAGCTCCAGCAGAACCTGCGCATCTCATATGTGGCGCAGGAGCCGGCCCTGGACGTGGACGCCGACGTGTTCACCGCCGCCAGCGCGGGGCTGTCGGAAGTGATCGCCGTGCGCGAGCTCTACCTGTCTGGGGCGGAGGGCGTGGACCTGGACGCGCTGCAGTCGCAGATCGAGGCCTACGACGCCTGGAACTGGGAACAGCGCGTCGAGGAGACGCTGCACCGCCTGCACCTCGATCCCACCGCCCGCGTGGGCTCGCTCTCGGGCGGCACGCGCAAGCGCGTGGCGCTGGCCCAGGCGCTGGTGGCCGCCCCCGACGTGCTGCTGCTCGACGAACCCACCAACCACCTGGACCTGGACTCCATCGAGTGGCTGGAACAGCTGCTGATCGACTTCAAGGGCAGCGTGGTCACCATCACCCACGACCGCAGCTTCCTGGACCGCGTCGCCACCCGCATCGTCGAGCTGGACCGCGGCAAGCTGAGTTCCTACCCGGGCAACTTCGCGCAGTACCTGATCCAGAAGGAAGAGCAGCTCGCCCAGGAAGCGGTGATCAGCGCCAAGGCCGACAAGCTGCTGGCGCAGGAAGAGATCTGGATCCGCAAGGGCGTCGAGGCGCGCCGCACGCGCAGCCAGAGCCGGATCGGCCGCCTCGAGGCCCTGCGTGCGAGCCGTTCGGCGCGCCGCGAGGTGCAGGGCAGCGTCAACATGGACGTGGCCTCGGGCCAGTCGAGCGGCAAGATCGTGGCCGAGCTCACCGAGGCGAGCAAGTCCTTCGGCGAGAAGACCATCATCCGCAACTTCAGCGGCACCATCCTGCGCGGCGACAAGATCGGCCTGCTGGGCCCCAACGGCGCGGGCAAGACCACGCTGCTCAAACTGATCCTGGGCGAGCTCGAACCCGACAACGGCAAGATCCGCCGCGGCACCAACCTGCAGGTCGCCTACTTCGACCAGATGCGCGACAAGCTCGACCTCGACGCCACGCTGGAAGACTTCATCAGCCCCGGCAGCGAATGGATCGAGATCGGCAAGCAGCGCAAGCACGTCAAGAGCTACCTGGGCGACTTCCTGTTCTCGCCCGCGCGCGCCAACTCGCCGGTCCGCTCGCTCAGCGGCGGCGAGCGCAACCGCCTGCTGCTGGCGCGCCTGTTCGCGCGGCCCGCCAACGTGCTGGTGCTCGACGAGCCGACCAACGACCTGGACATCGACACGCTCGAACTGCTGGAAGACCTGCTGCAGAACTACGACGGCACCGTGTTCCTCGTGAGCCATGACCGGACCTTCCTCGACAACGTGGTGACCAGCACCATCGCCTTCGAGGGCGAGGGCCGCTGGCGCGAGTACGAGGGCAGCGTGCAAGACTGGCTGATCCAGTCCAAGCGAGCGCGCGAGATCGCCGAACAGCGTGCCGCCGCGGCCCCGCGGGCGCCGGCCCCGACACCCGCGCCCACCCCGGCGGCGGCACCGGCGGTCGACACCCGGCCCGTGGCCAAGAAGAAGCTGGCCTACAAGGAGCAGCGCGAGCTCGAAGCCCTGCCCGCCCTGATCGCCTCGCTGGAAGATGAGCAGGGCCGGATCGCCGCGCTGCTCGCGCTCGACGGCGGCGCGATCTACGCCAGCGACGCCTCGCGCGCGGCCGAGCTGGCCGAGCGCCATGCGCAGATCGACGACGACCTGCTCAACGCGCTCGAGCGCCAGGAAGAACTGGGCGCTTCGCGCTGAAGCCGGGCCGCGCTGCGCGCGCTGTCCCACGCGGACGGCGCGCGGCGTGCGCTATATATAGGGCCTTCTCCACGGCCCAGGAACGCCGCATGCCTTCGTCCCGCGCTTTTGCATCCCGCCTTCGCTCCGGATGCCTGGCCTTGCTGCTTCCCCTCCTGCTGGCCGCGGGCTGCGCCCAGCTGCCGCAGAACGTCGACCGGCCGGTGTCGACCGCGCTGGCCTCGCCCGGCGACACGCCGCTCGCGGCCCTGGTCCAGCAGCGCCGCGAGGCGGCCAAGGGCCGCTTCGAATCGGGCTTCCTGCTGCTCGACGGCCCGCAGGCCGCCTACGGCAGCCGGCTCGCGCTGATCGAGGCGGCGCAGAAGACGCTCGACCTCCAGTACTACGCGATCCATGCCGACGCCAGCACGGGCCGGCTGTTGCGCGGCGTGGTCGCGGCCGCGCGGCGCGGCGTGCGGGTGCGGGTGCTGCTCGACGATTTCCACAGCACCGGCCGCAATGCGCTGGTGATGCGGCTGGCCTTCGAGCCCGGCATCGAGATGCGCATGTTCAATCCGCTGGCCGGCGCCCGCGGCTCCACGCTCGGCCGCATGGTCAACGCGATCAGCGACTTCGACCGGGTGCAGCAGCGCATGCACAACAAGCTGTTCCTGGCCGACAACGCGATGGGCGTGACGGGCGGGCGCAACCTGGGCGACGCCTACTTCGGCATCGCCGAGACCAGCAACTTCGTCGACCTCGACGTGCTGGCCGCCGGCCCGATCGTGCAGGACCTCTCGCACAGCTTCGACACCTATTGGAACGACGAGCGCGCCTACCCAGTGCAGTCGCTGGTCGACCGCGAGGAACTGCTGAAGATCCGCGACGACGTGCGGGCCGCCGACGCCAGGCAGCGCGAGCGCGACCAGGCGCAGGACCCGAGCGGTGCGCCCCAGCCGCCCGACGGCGAGCCGCGCCCCGCCGATGCCGGCCCGACCGATGCGCAGCGCGCCGCGGCGTGGGACGAGAAGCCGCTGGACCTGCGCAGCGCCGCCTTCGTCTGGGCGCCCGCGGTGGTGATGGCCGACAAGCCGGCCAAGATCGCCGCAGAGGCGGACGGCCCGAACGACGCGCCCAGCGCCAAGGCGCCCGGCCTGGTGGTGACGCAGCCGCGCGATGCCGCCGGCGCCACCGGGCGCGCGGCCGCGCTCGAGACCGTCTCGGACCTCACGGCCGGCAGCGAGACGGTGGTCTCGGGCCTGCTGCAACTGATCGGCCAGGCCCGCAGCGACCTCACGATCATCTCGCCCTACTTCGTGCCGGGCGCGGACATGAAGCAGGCCTTCGCCGCGGCGCGCGCACGCGGCGTGCGGGTGCGCGTGCTCACCAATTCGCTGGCCTCCAACGATGCGCCGGTGGCCCACGTGGGCTATGCGCGGCACCGCGAGGAACTGCTGGCGATGGGCGTCGAGCTCTACGAATTGCGCAGCGAGCAGGCCGGCCTGGGCAGCGCCTTCGGTTCCGGCTCCTCCGGCGCCAGCGCGACCGGCGAATCGCGCTCGATGCTGCACTCCAAGGTGCTGGTGATGGACGGCCGGCTGCTGGTGGTCGGCTCGATGAACCTCGACCTGCGCTCGCAGCTGCAGAACACCGAGATCGCGCTGCTGATCCGCAGCGACGCGCTGTCGCGCCAGGCGGTCGGCCAGATCGAAACCGCGATGCGCAAGGGCGCCTGGCGCGTCGAACAGGCCGACGGCGGCCTGGTCTGGCGCGCGCCCGAAGGCAGCAAGCTGCAGGACGCGCGCACCGAGCCCGACACCAGCGCCGGCCTGCGTCTGCTGCTCAAGCTCTTCGGCCCGCTGGCCCCCGACGCCCTGCTCTGATCAACCGCGCACGCGCGCGAACACCTTCCAGAAGGTCGCGTCCTGCGCGGTCGCGAAGTTGATGCGCATCAGCGTGCTGGGCGGGCGGCGCGCATGGAACAGCGAGCCCGGCGCGAGCAGGTAGCCCTCGTCGAGCATGCGCTGGGTCAGCGCATCGGTGTCGACGCCGGTGTCGACCCAGCCGAACAGGCCCGCGGGTTCCGAGACGAAGGTGCAGCCGTGCGTCAGCGCCAGCTTCACCGTGCGCGCCCGCGCGCCGTCGAGCCGCAGCCGCACGCGGTCGGCATGCCGGCGCAGCTGCCCCTGGTCGATGCACCAGGCCAGCGCGCGCTCGAACAGCGCGGGCGTGGTGAGCGTGGTCAGCAGCTTGGTCTCGAGCAGCCGGCCGAACAGCGCGGGCGGCGCGGCCAGGAAACCGATGCGCCAGTTGGGCGCGAGGATCTTGGCGAAACCGCTCACGTAGATGGTGCGCTGCAGCCCGTCGAGCGCGCACAGCCGCGTGGCGTGTTCGGGCGCGAGGTGGCTGTAGGTGTCGTCCTCGACGATGTGGAAGTCGTGCTGGTTGGCCAGTTGCAGCACCCGGTGCGCGCTGCCGGGCGTGAGGCTGTAGCCGGTCGGGTTGTGCAGCACGCTCACGCTGACGAAGAGCTTGGGCTTGTGCGTCTCGCAGTACTGCGCCATCACCGCCAGGTCGGGCCCGTCGGCGCGGCGCGGCACCGGCAGGATGCGCATGCCCAGCGCCTCCAGCCGCGCGAACTCGATGGCCCAGCCCGGCTCCTCGACCATCACCGGATCGCCGGCGCGCAGCAGCGCCCGGCTCACGATGTCCAGCGCATGGGTGGCGCCGACCGTGGTCACGATCTGCTCCGGCCCGGCCGGGATGTTGATGCCCATGAGCTTCTGCGACAGGCTGTGGCGCAAGGCGCCGTCGCCGGCCGGCTCGCCGTACTGCAGCGAGATCTCCTGCAGCGCGCGCGTGCCGGTGAGGCGCCGCAGCGAGGTCGGCATGAAGCTCGAATCCATCCAGTCGGGCGGGAACACGCCCATGCCGGGCTGCGGCTTGTCGCTGTGGCTGTGGAACATGCCGCGGATCAGCGAGCTGGCATCGGCCGGCACCGCCGGCGCCTGCGTGCCCGCGCGTGCCGGGCGCGGCGCCGGCGCCGGTGCCGCGTCGCGCACGAAGAAGCCGCGCTGGCGCCGCGCCTCGACCAGCCCCTGCGCCAGCAGCTGGTCGTAGGCCGCCACCACGGTGTGCGGGCTCACGCCCTGCTGGCGCGCGCACTCGCGCACCGAGGGCAGCCGCGTGCCGGGCGGCAGCAGCCGGGTGCGGATGCGTTCGGCGAAGCGGTCGGCCAGTTGGCCGGTCAGTGATTGGGTCGCGGTTCGTGTCAGCATGGCGGGTTCTGTGTCGAGCAGCGGACCGATACAGCCTACATTTTTGTCCACCCAACTGTATCGGTACTGTAATGGTCATCAGTCTAGAGTGTGTGTCATGAACTGGCAAGAATTCACTGCGCTGCTGGTGTTGGCCACGGCGATGAGTTTCTCGCCCGGGCCCAACACCACCCTCTCCACCGCCCTCGCCGCCAACGGCGGCCTGCCGCGCGCCATGCGCTTCGTGCTGGCCGTGCCGGTGGGCTGGAGCCTGCTGCTCGCGCTGTGCGCCGCGGGCGTCGGCGCGCTGGTGGTGGCGGCGCCGGCGCTGCGCTTCGTGATCAAGGCGCTGGGCATCGGCTACCTGCTGTGGCTGGCCTTCAGGCTCAGCGGCAGCGCTACGCTGGGCAAGGCCGGCGACGACAAGCTGCAGGTCGGCTTCGGCCAGGGCGTGATGCTGCAGTTCCTCAACATCAAGGCCTGGCTGCTGGCGCTCACCTTGGTGGCCGGCTGGATCGCGGGCCAGCCCGATGCGGCCCGGCGCTTCGCGATCGTGGCGCCGGTGATGCTGGTGTTCGCCTTCGCGAGCAACTTCACCTACGCACTGGTCGGCGCGCTGCTGCGCGACTGGCTGGCCCGGGGCACCCGGCTGCTGTGGTTCAACCGTGCGATGGCCGCCGTGCTGGTGCTCACCGCCGCCTGGATGCTCAAGATATGAGCGGCACGCTGGCACAGGAAAAGACGACCTTCGGCATGCGCCGCGAGACGCTGGGCATGTGGCTGGGCGTGCTCGGCGTGCTGATCTTCGCCATCACGCTGCCGATGACGCGGCTGGCCACCGGCACGCAGGCCGCGCCGCAGCTCTCGCCCTGGTTCGTGACCTTCGGCCGCGCCGCGCTGGCGGGCGGGCTGTCGATCGTGGTGCTGGTCGCCACGCGCGCACCGCGGCCGCAGCGCCACCAATGGAAACCGCTGTGCATGGCGCTGCTGGGCAACGCGATCGGCTACCCGCTGCTGCTGGGCTATGCGCTGCGCGTGGTCACGGCCAGCCATGCGGCGGTGGTGACGGCGCTGCTGCCGCTGGTGACCGCGGCCGTGGCGGCCTGGGTGCTGCACCAGCGCGCGCGGCTGGGCTTCTGGGTCTGCGCGGTGGTGGGCAGCCTGCTGGTGGTCGCCTTCTCGCTGCTGCGCGCCTACCAGCAGGGCCACGGCTTCGGCTTCGAATGGGCCGACCTGCTGCTGGTCGGCGCGGTCTTCGCGGCGTCCTTCGGCTACATCTACGGCGCGCAGGTCACGCCGTCCCTGGGGGCCGAGCGGGTGATCTGCTGGGTCTGCGTGATGGCGCTGCCGCTCACCTTGCCGGGCGCGCTGCTGACCTGGCCGCAACAGCCGGTGGCCGTGTCGGCCTGGGCCGGCCTGGTCTACGTCGGCGTGTTCTCGATGTGGATGGGCTTTTTCGCCTGGTACCGCGGCCTGGCCATGGGTGGCGCGTTGCGCGTGAGCCAGACACAATTGCTGCAGCCCTTCCTCTCGATCCTCGCCGCCGTGCCGCTGCTGGGCGAGCCGCTGGACGTGGTCACGCTCGGCTTCGCGCTGGCCGTGGTCGCGACCGTGTTGATCGGCAAGAAACTTTCACAGGGCGCGCGATGATGCCGCGCGCCCACGCACACACTCTCTAGGAAAAATCATGACGACATGGAAGATGGCCGCCCGCGCCGAGAAGATGAACCCCTCGGTGCTGCGCGAGATCCTCAAGGTGACCGACCAGCCCGGCATCATCAGCCTGGCCGGCGGCCTGCCTTCGCCCAAGACCTTCCCGATCACGGCCTTCGCCGCCGCCTGCGCCGAAGTCTTGGAGAACGACGGCCCGGCCTCGCTGCAGTACGCCGCGAGCGAAGGCTACGGCCCGCTGCGCCAGGCCGTGGCCGACATGCTGCCCTGGAACGTCGACCCGGCGCAGGTGCTGATCACCACCGGCTCGCAGCAGGGCCTGGACCTGATCGCCAAGGTGCTGATCGACCCGGGCAGCCGCGTGCTGGTCGAGACCCCGACCTACCTCGGCGCGCTGCAGGCCTTCTCGCCGATGGAACCCACGCCGGTGAGCGTGGCGAGCGACGCCGAAGGCGTGATCGTCGAAGACCTGATCGCCAAGGCCAAGGATTCGCGCTTCATCTACCTGCTGCCCAACTTCCAGAACCCGACCGGCCGCACCATGACCGAGGCGCGCCGCGCCGCCGTCTCGGCCGCCGCCGCCGCGGCCAACCTGCCGATCGTCGAAGACAACCCCTACGGCGAACTCTGGTTCGACGAAGCGCCGCCGCTGCCGCTGACCGCGCGCAACCCCGAAGGCTGCATCTACCTGGGCTCGTTCTCCAAGGTGCTGGCGCCGGGCCTGCGCCTGGGATTCCTGGTGGCGCCCAAGGCCATCTACCCGAAGCTGCTGCAGGCCAAGCAGGCGGTGGACCTGCACACGCCGATCTTCACCCAGCGCATGGTGATGGAGGTCATGAAGGACGGCTTCCTCGACCGCCATGTGCCCACCATCCGCGCGCTCTACAAGCGCCAGCGCGATGCGATGGCCGCGGCGCTCACGCGCGAGATGAAGGGCCTGGACGTGAGCTTCAACGCACCCATCGGCGGCATGTTCATGTGGGCCCGCCTGCCCGAGGGCATCGACACCGTGGCGCTGCTGCCCAAGGCGGTGGCGCGCGGCGTGGCCTTCGTGCCCGGCGCGCCCTTCTATGCCGACGGCAAGGGCGATCCGCGCACGCTGCGGCTGTCCTTCGTGACCGCCAGCGTCGAGGAGATCGACACCGCCATCGCCGCGCTGGCCGCGACGCTGCGCGAGCAGCTGGCCCACAACGCCGCCGCGCAGGTGCAGCGCGAGCTGGCCGCGACCTGAGCCGCACGACCCGGGGCGCGCCGCGAGCACCATGATCGACCTCGCCACCCTGGGGCTGTTCCTGCTCGCCGTGCTGGCGCTGTTCCTGTCGCCCGGGCCGAACATGGCTTTCGTGCTGGCCCATGGCGTGGCACAGGGGCCGCGCGGCGGATTCGCGGCGGCGATCGGCATCTCGGCGGCCGACTTGGTGCACACGCTGTGCGCGGCCACCGGCATCACCGCGCTGGTCGCGGCCTGGGCGCCGGCCTTCGACCTGCTGCGCTACGCGGGCGCGCTGTACCTGCTTTGGCTCGCGCGCAAGGCCTGGCGCGACGGCGGTGCGGCCGCGCCTGGCACGGCCGCGCCCGCGCCCTTCGCGCGCATCGTGCGGCAGGCCTGGCTCAACAACCTGGTGAATCCCAAGGCACTGCTGTTCTTCATGCTGTTTTTGCCGCAGTTCGTCGACCCGGCGCGCGGCCAGGTCACGCTGCAGCTGGTGCTGCTGGGCGGCGTGCTCTCGCTGGCGGCGCTGGCCTTCAACACGCTGCTCGGCGCCTTCAGCGGCCAGGTGGGGCGCTGGCTGCAGCGCCGGCCCGGTGCCGCGCGCCTGCAGCACCGGCTGCTGGCGGTGGCGATGCTCGGCCTGGCGCTGCGCCTGCTGATGCTGGACCGCCCGGCGCCGCGCTGAGACGATACGCACCCTCTCACCACAACGACAAGAGAAAGAAAGAAATGCTCAACATCTGGGGCCGGATCAGCTCGATCAACGTGCGCAAGGTGGTCTGGTGCGCGCAGGAGCTCGGGCTCGACTTCCAGCGCACCGAGGCCGGCGGCAAGTTCGGCGTGGTGCACACGCCCGACTACCTGGCGCTCAATCCCAACGGCATGGTGCCGGCCATCGACGATGGCGAGGGCGAGGCGCGTGTGGTGCTGTGGGAATCCAACGTGATCGTGCGCTACCTCTGCGCCCGCCACGCGCCCGGCACGCTGTACCCCGACGACCTGCGCGCGCGCTTCGATGCCGAGCGCTGGATGGACTGGCAGCAGACCGCGCTGAACCCGGTCAGCGGCGGGGCCTTCAAGCAGTGGATCCGCACGCCGCCGGCGGAGCGCAGCGCCGCGGTCATCGACCATTCGGTGCGCGCCACCGAGCCGCTGTTCGCGCTGCTCGACGCGCACCTCGCGACGCATGCCTTCATGGGCGGCGACGCCTTCGGCATGGCCGACATCCCGCTGGGCTGCGAAGCGCATCGCTGGTTCGGCCTGCCGCCCACCGAGTACACGCGTCCGGCCTGGCCGAACGTGGAGCGCTGGTTCGCCGAACTCAAGAGCCGTTCCGCCGCGCGCGGCGTGCTCGACCTCGCCCTCGAATGAAATGACCCCCACGCTCCGTCACTTCGTGTACTCGCTGCCCCCCGAGGGGGCCGCAGCCCGCCTTGGGGCGGCCCGGCGGCGGGCTCTTGCCACCTGATTCAAGTCCTATGAAACATCGCCCTTTCCAGCAAGTCGACGTCTTCACCGCCGTGCCCTACCGCGGCAACCCGCTCGCGGTGGTGCTCGACGGCAGCGACCTCGACGAGGCCCAGATGCAGCGCTTCGCGCAGTGGACCAACCTGTCGGAGACCACCTTCCTGCTGCCGCCGACCGACCCCGGCGCCGACTACCGCGTGCGCATCTTCACGCCCGGCAGCGAGCTGCCCTTCGCCGGCCATCCCACGCTGGGCAGCTGCCATGCGTGGCTGCGCGCGGGCGGCAAGCCCAAATCTGCGAAACAGATCGTGCAGCAGAGCGCGGTCGGCCTGGTGCCGATCCGCCGCGAGGGCGAACGGCTGGCCTTCGCCGCGCCCCCGCTGCGGCGCAGCGCGCCCAGCCCCAGCGTGCTGGCCCGCGTGGCCGGCGCGCTGGGCCTCAAGCCCTCGCAGATCCGCAGCGCGCAGATGCTCGACAACGGCCCGGTCTGGATGGGCCTGCTGCTGGAGAACGTCGACACCGTGCTCGCGCTCGAGCCCGACCACCGCGCGCTCAAGGAACTGGGCCAGAAGGTCGGCGTGGTGGCGGTGCCCGACACGCCCGCGCTCATCGGCCGCTCGAACCGCGAGGCACGCGCCTTCGCCGGGCGCCCCGCGCCCTCGCCGGTGGCGCTGGAAGTGCGCGCCTTCGCGGCCCCCATCGGCGTCGAGGAGGACCCGGTCACCGGCAGCTTCAACGCCAGCGCCGCCCAGTGGCTGATCGCCGACGGCCACATGCCCGAGCAGTACATCGCCGGCCAGGGCCAGTGCCTGGGCCGCGACGGCCGGGTGCACATCGCGCGCGACGCCGAGGGCGTGGTCTGGGTCGGCGGCGACGTCGTGACCTGCATCGACGGCCAGGTCGAACTCTGAGCGCGCCATGGCCGCCCGCATCGACCACTTGGTGATCGCCGCCCGCACGCTCGACGAGGGCGTGCGCTGGTGCGAGGCCACGCTGGGCGTGGTGCCCGGGCCGGGCGGCGCGCATCCGCTGATGGGCACGCACAACCGGCTGGTCTCGGTGGCCACGCCGGCCTTCCCGCAGGCCTACCTCGAGATCATCGCGATCGATGCGACGAAGACACCCACGCGTGGCGCGGGCCTGCACCGCTGGTTCGACCTCGACGATGCGGCGCTGCAGGCCGGGCTCGCGCAGCACGGGCCGCAGCTGGTGCACTTCGTGGCGCGCGTGCCCGATGCGGCCGCCAGCCTGCACGCGCTCGCGGCCGGCCCGGTGCCGATCGACCGCGGCCCGCTGGTCGAGGCCTCGCGCGACACGCCGGCCGGCCGGCTCGACTGGAAGATCAGCGTGCGCGACGACGGCCAGCGCCTGTTCTACGGCACGCTGCCCACGGTGATCCAGTGGGGGCCGGTGCATCCGGCCGACACCATGCCCGACGCCGGCGTCACGCTGCTCGCGCTGGCCGCCACCCATCCGCGGCCCGAAGTGCTGCGCGCCGCGCACCTCGCGCTGGGCCTGGCCGCCTTCGACGTGCAGCCCGGCCCGCCCAACCTGATCGCCACGCTGCAGACGCCGCGCGGGCGCATCCAACTCGAATCCAAAGGCCTCTGAACATGCTGACCCTCCCCGAACTCGCCTGGTTCGCGCTGGCCGCGCTGCTGCTGGTGCTCACGCCCGGGCCCAACATGATCTATTGCGTGTCGCGCGCGCTGTGCCAGGGCCGCTCGGCCGGCATGGTCTCGCTGGCCGGCGTGCTGGTCGGCTTCCTGGTGCACCTGGTGGCCGCGGCGCTGGGGCTCACCGCCCTGCTGCACGCCGTGCCCTTCGCCTTCGACGCGGTGCGGCTCGTGGGCGCGGCCTACCTGCTGTGGCTGGCCTGGCAGGCGGTCAAGCCCGGCGGCCACGCGCCCTTCGCCGCGCGCGCGCTGCCCATCGATCCGCCGGCCAAGCTGTTCCGCATGGGCTTCCTGACCAACGTGCTGAACCCCAAGGTCGCGATGTTCTACCTGTCCTTCTTCCCGCAGTTCATCCACCCCGAGCGCGGCTCGGTGCTGTGGCAGAGCGCGGCGCTGGGCGCGGTGCAGATCGGCGTGAGCGGCGCCGTCAACCTGCTGCTGGTGCTCGGCGCCGCATCGATCACCGCCGTGCTCTCGCGCAGCGAGGGCTGGCTGCGCGCGCAGCGCTACGTGATGGGCAGCGTGCTCGCCGCGCTGGCGGTGCGCATCGCCTTCGACGGACGCAAGGCCACGCCATGAACTTCAGCCGCGAAGAGATCGAAGCCGCGCAACGCACGGTCTACGCCGCGATGCCGGCCACGCCGCAGTACGCCTGGCCGCTGCTCGGCGCGCGCCTGGGCTGCAGGGTCTGGGCCAAGCACGAGAACCACACGCCGCTGGGCGCCTTCAAGGTGCGCGGCGGCCTGACCTACATGGAGGCGCTGGCGCGCACCCAGCCCGCGGTGCGCCACGTGGTGAGCGCGACCCGCGGCAACCACGGCCAGTCGATCGGCTTCGCCGCGGCCCGCCACGGGCTGGCCGCGACCATCGTGGTGCCGCACGGCAACTCGGTCGAGAAGAACGCCGCGATGCGCGCGCTGGGCGTGCAGCTGGTCGAGCACGGCGACGACTTCCAGGCCGCAAGCGAACACGCGGCCCGGCTCGCCGACACCGAAGGCCTGCACCGCGTGCCCTCTTTCGCGCGCGACCTGGTGCGCGGCGTGGCCACCGGCTGGGTCGAGTTCTTCGAGGCGCTGAAGCAGGCCGGCGACGTGCCCGCGGTGCTGTTCATCCCGATCGGCCTGGGCTCGGGCTTCGCCGGCGCCGCCGCCGCGCGCCGCCATTGCGGCGTGGCGACCAAGCTCGTCGGCGTGGTGTCGACGCACGCGACCGCCTACCGCGACTCCTTCCGCGCGGGCCGGCCCTTGGACGCGCCGGTCAGCACGCTGCTGGCCGACGGCATGGCCTGCCGCACGCCGGTGCCCGAATCGCTGGCGGTGCTGGCGGCCGAGGCCGAAGACGTGGTGGCGGTCAGCGACGACGAAGTGGCGCAGGCGATGCGCTGGCTGTTCACCGACACGCACAACGTGGCCGAGGGTGCGGGCGCGGCGGCGCTGGCCGCGGCGATGCAGCAGCGTGGGCGCTGGCAAGGGAAGACCGTGGGCATCGCGGTGAGCGGCGGCAACGTCGACGCCGCGGTCTACGCGCGCGTGCTCGCGGGCGGCTGAGGGTCGCCGCCGGGACCGACAGCGCGCCACGGCCCGGCCAGAATGCGGCCATGGGCACCCTCTATCTCGTCCGACACGGACAGGCCAGCTTCGGCGAGGCCGACTACGACCAACTGAGCGCACTGGGCCGCCGCCAGGCCGTGCGGCTGGGCGAATACTGGCGCGAACGCGACATGCAGTTCGATGCCGTGATCATCGGCACGCTCAAGCGCCATCGGCAGACCTGGGAAGGCATCGCCGAAGGGCTGGGGCTGGACGCGGGCACGGTGCCGCTCGAATGGCCAGGCCTCAACGAATACGACAGCCACGCGGTGATCGCGACCGTGCATCCCGAGCCGCTGCAGAAGCCCGACACGCCCGAGTTGTACCGCCACCATTTCCGCCTGCTGCGCGACGGCCTCGCCGGCTGGATGAACGGCCGCAGCGCGCCGGTCGGCATGCCCAGCTACGTGGACTTCCTGGCCGGCGTGACCACGGCGCTGGACCATGTGCGCGACCGCCACCACGGCGCGCGCGTGCTCGCGGTGTCCAGCGGCGGGCCGATCAGCACCGCCGTCGGCCATGTGCTGGGCACCTCGCCGGAGACGACCATCGAACTCAACCTGCGCATCCGCAACACCGCGGTGACCGAGTTCGTCTTCACGCCCAAGCGGCACATGCTCCTGACCTTCAACACGCTGCCGCATCTCGACGGCCCCGCGTACGAGGACTGGATCACGTCCGCCTAGAACATGCGAATGAACCTGCTGCGCACCCCGATCCCGCATCTGCGGTGCTCACCGCACGGGCGTGCGGCTCCGCGCCTCGATACAGGCTCGGGGCGCTCGCGACGGTTCCTTCACATGTTCTGAGCCCCGGCCTTCAGCCGATGGCCAAGGGCTTGGGCAGCCGCACCCGGATGAACTCGTTGGCGTCGGGCTCGGTCGTGATGCGCGACGGCGAGCCGCCGGGGTAGTTGTTGTCGTTGCAGAACAGCAGCGTCTGCGCATCGACGATGGTCACGACTTCCACGCATTCCATCGGGAAGGTGAACACGCCGTCGATGGTGTCGGCGCCGCCGATGCCCTTGGGGTCCTTGAGCGCCATCAGGTCGACGATCTCTTCCTTGACCAGGAAGCCGTCGGTGTCGACCACCGCGATGTCGACCTTGTAGACGCGCTTGAAGCGCGCCGCGTTGCGCCAGGTGCCCGAGGCGGCGAACTTGCCGGTGCGCACGTCGCCCGCGCCGCCGTCCTTCTCCATCACCAGGAACTCGTGGTCGTTGATCGCGACCATGTCGTTGACGCTGCAGGTCTCGGTCTCGAGGTTGCCGTCGCCGTTGATCTTCTGGATCGTGCTCACGCGGTACGAGAACACCTGCGGATCGAAGTTCTGCGAGCGCAGGTCGAACACGTTGATCACGCGGCGCTGCGGGTTGTCGCCGTAGACCTCCTTCTCGAACATCGCGTAGAGCTTGGTGCGGCTCTTGTTGATCGCCATGCTTTCCAGGCCGCCCGAGCCGCCCAGGTTGGCCACGCTGGTGTTGGACTGGATGTAGGGGTTGTTTGAGGTCTGCACCAGCGGGTTGCTGCCCAGCTTGCGCAGGTTGGGGATCTGCACCTCGCGCGACAGCACGCGGCCCTGCTTGTCGAACTTGACCAGGAAGGGGCCGAACTCGTCGCCGATCCAGAAGTTGCCGTCGGCGTCGAACTGCAGCGACTCGGGGTCGAGGTCGTAGCCGGTCAAGAGGCGGCTGGCCGTGATGCGCGGGTCCACCGGCAGCGTCTGGTTGGCGGGCGAGACCGACGAACCCGGATAGGTCGTGAAGTCGGCCACGATCGGGTAGCCGAGCCGGCGCTGCGGATCGCTCATGCGCACGAAGCTGTCGGGCGTGAACGAGGCCAGCGCGGCGCCGGTCTGGAAGTGGGCCGGCAGCACCTTGCCCTGCGCCCAGTCGAAGCGCACCGCGTAGATGTGCAGCAGCGCGTCGGGCGACGCGGCCTTGCCGCCGAAGCCGTTGTCCTGCATCACGTAGAACACGCCGGGCACCGGGCCGGGCACCAGGGCCGAGAAGCCCTGCATCGGCTGCTTGTCGGCGAAGGGCAGCGTGAAGCCGTAGACGTTCTTCGCGCGGTCCAGGTCGCCGCCCGAGATGTACTGGCCCGAGGTCGGGCCGGCCACGAAGCTGTTGGCCGGAAGGATGGCGCGGCCGGTCAGCGTGGGCGCGGTGACTTCGGGTTCGGGCGCCGGTGCCGGCGGCGGCGGAGCCGGTGCGGGCGCGGGCGGCGCCGGGGGCGCGGGCGCAGCGGCGTCGCTGCCGCCGCCACCGCAGGCGGCCAGCAGGGCGCCGCTCGCGCCCACCAGCGAGAAGGTGGTCATGCCGCTGAGCAGGCTGCGGCGGCGCAGGCCGCCCTTTTCTTCGGAAGAAGTCACGGCGCTGGCGTCGTTGTTGTGGCTGTCGTTGTTCATCATCAAGTCACTCTCAGAACGGCATGGGGGCCGTGGTCATGTCGGTCAGCGTGTTGTTCTTCAGGTCGATCACGAAATGCTGGGTCGGCGCGCCGCGGGCCAGCTTGAGCAGGATCGCCATCAGCGGCTTGAAGCGCGCCTGGAACAGGGCACCGACCTCGTTGTCGTTGCGCACCTGGTCGCCGTTGAACTTGAGCGTGGCGTTGGTGCCTTCCAGCGCTTCGGCGATCACCTTGTATTGCTTGGCGCGCTCGACCGGGATGTCGGTGAAGGCGAGGTCGCCGGCATTGGCCAGGCGCACGAAGTCGCCGGCCAGGTCCAGGGCCTTCCACTGGTTGAAGTCTTCCAGCCGCAGGCCGGCCGCGTTGGCCAGTGCACGCGCCTTGGTCTCGGCCGCGGCATAGTCCTTGGCGTACTGGGCGCTGGCCGAACCGTCGCCGCCCGCATCCGACAGGCAGGAGAAGAAGGCGTTGCTGAACAGGCCGTGGTTGCCGGTGTTGCCCAGCTGCTTGAGCGTGACCTGGGTCTTGAGCTGCGACAGCACCAGCAGGTCGGCGCCGTACAGCGGGCTCTTCACCAGTTCGCGCATCTCGCAGCGCCAGTCGTCCTTGAGCAGGCGCAGGCGCACCAGCTCCGACATGTAGCGCGTGCTGAAGTCGCCGTAGGTCTTGGCGTCGAGGATGGACTTGTTCCACAGCTCGCCGCCGCCCGGGATCATGAACGGGTAGTCGGTGAAGTAGCTGTGCTCGTCCTGGTAGTGCTCGAACAGCTCGTCGAAGCGCGGCACGTTGTCCATGCGCACGGTCTGCACGTCGATGTGCTCGGAGTCCTTGAGCGTCAGGATCTTGTAGGCCGGCACATAGGCGGCCATCGAGGGCGCCTGGATGTTGACCAGGCCGTGGCCGTCGTCGTACTTGCGGATCGCCGTGTCGTTGAAGTGCATGTGGCCGCCCACGTGCACCTGCAGGCCGGTGTCGGCCAGCGCCTTGGTCGTGTCCTCCACCGGGCGACGCACCATCTGCATCTTGCCCGCGCCCAGCAGCGCGACGATGTCGTCGGAGGCGCCGTTGAAGAACTCGCTCATCGGGAAGTGGCTGAAGGCGATGACCTGCTTGCCCTGCGCCTTGCCGCGCGCGACCACGTCCTTGAGCCAGGCGATCACATGCGGCTTGTGCGTGAGCATCTTGTTGTAGCCCGCGTCGCCCGAACCGTTGAAGTCGTTCGCGCCGGTGCCGGTCGGCACGTAGACGTTGGCGTCGATGCCCACCAGCCAGACGCCGTCGACCGGCTCGACCAGGTAGCTGGTGTCGGGCACGGTGTGGCACAGCGTGTAGCCGTCCTTCTTGTACGTGCCGCCCGCGCCCTGGGCGCAGATCTCGTATTCGCGCTTGCTCCACACGGCCTGCGCCTTGGCCTGGTCGAGCGTGTAGTTGGCGTACTTGTAGGTGCTGTAGGGCGTCTCGAAGTACTTGTAGTTCGCCTTGGGCATGAAGCCGTGCTGGTCGAGCGCCTCGACGATGCCCTGGTAGCCCAGTTCCTTCACTTCCTCGGTGCAGTAGGTGTAGTTGGAGGTGCGCGTCCAGTCACCGCTGTAGTTGTTGCAGTCCTTGGCACCGCGGCTGTAGATGGCCTGCGGGTAGCCGGCGCGGCCGCTGCCGTCCGGGCCCATGTAGTCGTCCTTGCCGCCCGGGCGCTCGAAGGGTCGGTTCGGGTCGTGGTTGCCGGGCGCGGCGAAGAACTGCAGGCCGTACTTGGCCGCGTACTCGTCGAGCACCTTCTTCAGGCCGCGCATGTGGACCGGCTGGCCGTCGTCCGAGAAGTCGCCGGGCAGCGCGATCAGCTTGACGCCGCGCGCCACCGCATCGTCGAGCGCGGCGATGAAGGCGAAGTAGTTCTCGTTGAACAGCCGGGTCGAGGTCATCTGCGCCTGCATCAGGCGGATGGTCGCGTTGCGGCCGGACTTCTTGTTCGGGATGCCCTTGAAGGAGCCGTCCTTGAAGGTCGCGTAGACGTCGTGGAAATGGATGTCGGGCATGACCGCGATCTGCACGCCGGTGCCGGGCACCGGCGGCTGCGGCGGCGGCGTCACTTCCGGCGGGGTGGGCGTGGTGGGTGGCGGTGCCACGGCGACGGGGGTGTTGTTGCTGCCGCCGCAGGCGGCGAGCAGGGACAGCACGGCGGCGGCGACGAGCAGGGAGGCCGCGCGAGACGGATTCGGTGATGAGGAGGTCATGGAAAAAATGAAGACACCAAGGGAACCATCCGGCCGCCTTTGCAACAAAGGGCAACCGAAACAGGAGCGCGATGGTGTCGACCGCGCATGACGTCCTCATGGCAGCTTCATGACTCGCGCATAAAAACCGGCGCACGCACAGGTGCTCTGCATCGCGCGGCGGGCCCGCGGCCGGCGGCCACGCGAGCCCCGCTAGCCCTGCCAGACCCCGTAGCCCAGCGCGCGCAGCCGGATGCCCAGCTCGACCTCGAGCGCCTGCGCCTCGGCATAGCGCATCGGGTTGTAGCGTTCGTAGAGCGCGGGCAGCAGGTGCAGGCCGTGGTCCTGCACGAAGCGATTGGCCTGGATGCCGGCCTTGTGCTTGTCGAAGCGCAGGTCCGGGTCGAGCCCGGTCATGCCCACATAGACGAAGGGCTTGCCCAGCACATAGCCCGGATTCGCGCGCCGGAAACGCGCGACGTTCCACACCCGGTCATCGAGTGCGACGACATAGACGTGGTAGTGCGGGCGCTTCATGGTTCAGATACGCGAGAGCTGCAGCCCACAACGTCCGCACGATTCCCCTTCCAGAGATACCGCGGAACCGGCTTCGCCGGGCCGCTGGTATCGCCCCCCCTTGGGGGGAGGCGCCGAAGGCGCTTCGGGGGTTACCTTCTTTTGATCATGCCCCAGAGGAACAACAGCACGATCGCCCCCACCACCGAAGCGATGAAGCCCGCGCCCTGGCCGGCCGTGTACCAGCCCATGGCCTGGCCCAGGTAGGTCGCGGCCAGCGAACCGGCGATGCCGATCAGCGTGGTGACGATGAAGCCGGCGGCGTCGTCACCGGGCTTGAGCGCGCGCGCCACGAGCCCTGCCACGAAGCCGATCAGAATGGTCCAGACGATGCTCATGGAGTGTTCCTTGAAGTGAAAAACGAAAGGAGAAGACCGGCGTTCGCGCCTGTACGCGGCAACGCGGTCTCATGATAGCGGCGCAAGCACCGGCAGGGCCTTCGACACCGCGCTCGCGAGCGTCGCGATGTCGAAGGGCTTGATCAGCACCGACTGGGTGCCCAGCACGCGGCCGACCTGCGCCATGTCGGCGTAGCCGGTCACCAGGATCACCGGGATGTCGCCCACCATCTCGCGCGCCTTGGCGATCACCTCGGCGCCGTTGAGTCCCGGCATCGCATAGTCGACCACCAGCAGGTCGTGCGGGGCCGAGGCCAGCGCGGCCAGGCCGCTGCTGCCCTCGGCCGCCTCGCTCACCACGTAGCCCAGCATCGACAGGCTTTCGACCAGCACGCGCCGCACTTCGGCGTCGTCCTCGACCACCAGCACCTTCTGCCGCCGGGTCGCGCTCTGCTGGGGCAACAGGCTGTCCGCGACCGGCGCCTCGGCGCCTTCACGCGAGGCCGGGAAGCTCATCTCGACCACCGTGCCCTGGCCCTCTTCGCTGCGCAGCACGGCCTGGCCGCCCGACTGGCGCGCGAAGCCGTAGACCTGGCTCAGCCCGAGGCCGGTGCCGCTGCCGACCGGCTTGGTGGTGAAGAAGGGATCGAAGACCTTGGTCAGCAGCTGCGGCGCAATGCCCACGCCGGTGTCGCGCACCGCCACCGTCACGTACGAGCCGGCGGGCAGTTCGCCACCCGTGGTCTCGGCCAGCTGCGTGCTGATCGACAGCGTGCCGCCCGCGGGCATCGCGTCGCGTGCGTTCACCGCGAGGTTGAGCACGGCCATCTCGAGCTGGTTGGCATCGAGCATGGCCCAGGCCGGTTGTTCGCACACGGCCATCTCCACCTGGATCGCCGGCCCCACCGACACCACCACCAGTTCGCGCATGCCCTCGAGCAGCGCATTGACGTCGGTGAGCCGCGGCAGCAGCGACTGGTTGCGCGCGAAGGACAGCAGCTGTCCGGTGAGCTTGGCGCCCCGGCCGACCGCGCCCTTGGCGCGCGCCGCGATGCCCAGCACCTTCTCGTCCTTGGCCACGCGCGCCACCAGGTCGAGGTTCATGTTGACCACGTGCAGCAGGTTGTTGAAGTCGTGCGCGATGCCGCCGGTCAGCCGGCCGATGGCCTCCATCTTCTGCACCTGGATCAGCGCCGCCTGCGCGCGTTCGCGTTCGGCGATCTCGGCCATCAGCCGGTCGTTGGCGCCCGCCAGTTCGCGCGTGCGGGCCGCGATGCGGGCCTCGAGTTCGGCGTTGAGGCGCTCGACCTCGGCCCGCGTGTCTTCCAGTTGGCGCAGGTGCAGCCGGGTCGCGTACTGGCGCCGGCGCGCGCGCACGGCCGCGTCGGCGGCGCGTGCCAGCGTTTCGGTGTGGACCGGCCGCTCGAGCACGAAGGCATTGCCCAATGTCTGCAGCAGCGCCAGCGCCTGGCGCGAGCGCCCGCCCGCATCGCGCGAGGCCAGCACGATGAAGGGGAAGTCGGACCAGCTGGGCTGGCCGGTGAGCCAGGCGCGCAGCGGCGCCTCGGGCAATTGCACCAGCGATTCTTCGGTGAGGATGGCCGCGGCGGCGCCCACGTCGAGGTCGGCCACCATCGCCTCGGCCGAATCACAGATCACCGCCACCAGGTTGATGTCCTGCAGCACCCGTTGCACCACCGCCGCGTCGCGGCCACGCGGCGCGTGTATCAGCACCCGTCGTTCCATGTCAGGACCTGGCCACCAGCGGCTGATCGCCCAGCAGGGGGATCGCACCGCGGTAGGCCGGCACGCCGCCCAGCACGCCTTCGAAGTCGGTCAGCGCCGGGCCGACCTCGACGCCGCCCTCGCCCAGGCGGAACTCGCGGATGCTGAGTTCGTGCCGGTTGGTCCGGCTCTTGACCACCGACACCGCCTTGAGCAGCTGGCCGCGCGCCTCGAAGAAGCGGAACAGCACGATCGCGTCCGACAGGTAGCTCAGGTCGAGGTCGCTGCGCACGTCGCCGATGATGCCGTGCTGGCCCAGCACCAGCAGCGTGACGATGCCCTGCTGGTTGAGGAAGCTCAGCAGCTCGTGCATCTGCAGCAGCAGGAACTTGGCGCCGGGCATGGCCTGCAGGTAGGCGTTGAGGCTGTCGATGACGACGACGCCGGCGCCGCGCACCTGCACCGCCGAGCGCACCATGTTCGAGAACTGGCCGGGCGACATCTCCGACGGGTCGAGCGAGAGGATCTCGAGCTGGCCGCTCGCGATGAAGTCCTCGAGCGGAAGGCCCAGCGCGGCGCAGCGGCGCATCAGCGTGCCCATGCCCTCGTCGAACAGGTAGTACGAGGCCTTCTCGCCGCGACGCAGCGCGGCCACCACGGCCGACATCGCGGTGGTGGTCTTGCCCACGCCCGACGGGCCCATGAACAGCGTGTTGCTGCCGCGTGCCAGACCGTTGCCCAGCAGCGCATCGAGCGCGGGCGTGCCGGTCGGCGCGTTGGAGACCTCGAAGTCGGCCGAGTGCTCCGAAGCGATCAGCCGCGGGTAGACCTGCAGGCCGCCGGTGTCGAGGTTCACGTCGTGCTCGCCGCCGCGGTAGCGCACGCCGCGCATCTTCACGATGCGCAGGTGGCGCCGCACCGGACCGTAGTCGCCGGTGGCCTGGTCCAGCGCCAGCACGCCGTGGGCGATGCTGTGCAGCTGCAGGTCGCCGCCCTGCGAGCTCATGTCGTCGAGCAGCAGCACGGTGCAGGCGCGCGAGGCGAAGAAATGCTTGAGCGCGAGGATCTGCCGGCGGTAGCGCAGCGGGTCCTGCGCCAGCAGCCGCATCTCGGACAGGCTGTCGAAGATCAGCCGCGTGGGCGACAGCCGCTCGACCGCCGCCATCACGTCGCGCGTGGTCTCGCCCAGCTCGACCTCCGAGGGATAGAGGATCGACTGCTCGGCCGAGGGGCTCAGCCCTTCTTCGTTGACCAGTTCGAACAGCTCGATGCCGTCGAGCGACCAACCGTGGGACTCGGCCACCGTGTGCAGTTCCGACGCGGTCTCCGACAGCGTCACGTAGAGCCCCTTCTCGCCGTTGCGCCGCCCCTCGAGCAGGAACTGCAGGCCCAGCGTGGTCTTGCCCGCGCCGGGTGTGCCCTCCACCAGGTAGAGGTGCCCGCGCGGCAGGCCACCACCCAGCACGTTGTCGAGACCGGCGATGCCGGTGGAAGCGCGGTTCTGGGGCGCCGGGACCGCGGGGACCGAGGGAGAGGAAGTGAGGGGCACGTGAGCCTGTGGGAAAAAGGAAGGCGCAGCGCGCGCGGTGCTTGCATTCTGCCGACAGCGGCTGCGCTTGGCTGTCCTGCGGCGTCCTACACGGATGTGGTCACCGACGCGCTATACCGCATGAATGCTCGAAAAACTTCCCGATGTGATCGGCCATGCGCTGCACGGCGTGCGCGCCGGCCTCGACGCGATCGTCTTCAACACGCTGGGCCTGCGCGAGGGCATGGCGGCGATCACGCTGAGCAGCCTGGCCTTCGCCGACCACGCCCCGCTGCCCGCGCGCTACACCGCGGACGCACCCGAGGGCGAAGGCCTGTCGCCGCCGCTGCAATGGACCGGCGTGCCGGCCGGCGCGGCCTGCTGCGTGCTGCTGGTGGAAGACGCCGATTCGCCCACCCCGCAGCCGCTGGTGCATGCGATCGTGGTGGGGCTGCCGACCGGCGACGGCGCGCTGGCCGAGGCCGCGCTGCCGAGCGCGGGCCAGCCGGGCACCGGCCTGCACGTGGGCCGCAACTCCTATCTGCAGGCGGCCTGGCTGCCGCCCGATCCGCCGCCGGGCCACGGCCTGCACCGCTATGCCTTCCAGCTCTATGCGCTCGCGGCACTGCCCGAGTTCTCGGAGACACCGGGACGCGACGAGGTGATCGACGCGCTGCGCGCGCATGCGATCGCGAGCGGCCTGCTGATCGGCACCTGCGAACGGCCCGACGGCTCGGTCCGCATCGAGCAGGAGGCGCCGGCCGGGCCGGCGATCGCCGGCTGAGCCCTCAGGGCGCGGGCGTGCCGATCACCGAGAGCGGCAGCCGCGACACCTCGGCCAGCAGCTGCGCCAGTGCGCGCGCCGCCGCATCGATCACCGCCTGGCCGCGCGGCGCGGTGGCCGCGGCCGCGTTGCCCGCGGCGCCGTGGGCGTTGTAGTCCTCCATCGCCCAGCCCAGCTTGGCGCTGCGGCCGTTGCCCAGGATCGGGTAGGCGCCGGCACGCTGGCGCGAGGCCGAATCGAAATCCTGCGCCGCACCCATCACGACCTGGTCGGGCGCCAGCGCCAGCATCATCGCGGTCTCGATCTCGCCCGCGTGCACGCCGAAGCGGTGCTCCTCGGCGCTGAATTGCGCGCCGGCCTCGCCCAGCGGCAGGTTGAACCAGCTCACGCTGTAGACGATCAGGCCGTGCGCGGCACGCAGCTCGCGCGCGGCGATGTCCATCGCGCCGGTGTGGCCGCCGTGCGCATTGAACAGCACCAGCTTGCGCACGCCCGCACGCGCCACGCCGGCGCCGATCTCGCGCCAGAGGCGGATCAACGTCTCGGACGACAGGGTCAGCGTGCCCGGGAAGTTCGCATGCTCGGGGCTCAGGCCGATGTGCTGCGTGGGCAGGAACAGCGCGGGCAGCGTGGCCGGCAGCAGCGGCAGCGCGGCGGCCACGATGCCGTCGGCCAGCACCGAGTCCACGCCCAGCGGCAGGTGCGGGCCGTGCTGTTCGGTCGCGCCCAGGGGCAGCACCGCGACCGTGGCGGCCGGGTCGAGCGCGGCGAAATCGCGCGTCGTGAGTTGCGACCAGAAGCGGCGCGGCACGGCGGAAGGAGCGGAAGCGGTCATGCGCGCGATCTTAGGCGGCGCGCGGTTCCAGCGAGAAGCCGAAGGAATCGAAGCGCTCTTCCTCCGCGTCGGTGGCCACCGGCGCCAGCATGGTGCCGCGGCAGCTGGCGGCACCGCAATGGCAGCGGTAGTCGCTGGCGGGCGAGCCCTCCTCGGCCGTCAGGCTGTAGTCGATGAACAGCTCGTCGCCGGCCTCGACCGCCACCAGGGTCTGGAACTGCAGCACCAGTTCGCCGGTCTCGTCGTAGACCTCGACCGCCTCGCAGTTCGGGTCGCAGGAATGGTTGAGGTGGCGGGTCGCGTTGCCGCCCTTGGCGCCGTCGATGGTCTCGTCGTTGGACAGCCGGAACAGGTACGTCAGCTGGTCGTTCCAGGCCTTGGTGGCGATCTGCGACGGCGTGTAGCGCCGGCCTTCGTAGAGGCCGAGCACCGACTGCGCCGGCAGGGCGCGGGTCGCGAAGGCGCCCAGGCCGTGGACGCCGCTGTCGGAGACCCGGATGAAGGGCGTGGAGGAGGTGAGGGGTTTGCGCGTTTTCATGGGGCGGTCGGGTGCGCCTGATTTTCGCGCACGGCGAGCGCCGCGCAGCGGGCCGCGAGAAAGTCCACCAGCGCGCGCACCCTGGCCGGCACGAAACGCCCGCTGGGCATCAGCGCATGCAGCGGGTAGGGCTCGGTGTCCCAGTCGGGCAGCAGCCGCACCAGCGTGCCGGCGGCCTGGTCCTGCAGCACGTCGAGTTCGGACTTGAAGGTGATGCCGCGGCCGGCCAGCGCCCACTGGCGCGAGAGCGAGGCGTCGTCGACCACGCGGTCGCCGTCGACCCGCACCTGCGTCCACTGGCCCTGCTTCGCGAAGCGCCAGAGGCGGTGGTGCCGCCCGTTGCGGTGGAAGGTCAGGCAGTTGTGCTGCAGCAGGTCCTGCGGCACCCGCGGCGCGGGATGGCGGCGCAGGTAGTCGGGCGAGGCCCACAGCAGCGGCCGGCTCATGGTGAGCAGGCGCGCCACCAGCCGCGAGTCGGCCAGCGGGCCGTAGCGCAGCGCGACGTCGACCTCGTCGCGCATCACGTCCAGCGGCCGGTCGCCCACCGACAGGTCCAGCTGCACGCCGGGATGGGCGTCGAGGAATTCGTCGAGCCAGGGCAGCAGCGTGCTGCGCGTGAGGTCGGAGGGCGCGGCCACGCGCAGCCGGCCGACCAGCGCGCCGCCCTCGGCCGTCACCAGCGATTCGCCTTCGGCCAGCAGGTCGAGCGCGCGGCCCGCGTAGTCGAGCAGGGTCTGGCCCTGGGGCGTGAGCCGCAGCGCGCGGGTCGAGCGCTCGAACAGGCGCGCGCCCAACTGCGCCTCGAGCCGCTTGAGCGTGGCGCTGGCCGCCGCCGGCGTGATGCCCAGCACGCGCGCCGCGCCGCTCAGGCTGCCGGCCTGGGCGGTCTGGACCAGCACCCGCAGGTCGGAGAGATTTTCAATCTTCATTTGAAACTCATAGTTTCTTGAGGCAGCTTATCAAATGAATCGATGGCTTCTACAGTGCGGCCATCTTCTGAAAGGTTTCCCCATGAAAGCCATCGGCTACTACCAGTCCCTTCCCATCGACGATGCGGCCGCGCTGCAGGACATCGAACTGCCCGCGCCCGTGGCCGGTCCGCGCGACCTGCTGGTGCGGGTGAACGCGATCTCGGTCAACCCGGTCGACACCAAGGTGCGCAAGAACATGGCGCCCGAGGCCGGCCAGGCCAGGGTGCTGGGCTGGGACGCCGCCGGCACGGTCGAGGCCGTGGGCAGCGAGGTGACCGGCTTCCGGGCCGGCGACCGCGTCTACTACGCGGGCTCGATCACCCGGCCCGGCGCCAATTCGGAACTGCACGTGGTCGACGAGCGCATCGCCGCCAAGTCGCCGCGCAGCCTCGACGACGCGCAGGCCGCCGCGCTGCCGCTGACCGCGATCACCGCCTGGGAGCTGCTGTTCGACCGGCTGGGCGTGCCGCAGGGCGGCGGCGCGGGCCAGACGTTGCTGGTGGTGGGCGGCGCGGGCGGCGTGGGCTCGATCCTGATCCAGCTCGCCCGCCAGCTCACGCAGCTGCGCGTGATCGCCACCGCCTCACGCGCCGAGACGCGCGCCTGGTGCCTCGGCCTGGGCGCGCACGCGGTGATCGACCATGCGAAGCCGCTGGCCGCCGAACTGCAGGCCGGCGGCTTCGGCGAGGTGGACATGGTGGCGGCCCTCACGCAGACCGCGCAGCACTACGCGCAGATCATCGAGAGCCTCAAGCCTCAGGGCAAGATCGGCGTGATCGACGACATGCCGGTGCTCGACGCGATGCCGCTCAAGACCAAGTCGCTGTCGCTGCACTGGGAAATGATGTTCGCCCGGGCGCGCTTCCAGACGCCCGACATGGCCGAGCAAGGCCAGATCCTGGCCGAGCTCGCGACCCTGGTCGACGCCGGCCGCATCCGCACCACGGCCAACGCGAGCTTCGGCCCCATCAATGCGGCCAACCTGCGCCGCGCCCATGCGCTGATCGAGAGCGGCACGGCGCAGGGCAAGGTGGTGCTGCAGGGTTTCTAGCGCGACTTCGCCACGCGCCAGACCACGTTGCCCACGTCGTCGGCCACCAGCAGCGCACCGCCCTTGTCGAGCGCCACGCCGACCGGGCGGCCCTGCGCCTTGCCCTCGGCCGACAGGAAGCCGGTCAGGAAGTCCACCGGCTGCCCGGTGGGCTTGCCGCCGATGAAGGGCACGAAGACCACCTTGTAGCCCGACGGCGGGTTGCGGTTCCAGGAGCCGTGCTCGCCGATGAACACGCCGGTCGCGAATTCGGCCGGCATGCCGCGCGCATGGGAGAAGGTCAGGCCCAGCGGTGCCACGTGGGTGCCCAGCGCGTAGTCGGGTGCGATGGCCTTGGCCACGCGGTCGGGCTGCTGCGGCTGCACGCGGATGTCGACGTTGCCGCCGTAGTAGCTCCAGGGCCAGCCGTAGAAGGCGCCGTCCTTGACCGAGGTCAGGTAGTCGGGCACCAGGTCGCTGCCGATCTCGTCGCGCTCGTTGACCACGGTGAACAGCACGTGGGTGTCGGGCTCCCAGGCCAGGCCGTTGGGGTTGCGCAGGCCGCTGGCGAACAGGCGCTTCTCGCCGCTCTTCGTGTCGACCTCCCAGACCGCGGCCCGGCCCTCCTCGGCCTCGAGCCCGTTCTCGCCGATGTTGCTGTTGGAGCCGACGGTCACGTAGAGCTTGCTGCCGTCGGGGCTGGCGATCACGTTCTTGGTCCAGTGGTGGTTGATGCCGGCCGGCAGGTCGGTCACCTTGACCGGCGCGCCGGCCGCGGCGGTCTGGCCTTCGGTGTAGGGCACCTTGACCAGCGCGTTGGCGTTGGCGATGAACAGCTCGTTGCCGACCAGCGCCATGCCGTAGGGCGACTGCAGCCCCTGGATGAAGACGCTGCGCGTCTCGGCCACGCCGTCGCCATCGGTGTCGCGCAGCAGCGTGATGCGGTTGGCGCTGGGCACCTCGGCGCCGGCGCGCTTCATCACCTTGCCCTGCACGAAGTCCTTGATCATGCCGATCGGGCCCTTCTTGGCCTCGGGCGCGCCCGGCTCCTTGGGCGGCTTGTTGCTCTCGGCCACCAGCACGTCGCCGTTGGGCAGCGTGTAGACCCAGCGCGGATGGTCGAGCTGGCGCGCCAGCGCGGTCACGGTGAAGCCGGCCGGCGCGGTCGGGCCGGCCGCGTCGGTCCAGCCCACCGCCTCGGCGATCTTGAGCGTGGGAATGAAGGTCTTGTTCGGCGCCGGCAGCTGCGGGCTCGGGCCGACGCCGGCCTCGAAGGGCAGGCGGGCGGTTTCGCCGCAGGCCGCCATCAGCGCCGCGGCGAGGGGGATCATGCAGAGGCGGGCGGTTCGGTTCATTCGGGGCTCCTTGGTCGACACAGGGCCGCAACACGGGCCCGGAACGGGCGCGAGCATGCGTGCGCCGCGCATTTCCGCCTGTCGGCTGTGGGCGCTTTCTGGCGTGGGCCGGCCTGAAACCGGTGCCACCGCTACCATCGGCCCCTGACGACGCCCGGCAACGATACGGCCTGGCCAGGAACCATCTCCCCGTCTTCCGCTCCGACTGCCGGCATGCTCCGATCCTTTCTGTCCCGTTTCTCCCTGGCCGCGCTCGCACTGGCGGCCGCCCTGCCCGTCGCCGCGCAGCTCTCTCCCCGCGTCTCCTCGGTCGTCACCACCCCGCACGTGCGGGCCGAACTGGTGGCCCATGCGCCCGACGGCGTGGGCCCGGGCGCCACGGTCTGGCTGGGCCTGCAGATCGCGCACCAGCCCGAGTGGCACACCTACTGGAAGAACGCCGGCGACTCCGGCCTGCCGACCGAACTGCAATGGACGCTGCCGGCCGGCCTGGCCGCGGGCGACATCGCCTGGCCAGTGCCCAAGAAGATCGCGATCGGCACCCTGGCCAACTACGGCTACGAAAACACCGTGCTGCTGCCGGTGCCGCTCACGGTCGCGCCCGGCTTCACGCCCGCGGCCGGGCTGACCGGCGCCGCCGGCGTCGACGTCAAGCTCAAGGCCTCGTGGCTGGTCTGCCGCAAGGAATGCATCCCCGAGGAAGGCGAGTTCGCGCTGCGGCTGCCGGCCCAGGGCTCGACGGCGCTGCACAAGGCCGATTTCGACGCGGCCTTCGCGGCCCAGCCCGCGCCGCTGGCGCCGAAGGGCGCGATCGAAGTGGTCGACCAGACGCTGCGCGTGCAGCTCGACGGCCTGCCGGCCGCGGCGCGCGGCAAGACGCTGGAGTTCTTCCCCGAGACCGGCGAGGTGATCCACACCGCCGCGGTCTCCGGCCGCGACTGGACCCAGGCCTGGCAGGGCGAGCGCTGGACCGCCACGCTGCCGCTGGCCGAGCACCGCAGCGCCAGCCCGACGGTGATGCCGGTGGTGGTGGCGCTGGCCGAGGCCGACCGCGTGGCCGGCGCGCCCATCGCCTGGCGCGCCGAGGCGCCGGTCACGGGCAACTGGGCCACGGTGGCCGCGCCCGCGCAGGTCTCGCCCGCGCTGCAGGCCGCGCTGGCGGCCAATGCCGCGGCGCCCGCGCCCTCGCCCGTTCAGACCTCCAACACCGGCTTCTTCGCCGCCCTGCTCGGCGCCTTGCTGGGCGGCCTGCTGCTCAACCTGATGCCCTGCGTGTTCCCGGTGCTGGCGATCAAGGTGCTGGCCTTCGCCAACCAGGCGGGCGACCGCCGCGGCCACCGCAGCGCCGGGCTGGCCTACACGGCCGGCGTGATCGTCACCTTCCTGGCGCTGGGCGCCGCCATGCTCGCCCTGCGCGCGGCCGGCGAGCAGCTGGGCTGGGGCTTCCAGTTGCAGTCGCCGGCCGTGGTGGCGGCGCTGGCGGCGCTGTTCACGCTGATCGGCCTGAACCTCGCGGGCGTGTTCGAGTTCGGCCTGCTGGCCCCGCGCTCGCTGTGCGCGGCCCAGGTCAAGCACCCGATCGCCAACGATTTCCTCTCGGGCATCCTGGCGGTGGTGATCGCCTCGCCCTGCACCGCCCCCTTCATGGGCGCCTCGCTGGGCATCGCGATCGCGCTGCCGGCGCCGCAGGCGCTGATGCTGTTCGGCGCGCTGGGCCTGGGCCTGGCCCTGCCCTACCTGGTGGCCGGCTTCGTCCCCGCCGTGGCGCGCCTGCTGCCGCGGCCCGGCCCCTGGATGGACACGCTGCGCCGCGTGATGGCCTTCCCGATGTTCGCCACCGTGGCCTGGCTGGTCTGGGTGCTGGGGCAGCAGAGCGGCATCGACGGCGCGGGCGCGCTGCTGGGGCTGCTGGTCTGCCTGGCGGCCATCGTGTGGTCGCTCACGCTGCGCGGCCGCACGCGCTGGGTGGTGGGCGGCCTGGTGCTGGCCTCCACCGCGGCGCTGGCCGTGGCGATCGGCGGCAACATCGTGCGGCCGCTGGAACCGGCGACGCTGGCGGCTGCGAACGGCGAGCGCTGGCAGCCCTGGTCGGCCGCGCGGGTGGCCGAGCTGCATGCGGCCGGTCGGCCGGTGTTCGTCGATTTCACCGCCGCCTGGTGCGTGACCTGCCAGTACAACAAGAAGACCACGCTCGGCGACGCCGCGCTGCTGGCCGAGTTCGACCGCCGCCAGGTGGCCATGCTGCGCGCCGACTGGACGCGGCAGGACCCGGCGATCACCGCCGCGCTCAATGCGCTGGGCCGCAGCGGCGTGCCGGTCTATGTGCTGCAGGCGCCGGGCAAGCCGCCCGTGGTGCTGACCGAGATCCTGAGCAAGGACGATGTGCGGGCGGCGCTGGACCGGCTCTGAGGCGCGAGCCCCGGCCCTTCCTGAGGGCACTACGGCTTGTCACATCGCGATGAGAAAAGCGTTCTAAGCTGTCGCCGTTGTTTGATTTTCTGACAGGAGACCCGCCGACCATGCCGTCTTTGACATCGTCCGCATCGCGTTCCGCCCACGCCGCCCGCCAGGCCGGCGCCGCGCTGAGCCGCGCATCCCGCCGCGCCGTGATGGCCGCCGCCGTCGCCCTGGGCAGCACGCTGCTGATCGGCGCCCCGGCCCATGCCGCGCCCGCCGTGGGCCAGCCCGCGCCCGATTTCGTCGCCGTCGACACCCGCGGCGCGCAGCACAAGCTCTCGGATTTCGCCGGCAAGTACGTGGTGCTCGAATGGACCAACCCCGGCTGCCCCTTCGTGCGCAAGCACTACGGCAGCGGCAACATGCCGGCCACGCAGAAGGCGGCCACCGCCCGGGGCGTGGTCTGGCTGGCCATCAACTCCACCGAACGCGCCGCCAGCGACTACCTGCAGCCGGCCGCCTTGGACAGCTGGATGAAGACCCAGTCGGCCGCGCCCACCGCCGTGCTGATGGACGAGGACGGCAGCATCGGCCAGGCCTACGGCGCGCGCACCACGCCCCACCTGTTCATCATCGACCCCCAGGGCACGCTGGTGTACGCGGGCGGCATCGACAGCATCCCGTCGGCCCGGCCCGACGACATCAAGACCGCCACCAACTACGTGAACCAGGCGCTGCGCGAAGCCTTCGGCGGCCAGCCGATCTCGGCCGCCACGACCCGGCCCTACGGCTGCTCGATCAAGTACAAGACCTGAGTCCAAAGTCCGGGGGCGCACTTCCTCGACAATCGGGGGATGGCCTTCGCTCCCCTGACCAACGACACCTTCCTGCGCGCCTGCTGGCGCCAGGCCACCGACCACACCCCCGTCTGGCTGATGCGCCAGGCCGGGCGCTACCTGCCGGAGTACGTCGCGACGCGCGCCCGCGCCGGCAGCTTCATGGGGCTGGCCACCAACGTCGACTACGCGACCGAGGTCACGCTGCAGCCGCTGGAGCGCTTCCCGCTCGACGCCTCGATCCTGTTCTCCGACATCCTGACCGTGCCCGACGCGATGGGCCTGGGCCTGTCCTTCGAGGCCGGTGAAGGCCCGCGCTTCGCCCGCCCGGTGCGCGACGAGGCGGCCGTCGCGGCGCTCGAGGTGCCCGACATGGAGAAGCTGCGCTACGTGTTCGACGCCGTCGCCTCGATCCGCCGCGCGCTCGACGGCCGGGTGCCGCTGATCGGCTTCTCGGGCAGCCCCTGGACGCTGGCCTGCTACATGGTCGAAGGCGCGGGCTCGAGCGACTACCGCCTGGTCAAGTCGATGCTCTACAGCCGCCCCGACCTGATGCACCGGCTGCTGAGCGTCAATGCCGACGCCGTGGCGGCCTACCTCAACGCCCAGATCGACGCCGGCGCGCAGGCCGTGATGCTGTTCGACAGCTGGGGCGGCGTGCTGGCCGACGGCGCCTTCCAGGAATTCAGCCTGGCCTACACGGCCCGCGTGCTGTCGCAGTTGAAGCGCGAGGGCGCCGACGGCACGCCGGTGCCGCGCCTGGTGTTCACCAAGGGCGGCGGCCTGTGGCTGGAAGCCATGCGCGCGCTCGACTGCGAGGTGCTGGGCGTGGACTGGACGGTGAACCTGGCCAAGGCGCGCGCGCTGGTCGGCGAGGGCCCGCAGGCCAAGGCGCTGCAAGGCAACATCGACCCCAACGTGCTGTTCGCGCCGCCGGCGCGGATCGAAGCCGAGGTGGCGAAAGTGTTGCAGGCCTTCGGCCGGCCGCACACCGACCGCGACAGCAAGGGCCCGACCCACATCTTCAACCTGGGCCACGGCATCAGCCAGTTCACGCCGCCCGACCATGTGGCGGCACTGGTGCAGGCGGTGCACGCGCAGTCCCGCGCGCTGCGCCGCTGACACGGCGCGCCGGCTACATCCGGTTGCAACCGGAAAAGCGGCGCTTCCCGTTTGTCAAGTCCAAAGTGCGCCCGCGGTTGACTTATGCACAAAACACGTGTTGCGGTGCGGAAAATTATCCGAGGGCGAGGAAGCCCTGCTCACAAAGCGATAGCGCCGCTAAGTCGTTGATTCATATGGCTTTGGCCGGATGCTTTTTTTGCGGGCACTTCGCCCAAAGCCTTGATTCTCAAGGGCTGCAGGCGGATCGGGCGGGGATATCAACAAAGTTATCCACAGAAACACTGGATCAATTGCAAACTGCAAGAAAATCAACGACTTAAGGCACCTTGCTCCACGTCGCTTTAACTTTCACCGCTTTCGGAGCCCTCCCATGAATTGGCGAGTCGAGGTCGCCGTCCACACGCCCGCGCATGCCGCATTGGGCGATCTGCTGAGCTATGTGGCCCCGGCGGCGCTGCCGGCCGGCACCCTGGTGCGCGTGCCGCTGGGGCGCCGCGAGGTGCTGGGCGTGGCCTGGCAGAGCCAGCCGATGGGCGAGGCGGACGCGGCCCTGGAACTCAAGCCTGTGGGCGCGGCGCTCGACGCGCTGGCGCCGCTGGGCGAGGGCTGGCGCGACCTGGTCACGTTCGCCGCGCGCTACTACCAGCGCTCGCTGGGCGAGATCGCGCTGGCGGCCCTGCCGCCGCAGCTGCGCGACCTGAGCAGCGTGCAGCTCACGCGCCGGCTCAAGCGCCAGGGCGGCCCGGTGGCCGATACGCCCGAGGCCGACGCCGCGGCCGGCGCGCTGCCGGTCAGCCCCGAGCAGGCCGAGGCGCTGCAACGCATCGCCGGCGAGCCCGGCCCCTTCCTGCTGTTCGGCAGCACCGGCAGCGGCAAGACCGAGGTCTACCTGCAGGCCGTGGCCACGCTGCTGGCGCGCGCGCCCGAGGCCCAGGCGCTGGTGATGGTGCCCGAGATCAACCTCACGCCGCAGCTGGAGGCCCGCTTCCGCGAGCGCTTCGAGGCCCGCTTCGGCGCCGGCGCGGTGGTCTCGCTGCACAGCGGCATGACGAATCCGCAGCGCCTGGCCAGCTGGCTGGCGGCGCACGCGGGCACGGCGCGCATCGTGCTGGGCACGCGCATGGCGGTGTTCGCCTCGATGCCGGGGCTGGCGCTGATCGTGGTCGACGAGGAACACGACCCCAGCTACAAGCAGCAGGAAGGCGCGCGCTACTCGGCGCGCGACCTGGCCGTGTGGCGCGGCCGGCGCGAGGGCGCCAAGGTGATCCTGGGCTCGGCCACGCCCTCGCTCGAGAGCTGGCACCAGAGCCGCCCGGCCGAGGCCGGCGACCCGGGCGGGCGCTATGTGCGGCTGGCCATGCCCTCGCGCATCGGCGCCGGCGCGCTGCCCGCGGTGCGGCTGGTCGACATGCGGCTGCAGCCGGGGAAGACGGTGCTCTCGGGCGTGCTGCTCGACGCCATCGGCCAGCGCATCGCGCGCGGCGAGCAGAGCATGGTGTTCCTCAACCGCCGCGGCTACGCGCCGGTGCTGGCCTGCGGCGACTGCGACTGGAAGAGCGAGTGCCCGCACTGCAGCGCCTACCGCGTGTTCCACAAGATCGACCGCACGCTGCGCTGCCACCACTGCGGCTTCACCGAGCGCGTGCCGCGC
>Ga0182008_10000403_pt1 | contig 33487 bp, 31 predicted proteins | sample Sormic07211129_1_FD_120482 | JGI IMG/M metagenome (GOLD analysis project Ga0182008, IMG submission 120482) | Rhizosphere microbial communities from Sorghum bicolor, Mead, Nebraska, USA - 072115-129_1 metaG | ecosystem: Host-associated > Plants > Roots > Rhizosphere | place: USA: Nebraska...
ACTGGCCATGGTGTCCAGCGTGATTCATTTTTGCGTGATCGGTGTGATGTACATGTTCCATAATGTGATAAATTAATAAGTTAATGTTAGCCCAGCTCCATAGCCCATATCACTGTCATAATGGGTAGATAAAGAAATATATTTAGTCGTAATGTATCTGAAACCGGCCATGTATTCTTTGTCTGTATTGACCATAAACTGGAAACGTAACCTTTTAGAAACAGGAATATCTTCTCTCATCAATTGAAATCTGACATTTCCTTTGTGATCAATTGAAGCATCGGCTACAATTAACATAGGTAGTGTATACTGTACCCCCAAATGAAATACCTGCCGGAAGTTTTTGGTGTTGTTCTGGCCAAAAAGATTATTGCCCGGAGCCAGGGACTGTCCGAAAATGTTTCTATCAAAAGGATCAATTGTCCGTTTACGGAAGTCCCATCCAATGTAAGGGAACAGCCATTGGTTTCTCCCAATATATCTGCCAAAATGACTTTCGCTCTCATAACCCATTTCCTTATCAAAACCAATTCTCCATTCGGTAGTGAAACGATAACGGGTATTGGCTAACATAATCTCTCCATCACTGCCATTGGTTTCAATACCAATTCTTGCCATCGGATGAAGCATTCTGTCATCTGCTTTAAGCATTTTGTAAGCATGTTCCGGATGTGGTAATTCCGGATTAGGTGGAGAATTCTCATAACTGAACACCCTGCCCATTCCACTCATCATGTGATATAAAATATGGCAATGGAAAAACCAGTCTCCTCCGGCTTCGGAAGCTTTAAATTCAATGGTATCCCTTTCCATTGGCATAATATCGATAATGTTTTTCATGGGCGCATATTCGCCTTGCCCGTTCAACACCCTAAAGTCATGGCCATGCAGGTGTATAGGATGACGCATCATACTGTTATTGAATAAGATGATCCGAACATTTTCTCCTTTTTTTATCAGGATTTTATCACTTTCAGAAAGCGTTTTGTTATTTAAACTCCACACATAACGGTTCATGTTGCCGGTAAGATCAAACTTCAGTTCTTTCCATGGCCCTTTTGTTAAGGTTGTTTTCTTCGGATCACGAAGCATTCCATAGTTCAAAGTAACCAGGTCCGCAGATTCAGAGTACATCACATTGTTCATATCCATCACCTGATTCCCCATTTCCATTCCCTCCATCTCAACCATATTCCCCTTCATGTCCATCATGTCGTTCATCATTTTCATCCCGGCAAAATATTTTAGCTTGGGCAATTTCTGAGCAGGTACCTTTTCGCCCTTGCCAAGCCACATCGATGCAGACTTGGTCCGGTCCTCAGGTGTGACCAGAAACTCATAGCTTTTATTTTCAGGGACGGTAACAACCACATCATATGTCTCAGATGTAGCTATAATTAATCTGTCTACCTCTACCGGTTCCACATCGTTTCCATCGGTAGCTACCACAGTTATTTTACCACCGGAATAGGTCAGCCAGAAATAATCAGATGCGCCCCCGTTAGCAATACGAAGCCTTACTTTATCCCCGGCTTTAAATTGTGGTTGTTCATTTTGGTTTTTTCCATTGATCAGAAAGGCATCATAATACACATCACTTACATCCATGGCATTCATGCGCTTCCATTCGTTGGTTACTTTAGTTTTGAAATGACCAGTTCTGATCGCCTCTGCATAGCTTTGGGTGGTTCCTTTTTGAATAGCAAACCAGTCGTTGGCGTTCTTCAAACTTCGTTGTACCTCTTCAGGCTTCATATCCGTCCATTCACTAATCACTACCGGTATAGTTGGAATATTCCACTCTTCTCTCTTGTTTATAATAAATGCTCCATACATACCAATCTGCTCCTGCAATCCACTATGGCTATGGTACCAGTGTGTACCATGCTGAATAATGGGAAATTTATAGACATAGGTAGTATGTGGTTTAATAGGCATTTGCGTCAGAAAAGGAACCCCATCCATGCTGTTCGGCAAAAAAAGTCCGTGCCAGTGCAGAGAGGTTTCTTCATTTAACCTGTTGTGCACATAGATCAATGCGGTATCACCCTCAGTAAAAGTCAGTGCTGGCATAGGAATCTGTCCGTTTACCGCAATGGCTCGTTTCGATTTTTTTCCATAAGTCACTGTCGTATCCGCAACATACAGATCATAGCGAACAGTTCGCGGAGGCACATTACTTGAAATGGTTTTAATCAACCCGGTATCAGATACCGTCTGTAATAGTTTGTTATTTCCTTTTTTTTGAACCGGCATTTTCATACCCTTCATATCCTGAGCAGAAGCTACAGAATAAAGGATCAATAAAAGGGCCGTTAATATGTTTTTCATCGTGATCTCGATTAAGAGAATAATTTAATGGCACAGCCATCACAACCAATTAATAGTGAGGCTGTACCATTAACAAATAGATCTATTTTAAAGTTTCCTTTACTGCACCACAGCTTAGCATCTGTTTACCGAAATAAGGATTTTTAATTGCCGCATTGTCAGAAAGCCAATAACTTTTTTTCATTGGACAATAGTCATAATAAACCGGCTCTCTGGTCAACTTTACGGCTTTAGCTAGTTTAAAAAGGTTGGCCGAAAAATTGGCGAAGTGCTCCCTTTGGTGTGCAATGTCTTTTGTTTCTGAGATGTGTCTGGCATCAAATGCAAGTTTATCCTGAAGCCCCATGAACACTGTCATTTCTGCCTGCGGCATTGACTTCATATCTATACCCGCTAATATCTTAGAAAATTCACTTGCTTTTGAAGCCGCAATAGCTGCGTCAGAATTCACCAAAGCATTCTTGATGTCGTAGTAAGAAGTTAATAAGGATTGAGTTTGGCTACTTTGAGCAAAAGCAGGTTTGATCCATACAGCTGCAATTAAAGCAACTACTAAAAATATTTGTTTCATGATGTAATTATTTAATGTGTATACAATATTCCTGAGCATAGCCATAGCTATGTGAAGTGTTTTTATAGCTGACCTCCATGTACGAGGTTCAACAGCTCACATTAAATCTTATATCTGAAAACTTTTAATGGTGATACGAATGTCCTGATTGGGTGGTCTTTCTCTCCGGTCTACATAGACGCTTTCATTAAGCTCAATACCTGTTACCGGAATAAACAGCGCATAAGAATAATCAGGAAGCCACATTAAAGGTAAAACAACCAGTACTTTACCACTTTCAGGAACTAATTTGCTTTGAGTAAGCAAATCATTCACTAAGGTTTTACAACAAAGGTCTTCCTTCGAAAAACTCAGGCCAGAGACTGACATCGTTTTGTGTTCATGTCCATCTGCATGCTGGTGATCATGGTGATTTTCCTGCATTCCTAATGCACAGCCAAACCCAACAACAGTATGGAGCAAAAATACAACTAACAGAAAGATAGCTTTACTTCTCATGGCTACACAAAGCTAATCTAAAAACAGAGAAATGAATTTACATAATTCCGTGTTTTTTTTACATATAAAACACGAATAAGCATAAACAAGGGTAAACCATAATATTGCAATAAGCCCGTTTATAATCAAACAAACGGACTTATTGGCACTAAGCCTATCCTCTGCGTTCATGTCCAACCCGGTGAGGATCACCATGTGGCCTTGGATGCGGCTGTTCATTATGAGACCTTAGGGCATGCATTGGCCTGTTTATATTAGCAAGTCTTTGCTGAGGAAGTCTGTCCATGTTTGCCAGCCTTTTATTCCCATTCAAATTCATTTGACCTGGCCTTGCACCATGATTTACATTTGCAAACTGAGTACGATCGCGGCCTGAAGTCTGCTCATGACTTAGCTGATATGCTGTTGGCTGTATATGTTCTTCGTGCATCGCCCTCAATTCTTCTGCTCTTGGCTGAACATTGACCCCACCCTGACCATTAAAACTGGTCCGGTTGTTTACAATATTATTGTTGATCACAGTTTTGTTGACATAGGTATTATGGATCACGGTGGTATTTACATTCGTAATGGCCGTATTGTACCTGTAGGATCCCCCCTCCCATCTTCCACCATAAAAACCTGAACCACTATAGCCATAACCATAATTGATCCCACCATAAAAGCCAATATGAGGGCCCCAGTAACCGGGGTGGAAACTATAGATTCCGTCAACAAAGCCCCAATAGGCAGGCGTCCACAAAACACCTACACGAGGAGGCCGTACCCAAACCCCAGGTACCCAATAATATCCCTCAGCCTCATTATATGCCCAATAACCGGGTGTCCATAAATAGCCTTCAACAGGACAGGCGGGTTGTGTATACACCGGAAGTGCCGGCGGTGCTATCCTCGCAGATATGTTAACACCTATACTGACCTGAGCAAATAAAGTGCTCCCACCAAAAGTCATTGCTGCAAGCAAAAGACCAATTTTTACATTCTTTTTCATAAGCATGAGTTTTAAATTTCATGACTATAGGATCTAAATAATTCCATTTAGTTTAAATTAGAATTTCATTAGAATGAGATTAATAAAATCTAATTAGATCCAGTTTTTATATAAAAGAATGGCTGCAAAACAGTTATAGTGGATGATATAAATCATCCACTATAACTGTTTATTCAATCAAGCATCCGGTATCTCAGGTTCAACCAGCTTAGCCAGCTTCTCCAGCGATTCCTGCCAGCCTAAATAGCACATTTCCGCAGGTATAACTGAAGGAATATTTTCTTGTGTGATTTTTATTTCTGTACCCACCATTGTTTTCCGAAGCCAAACAGAAGTAGTCATTTCCCCGGGAAGATTAGGATCATCAAATTTATCAGTGTATTTCAGAAACTCGTTGGGTTTCAATTCAAGATATTGTCCACCGAAGGAATGACCATGACCAGTTGAAAAATTCAGAAAAGACATTCTAAAAGAACCACCATTCTCTACTTTCATTTCATGGACGGTACAAAGAAAGCCATATGGAGGCAACCATGAGGCAATTGCCAGGGCTTCAGTAAATGCGCGATATACCTTTTCCGGAGTCGCTTTAAGAACCCTGTGTAAAGAAACACTATTGTCTGACATAAAATTCATTTTTCTATTTTCCTACTCTTATGGCTTTTCGGTTTCGCCCGTTTTAATTGGTTTCTGCTCCCCTTTAACTGCTTAATTTCTTTATGATTAACATCAGCATTACAAAGATGTAAGGAAAATCCGATTCTAACAGAGGCTAAATAGGACAATTTAACGGGCTATTTGCGACCAAAAAGAAAAATACTACCTTTGGCTCATTTTAAAACAGATAATATGTATAATCTATTAAAAGGGAAACGTGGTATCATTACCGGCGCGTTAGATCAAAACTCCATTGCATGGAAAGTTGCTGAAAAAGCGCACGAAGAAGGTGCAGCATTTGTATTAACCAATGCTCCAATTGCCATGCGCATGGGAGAGATCAATGCTTTAGCAGAAAAAACTGGATCACAGATTATTCCTGCCGATGCAACCAACGTTGATGAGCTGACCAACCTGTTTACCCAATCACAAGAAATTTTAGGCGGTAAAATAGATTTTGTACTGCACTCTATAGGCATGAGCGTAAACATCCGTAAAAAGATTCCTTACACAGAATCAAACTACGACTATTTTATGAAAGGAATTGATGTTTCAGCGTTATCCTTTCATAAAATGCTGGCTGTTGCTAAAAAACTAGACGCTATTAACGAAGGCGGTAGTGTTGTAGCACTTACCTATATGGCTGCACAACGCACCTACCCTTTCTATACCGATATGGCTGATATCAAGGCTATGCTCGAGTCTATAGCACGTAGTTTTGGCTACCACTATGGTTTAGAGAAAAAAGTACGTATCAATACAGTTTCCCAATCGCCAACAAAAACCTCGGCTGGTACAGGTATTAAAGGATTTGGTGATTTCTTTGATTATGCCGATGCTATTGCACCTTTAGGCAATGCAGATGCAGAATCATGTGCAGACTACTGCATCACGTTGTTTTCAGATCTAACCCGTATGGTAACCATGCAGAACCTTTTCCACGACGGCGGATATTCCTCAACCGGAGTAAGTGACATCGTGATGAAAAAAATGGGTCTGGAAGAATAAATTAGTCAAGCCTTTGCAATAGTCAACCTGTTGCAAAGGCTTTTCCAAAACATTAAAATGCAAATACCCAACATCATTACCGCAACATAGCTCAACCACCCCCCTAACTCTACTCTTGTTTCAAAACCCTTTTCCACTCTTATTTGAAAAACTCCCTGTTCAGGTTTAAAGCCTAAGAACCATTGCACAAAATTCCAGGCTGTATGAAGCCCAATAGGCAACGCAAGCCCCCTTGTTTTAAGTGCTGCCATTCCAAAAAACACAGCACCCATTCCTGGGCCAGCAATCGCCTGAAACCAGTTCATCCCTCCAATCTTATGCTCTATGATAAACAGCACAGCAACAATTATCTGTGCACGCAGTGAACCAAGTTTATCATCAAGAACACGCAGGGGATAGCCCCGAAACGCAACTTCTTCCCTTAATGCAACCAACAGATACAGAACTAAGCTGGTTATAACTCCAACAGCGTTCACCGAAGAGGATCGATAAAGTGTTACATGTCCCAACATCAAAACAAACATAGGTTGCAGGCTTGCTAAAGCTGAACCCGCTAATAGACCAGTCAGCAATCGCCTGGCACTTTCTTTACCTGGCAATATACCTATCTGTTGCAGCTTAACATGTTCCCACCTTACAAACAAAAAAGTAATAAATATAGTACATACAAATGCAATCCCTACTGTCAAAATATTCGACTCATATAGTGGCAGTCCCTTTGTCATTCCCGAAGCAACCGCCAGACTCATTGCACTGATTAAACAGAAAAGAAGCACTCTTCCTATTACAAGGACATTCTTTTTAGCCATCTCTTTTAAATCCATAAATTTGATTTTCGCTAAAAATAATCCTTCCGAATACCTTATTAGTCTCAAAACAGACTTTGAGACCTCCTAATTTTTCTGAAGTTCTTTATAGAATGCGGCGGGGGTTCTTCCTTCTTGTTTTTTAAATGCTCTATAGAATGACGCTTTAGAATTAAACCCTACTTCATATGCCAATCCAAGGATAGTAAATTTCGCATTGTCGGGAATAGAAAGTTTGTCTTTAAGATCTTGTATCCGCAAAGCATTAATGAAATCCTTAAAATTCACTTTAAATCCCGAATTAATAATATAGGATAATTCATTAACTGGAATATTCAGCTCCTGTGAAAGATTGCGAAGGCTAATATGATCATAGTGATGCAATTCTTTCTCTTTAATTCCATTCAATATCTGCATCTTCTTGAGCTCTAATTCAGCAGGTGGAATAAGCTGTTTTTTTTCAGTTGAAGGAATATTCATCAATCCGAATTGCGGCTTATAATAACCTAAAATCGCAATGCTATAAATGCAGAAACTAAATATCAGATATATTGGATAATAAGGAAGTATTCCGAATACAATTTGCGCCTTGAATCCAATTACCCAGACAATATAAATTAGCCACGAGAATACTATCAATCCCGAAGCAAACAAGATTTGATTGGCCCATTTAATAACGCCTTTATCTATTCCGGTATCTTTATTACTTCTGTTAATCGTTTTTATGGAAAGAATCCAATAGGCGCTAAAAAAGGCAAAAGCTGCAATATCCAGAATAAACGTACACTTTTCAAGCTGAGCAATATTCCCGATACGCTTTAAAATAAAAAACATCAACACATCAAAAAGAATAAAAGGAAGAAAATGCAAAAGAGACCTGACAGAGTGCTTATAATTTTTAACCAAAGCAGCCTTCAGATACAAATAAAATAATGGACCAATTGCAAACTGATACAATAATGGAATTGGAAAGCTATAATTAAAATGAGGTATTTTCTCCTGAAGGATGATTTTAATACCACCAAGAGCAAATACAAAAACAAGAAGTCCAAGATACACATTAGCTGTTTTTTTATTCATCAACAGCAGAATGCACCAAATCAATCCATTGACTGCACCCAATGCTATAAGAGTCTGGAAAATATTAACAGAGATATTCATTGCCCCGATCCTCCTGGATTAAACTTCAAAGCTTAAATATCCGAAATATATTACATCAGATTAACAATATTTTAAAGTACTAAAAAATACCTGATCAGTTCTGCAAGATTTCACTTTATAAATCTCTTTAATTGATTAGCATACACGTTAATCAACTGGATCATTGCAGTTTGTTCATTATTTAAAGAGGTATCAACTAAAGATTTTGTTAAAGACCTTATCTCGTTGATATACGCAATAACTTGGTAGCTTACCTGTTGAGACAGGATTTCCCGATCCTTTTTGATGGATTCTATTTTGAGTTTTATCTGATCCAGTTGTTCAAGGTTGTGTGTGTTGTTTTCCATAATTACATCGGGGTAGCGGCATGTTCTTAAAATTGTTCCAGCCCTTAAATCTGGAAAATAAAAGCCTACCAGCCAATAAACAGCCTATCTGTTTTATAGAAAACGGACAGCCCCCCTACACCAAACAAAACACTAACAAACAGAAACTTACACCACTAATCACGATGCTTCACTGAGATCTTCTTTAGCTTCGTCTTTTCTTAGGTTCTCTATAAAAACAGATGGAGAAATTCCCGTGATGGCTTTGAAAACAGCCGCAAACTTACTGTGCGAAGAGAAACCATATTTCTTTGCCAGATAAGAAATCTTATACTTCCGCTCTATAGGATTAAGCTGAAGATCTTTTAAAGCATAGCTTATTCTAAGCTCGTTCACATAATTATTAAAGTCCTTTTCCTTATACCTGTTAATGATATAAGAAAGATATTTAGTATTGGAATTCAGCTTGCTTGCCAGAGTAGATAAAGACACATCACCCTGCAGAAAAAACTTTTTCTCCTCCAGTTTATCAAGTCCGGCAAGTAACCTATCCTCCGACTCTTTCGTCATTAATCCCTGAGCCGGTTGTTTTACCCGAACCAGATCTTTATTAAGGCCTATTCTTTTCAAGACTTGCTTATATTTAAGTCTGTTTCTTTTATTGCTTTGTTTATTTATATATAACAATGACAGGACCAGCAACAAAAGAACAATCGAAACAGTTATGGCAATCTGAACTTTCAAAATATTGGTATCCTCATCCTTATTCAGTTCCTTAATCAATTGATTTGAAACAGATTTGGTAACTTTTGCCTGCTCATCCAATAATCTGGAGTAAATTTCCTGATGCCGGAATGCCAGTTTTGAATCTCCAACAACATTATAATAAGAAGCCAGCCCCTTATTGGTTATTATTTTTGCATTAAAATTATCAGATTGATTCGCGTAGGGTTCTGCCTTTTTATATTGTTGTATGGCCTGCTCATATTGGTGGGTTTCCAAAAAAACATCTCCCAGACCAACGTAAATAAAAGCTTTAAGTTCTGTTTCAGTGTCCTTTAATTCTGCCAGGGCTTTGAAAAGATGTGCTTTTGCTTGATCATAATTCTTTTTTTTCAAATAGCAAAGACCAAACAGCTGATCATTGGTTGCCAAAAAAATATTGCTCCCCAACTGATTTGGAACTTCGAGAAACTTCTGCTCTGCTTCCGACAGCTTATGCATCCCTGATGTATAATCCTGATCCTCTTCAATGGCATAATAAGCTTTTTCCTGTAGGATTAGTGCATATGTCGTTGTAGTTGCCGGAGAAGGCTCCAATTGCCTATTCTTCTTTTCAGCAACACCTAAATATTTACGTGCTTGTTCAGTGAGGTTTACACTTCGGTAAAGCGTTGAAAGAAAACCAGCAATACGCACTTCCCAATTGCCTTTTCTTGGAACTTCTGGAAGCAGTTTCTCTGCTTGTATTGCAAATACCAGAGCTTTAGCCACATTGCCAGAATGCTGATACAGCGTAGCAAGAAGCATCAGGCATTTCATTTTCTGATAACGATCAGTAGAGTGCACTAAAAGAGAATCAGACATTTTGAATGCGCTCTTTATATCAGATGAAGCTACCTCAGTTGCAATTTTAGTATAGACTTTGTCAAATTCACTATTCGGTGTATCGGCTTTCACACATAAACTGAAACAAAATAAAAAAATGAAGAAGATAAATTCCCGGGATTTCCGCATATGCATAATTAAAGCCTGAAGCCATCATGAGCCTACACCCATGAAATGAACAGGGACTCATGATAGCTTCATCACCGATAAGAAACAAAACTAATAAACTGATGAAAAATAATATAAACTATGCGTTTTTCATGCCTTTTTCGAGAATAATTTCAGAAAAAGAAAATCTAGCCTTATTCATACTTCAGCGCTTCGACCGGATTGGCTTTTGCAGCCTTGTAAGCCTGAAAACCCACCGTCAAAAATGCAACAACTGCAGTCCCTACTATTGCGACAAATATAATTGACAAGGACACAGTTGTCCTGAATTCAAAATTAGTAAGCCATTTATCCATCAGATAATAAGCTAAAGGCACACTAATACAGGCAGCAAAAAATACCATTTTCAGAAAAGAAAGTGAAAGAAGTTCCATGATGTTGCCAACGGATGCCCCCAACACACGACGTACACCAAACTCTTTGGTACGCTGCTCTGCACTGTAAGCCACCAGACCATAAAGCCCCATGCAAGAGATCAGGATCGCTATCCCACCAAACAGATTAGCCAAAACACCCAGAATCTTTTCCGATTGCAGCTTTGCAGCATACAGATCGTTCACAAACTTAATTTCAACAGGATAGCTCGGATTTAGACTTTTGGCAACAGCCGAGATCAGTTCAACGTTTTTACTCAAACTATTGGCTGGATTTAACCGCATATTGATCGTCCCACCATGGTTTTTACTGAAATTAATAACCATAGGTCGTCCAGAGTGATAGGGCGAATCCCATAAAAAATCTTTGAAAACACCAATTACCTTTAGTTTATTGTCAAAAAGCGTTACCATCTTGCCAACAGGATCTTTCAGCTTCATCATTTTCACAGCCGTGCCGCTTAGTAAAATAGCAGCCGTGTCTGATGCAAAGTCCTTAGAAAAATCACGTCCGGCCAGCATCTGCACACCATTTGTCTTCACGAGGTCATACTGTGTTTCGAGTCGGTTAAATACAATCTCCTCCCCCTGTTTCTCCATTCCCGGCCATTTAAATCCATAAAACCAATTACTCACATGAGTCATACTACGCGATGCCTGGTTTACCGAAGTAACCGCACCTGTCTTTAATGCCAGGTCTTTGAACAATTCAAATTTCCCAAACAATTCTCCGTTTTGAGGCATCTCTGCAAGTAAATTGATACTATAACCTACAGGCCTGTTCTTTATAAACTGTATTTGCCTATAAATAACAAGCGTGGAAATGATCAGCATAATCGCAAAACAAAACTGCGTTACCACAAGTACCTGCCTCAGGTTGATGGGGATAGCCTTTGTCCTTGCTGTTTTCTTTTTTAAAGTCTGAATGGGATTAAAGGAAGAAAGGAATACTGCAGGATAAATACCCGCCAAAATACCGGTCAGCAATGCTACCGACAATATGCCCAGCCAATAGCCTGCATTGGTGTATTGGATCATGATTTCCAGACCAAGCAGGTTATTGAACATTGGTAAAGTAGCCTCAACAATAGCTACAGCAATCAGCACAGCAACAGCAGTAAGCACCATCGCTTCGGTTAGAAACTGTGTAACTAGTGAACCTCTGGTTGCACCAATCGTTTTTTTAATTCCCACTTCTTTGGCCCTGCGTTCTGATTTAGCTGTAGCCATGTTCATAAAATTGATACAGGCAATCAGCAAAATACCAAAGGCAAGTGCAATAAACAGATAGATACGTTCAATCTCGCCACCTACACTCTTCCCATTTAAAAATTCGCCGTGCAAATGTAAATCTGAAAAAGGGAATAGGAAGTTTTCATTTCTTTGGTCTGTATAGGTTTCATTAAATAGTTTTTTAACCTTGGAGTTAATCAGATCAAGCTTAGTTGCGTCGTTTACCTTAGCAATTGCCAGGAAACTAAAATTTCCCCAGCCAGGATGTCTAGCCTCATCATCTATATTTTCATAAAAGGACCATGGCATCAAATAATCAAACCTGAGTGAAGTATTAGCTGGCTGGTCCTTAATCACACCGGTTACCCTAAGATCAATATGGTTTGCGTACTTTACAGTTCTGTTTAATATATCAGTAGTACCAAATAATAACTTCGCAGTACCCTCAGTAAGGATAATAGCATTTGGTGTCTTTAGTGCAACATCCCGATTACCAGCTATAAATTCATAGTTAAATATTTTCAGAATCTCGGGATCAGCAAAGAGATCAACTTTTTTAAAGCCGTTTTCCTTATTAGCAATCAGCGACTCATTCCCACCGGCAATGCGGGCGATCATATCTACTTCTGGTACTTTGGCTTTAATAGCCATTGCAATTCCATTTCCAGGTGATGCTCCTGTGCTGGTTATCTTTCCGGTAGCATCCTGGAAATTGGTCATCACCTGATAGATTTTGTCCGCCCCCTTAAATTGACGGTCAAAATTCATTTCGTAATTGACATATAAAAGCAATAGCAAGCAGGCAGATAAACCAACTGCCAGACCAACAATATTAATAACCGAAGAAGTCTTATTTCTCCAGAGATTACGCAAGGCGATTTTTAAATTGAGTCTGAACATAGCAATAAGTGGTTCACTAAGTTTGTGCCAAGACACATAAAAATCACAAAACCCTAATATACAGAACCTTAACCTAAAATCATCTGTAATGATCGTTCATTATCGAACGGTACCCGTACATTCCCGGACATTATTACAATTACCAGCCCTTTATGGCACTACCTTTAAAGGCCCCTTTCGCTGCTTCTTCAACTTCGCTAGATTGATAAGCCTTAACAAAACGCTTCACCTTATCCTCATTTTTATTATCTTCCCGGGCAACAATTGCATTTACATATGGCGACTTGCTGTCCTCTATAAAAAGACCATCTCTTGTAGATACCAAACCAATAGGCGCAGCAAAAGTATTATTAATAATAGCTATAGATACATTGGCATCATCCAGAGACCTTGGAAGTTGTGGCGCTTCGAGTTCAAGAATTTTTAAGTGTTTAGGATTATCTTCTACGTCGTTAAGGGTTGGTAAAAGACCAACACCTGCTTTGAGCTTAATAAGACCTGCTGTTTGAAGCAACAATAATGACCGGCCACTATTGGTCGGGTCGTTCGGAATAATAACTGTACTCTCGTTTTTGAGTTCCTTGAGACTTTTGATCTTTCTGGAATAACCGGCAATAGGATAAACAAAAGTGTTTCCCACTATAGCAAACTTGTAGCCCCGTTGCTTTGCCTGTACATCCAGGTAAGGCTTGTTTTGAAAGGCATTGACATCAATATCACCTTGATTAAGGGCCTCATTGGGCATTACATAATCATTAAACTGCACCAGTTCAACATCAAGATTGTATTTTTCCTTGGCCACCTTCTGAGCAACCTGTGCAATAGTATATTCCGGACCAGATTCAACACCAACTATAATATGGTTAGGATCATTTTTTTTAGCCCCGCCACTGCAGGCCCCAAGAAAAGCTATGGATAATATCAGCGCCGACTTTAAGTATTTTTTGAAAGTGGTATTCATTTTATTAGATTTTATACTTTTATTTTCTGTGATCAAAATATTTTGAAAGGCGATCGCCGCCAAACTGAATCAGGAATACAATAACAACCAGCAATACCAACACGGTATTCATCACCAGAACATTATAGCCTATATAACCATACTGATAACCAATTTGCCCAAGACCTCCAGCACCAACAGCACCACCCATAGCAGAATAACCAACAAGAGTAATCAGGGTAATCGATGCACTGTTGATAATCGCCGGTAAGGCTTCAGGAAGAAGCACCTTACGGATAATCTGCATTGGTCTTGCACCCAGTGCCCTGGCAGCTTCGATAAGTCCGTAGGGAATCTCCAGCAAGCTATTCTCTATCATCCTTGCAATAAAAGGTGCAGCCCCTATGCTCAAAGGAACAAGTGCTGCTTTTACGCCAATCGAAGTTCCAACTAAAGCCCTGGTAAACGGAATCATCCAGACAATTAAAATAATAAACGGAATGGAACGAAAGATATTCACAAGAACCGCAAGAAGCCTGTTTAAAAAAGGATGTTCAAGGATCTGCCCTTTTCGGGTAATAAAAAGCAGTATACCTGCCGGCAAACCTATCACAAAACCAAAGAAGCCAGAAACAAAGGTCATTACAATGGTCTCGAGTGTACCGCTCATCAAGAGCCTGATCATAGATTCAGACATAGCCAAGCACCTCCACACCAATATTTAAGGTTTTATAATAAGCAAGCGCACGTTCATGATCTTCTTTCTTTCCATGAGCCTCTACAAGGATGGTTCCGAATTTGATTCCGGCAGCATGTTCTATCTGAGCGGTGATGATGTTGTTACTCACACCAAACAGCGCTGCAGCCTCCGAAAGCACGGCGCTATCGGCAGAATCACCGTTGAAGGTGAGCTTGATAACCGGGTTACCTGATCCAGATCCATTGATTTGCATGCGTTCCGCATATGCACCGGGCAGCGTTACTTTAATGGAAGAAGAAATGAATTTCTTTGCAAGATCGCTCTTAGGGTGAGAAAATACCTCGCTTACTGTACCTTGTTCTACCAGCACACCCTGACTGATGATCGCTACCTCATCACAGATTGCCTTTACAACCTGCATTTCATGCGTAATAAGTAATATAGTAATGCCAAATTTCTCATTGGTATCCTTCAAAAGTTTCAAAATGGAGGTGGTGGTCTCCGGATCCAGCGCACTGGTCGCTTCATCACAAAGCAATACTTTTGGGCTTGCAGCAAGCGTCCTGGCAATTGCCACCCGCTGTTTCTGTCCGCCAGAAAGACTTGCCGGATAATCAGCATGTTTATCCTCCAGTCCCACAAAACTTAACAATTCGAAAACCCTCTCCTTGATTTTCGCTCTTGAAGCCCCTTCCAGTTCAAGAGGAAAAGCGACATTTTGATAAACCGTTCTCGAGGAGAGCAGGTTGAAGTGCTGGAAAATCATCCCTATATGTCTGCGTTCATTTGCCAAAGCAGACCTGGAAAGTTCCATCAGGTTTTTTCCATCAATATACACTTCTCCGGACGTCGGCTGTTCAAGCAAATTTGCACACCTGATCAGCGTACTTTTACCAGCTCCCGACGCACCTATTACTCCAAATATTTTACCCTGAGGTACATGAATCGATACTCCTGAAAGCGCCGTAACAGTTCGATCACGAAGAACAAATGTCTTAGTTATATTATTTAGCCTTATCATTTAAAATTGTACAAAACCACTTACCAAAAAAGATTGGCCGTGCAAATATATTTAAAATCTATAGATGTTGTAGTTTTTAAAGACGGCATTTGGCTGGAAGCAACTTTCAAATGAACTCTTACAGCTGTGTTGACCCAAAAATTTACACAAAAAGCTTTTGTTCATCCGTATAATATATTCTGGCACCAGCTACTACTTTTACCCGAATATTTTGCCCCGTAGGACTCTTCTTTTTCTCTGCATGATGAATCATCAACAGATCTGGTTTTACGAAATGAGCAGCACCAAAATTTACTCTTTTGATTTGTTTAATTGCATCAAGTAAAACATATTTCATTGTCCTTCTGAGCACTTTTATTTCTTCCAGGGGGATGCTGCCTGCAATTGAAAAAGGAGAGATTTCCGCATACCAGAGAATTTCATCAGCATAGGCTTCATCTAAACCCCCAATCACATTTTGATCTAAAAGAACATCTCTGATTTGCCTTGTATTATTCAGGAATACACCTTTCAAATATTCTGCAGTCATTTCCTTACTCAATACATCCGTACTACTTACCTGAGCAGGATTTAAGAAAAAAGCACTTCGCTTCAAGGAATCTCTTACAGAAAGAATCTGACCTCCGCTGAAATGCAGATCTAGTAACGCAGAAGAAGCCTCTTCTCCTTCTAAAACCAACAATTCTGCCCTTGATGTCACATGCATTTCCAGGACCGTATGGTTCTTAAACTGAAGGCATAAAGTCAAACCTCTGCGAAATACTTTCTTTACCTCCTGGTCCTCCAGGCTTTCCTTCAGTTCTGCGATGGAAACATTAATGCTTTTTTTAGAGCTGACCTCCACTTTTTGCAATACTCTGTTTTTAAATTTTTTATCAAAATTTTCAGCAAAAATCTCTAAATAAGGTAATTCTAACATAGCTTAAGGATCGGGCATTAGGTAATGATCCATTTAAAGGTACAGGTGTTTAACGCTCTTTTTACATCTTTAGACAATTCAGTATTGATCTAAATCAACTTAAGGCAAATCACCAGATTTCCAATCGGCCAAAAAAACTTCAAAAAGTCTTCAGAATTTAACACCATATTTACGTATGAAATTACTGATTATAGAAGATGAAGAAAGTTTACGCAGAAGCATCCATCAGTATTTAACAGCTGAAGGAAATATTTGCGACTCTGCTTCGAATTATGAACAAGGGTATCAAAAACTATCCCTTTACGACTATGATTGCGTTTTACTGGACCTAACCCTGCCTGACGGAGAAGGTCTTCTCCTCTTAAAGTATCTCAAAAAGATCAATAAAACAGATGGGGTATTGATTATCTCCGCCCGCAATTCTTTAGACCAGAAAATTGAAGGATTGAGCCTTGGTGCCGATGATTACCTGATCAAACCTTTTCATTTATCTGAGCTTTATGCCCGAATACAATCCATAGTAAGACGCCGGCACTTCAATGGCAACAGTATTTTTCATTTCAATGAAATAGAAATTGACACCACTGCAATGGAAATGAAGGTTCATGGCAAGCCCGTCTATTTGACAAAAAAGGAGTTCGATCTGCTGTTGTATTTCGTTGCCAACAAAAATAAAGTGATTTCTAAAGCTGCAGCTATCGTACACATCTGGGGGGATGATGCTGATATGGCCGACAGTTTCGATTTCATTTACACCCACATCAAAAATGTAAGAAAAAAATTAACAGATTCAGGATGTAAAGACTATTTTCAATCCGTGTATGGAATAGGCTATAAATTTACGGATAAATGAAATTATTCACCAGCTATAACAGGATCTTATCCGTCATTACCCTCGCGGGATTACTGGTTATTGGCTTTCTGTTTTATCAAATGCTGGGGCAATACCTCAATAAACAAATTGATGATCATTTGTACGAGGAACTTCTCGAAGTACAGGACTTTACACACGTCAAGAATATTCTACCCTCGCCTGATGGTTATGATGATGTCATTGTGGAATATAAGAAAATACACAGGCGCCCGGATAAGCGAAAAATATTTGCAGATACAAATTTCTATAATCCCAAAAAAAGACATCATGAAACAGCAAGGTACCTGAAAACAGAACTGCTCTTAAACGGGGAATCCTACGAGGTCATGATCATCGCATCGAAATTTGAGCGCCAGGAAGAAATCAAAAGTATCATTCTCATCATCTTACTGCCGGTAATTGTGTTGTTATTGATCTTATGGCTGGTCAACAGAATCCTGATCAAAAGAATGTGGCTACCATTCCGCCAGTTGTTAGCCAATATTAAAGCATTCAACATTAACCAGGAAAAGGTATTCGAACCCATCCAAACCAATATTGAAGAATTCAAAGAATTGAATAAGGCCGTCCTTAATGTTTCGCTTAAGGTCAAATCAGATTACAAGGAGATCAAACTGTTTACCGAAAATGCCTCTCACGAAATGATGACGCCACTTGCAGTAATCAACTCCAAACTCGACACGATGCTTCAATCCAATACACTGGGTAAAGAAGAAAGCGAAATTCTGGATGATCTGTATAAAGCCACCTCAAAACTAACCAAATTGAACCAATCGCTGCTCCTGCTGGTTAAAATTGACAACAATCAGCTTCAGGATAAAGAAGAAATTGATCTTGAAGCCTTAATTAATGAAAAGCTCAACTACTTCCTGGAGCTCATTCAAAAAAGAAATCTAATCGTAAAAACAGAGCTTATACCATCTGCCATTTACGCAAACTATTCTTTAACGGAAATATTAATTAACAACCTTTTCAGCAATGCCATACGCCACAATTATGATGGGGGCTCAATTCTAATTACATTAACAGAAGATAGCCTCTCCTTTTCCAACACCAGCACCCGGAGTGCACTACATCCTGTGAAAATTTTTGAAAGGTTTTATAAAGACAACGCTTCTGAAGGCACCGGACTTGGACTCGCCATTTTAAAACAGGTATGTCTAAAACAAAACTACAAACTAACTTACCGCTATAACCAAGACTACCACCAATTTACAATCATCTTTAACCAAGGAAAAATAAACCCTGGATAACGATATTTTAACCTTTTTTAACAAAGAACTTCATAATGTCTTCAGAATTGCCGTCGATATTAGCTTCATCATTTAATATCCGGAAAGATGAAAACATTACTCATAACACTACTTGGCTTCCTTCCAGCTTCTTTAATCTGGCACAGCAATTTCAAAGAGGCCCAATTAGAGGCTCAAACCTCACATAAACAGATCTTAATCAATTTCTCCGGTTCAGATTGGTGCGGACCATGCATACGTCTGAGAAAAGAAATCCTTGGATCCGACGTTTTTGAAAGCTATGCAAAAGAACATCTGGTATTGGTCCAGGCAGATTTTCCACGTCAAAAGAAAAATCAATTATCTGCAGCCCAGATTAAATTAAATGAAGCACTGGCAGAGCAATATAATCCTGATGGCAAATTTCCCTACACCCTGCTGGTAGACGAAAAAGGCAAAATCTTAAAATCCTGGGATGGATACCCTAATGAAAGCCCTGAAAAGTTTGTACAGGACCTGAATACCAATTAACTAAGCAACCATGGCAAAGGCATCTTGTAACCGTGTTCTAAAACTCATGGGAAACCGTTTTGAGTTTACCGTCATTGCAGACGATCAAACTGCAGGTGAAAAAGCCATTGATACAGCCATAGCCGAAGTACAACGGATCGAAGAATTATTGAGTACCTTCAAAGACACCAGTCAAACCAGCCTCATTAACCAGTATGCCGGTATTAAACCGGTACAGGTTGACCAGGAAGTTATTGAACTTATCCTACGTGCGCAAAAGATATCAGACATCACCCAGGGCGCTTTCGACATCAGTTACGGTTCGATTGACAAAAGTCTTTGGAACTTTGATGTGAACATGACTTCTCTGCCAGATTTTGAAACAGCCTTGCAATCGGTAAGCCTCATCAACTATCAGAATGTCATTATAGATACTCAAAACCGCACCGTGATGCTGAAACATGAAGGCATGCGCATTGGATTTGGTGGGATCGGAAAAGGTTATGCTGCCGATAAAGCCAAACAAGTGTTACAAAACATCGGAATTGAACATGGCATAGTAAATGCAGCCGGTGATCTGATCACCTGGGGAAACCAGCTGGATGGCAGACCATGGACTATAGGCATTGCCGATCCCGATCAGAGTGACCGTCCCTTCTCCGCACTGAACATCAGCAATATGGCCATCGCCACCTCTGGTAATTACGAAAAATATGCCACTATAAAGGGTCGCAGATATTCACATACCATTGATCCTAAGACAGGTCTCCCCGTTAGTGGAATTAAAAGCGTCAGCATCATATGCCCCAGTGCAGAACTGGCCGATGCACTGGCTACACCAGTAATCGTCATGGGTGCACAAGTTGGCCTGGATATGATCAATCAATTGCAACAAGTAGCCTGCATCATCATAGATGACTATGATCAACTCTATACCTCCAAGAATATTAATGTAAAACGATGATATGAAAACGTCCATTCCAATTTCAGTACGGCTATGCACGGGCTTCATTGCCCTCTGCCTGCTTAGCGCATGCGCAACCGTAAAGCCTTATCAGAAAAATAAACTGAATGATGCCGAAATGACTTTATCTTCCCGAACGGCCCAAAAATTTGAACAAAGTTTCCAGCTATACCGCGAAGGCGGTTCAGGAGCCAATGGTGGCAAAAGTGGTGGTGGTTGTGGTTGTAACTAAATAGAATCATGAGAAAGATTTATCTGCATGTACTCATGCTGTTTCTGGGGGTTCTAGGTGCCCAAGGACAAATTAAAATTAAACCCGCTCCTTCCGACACAAGCAATTACCAAAACCGGAAACTCAAAATTGATGAGGTCAACCTGGTATCGGCCTATTACCACCAGAATGGAAACAATTCTGCCGTTACAGGAGGAATAGGAACAGAAAAACTAACCGATTTTGCAAATACAATTGATTTGCAGATGTCTAATTACAATAAAGCAGGAAAGAAAAACACCTTTTTATTTGAACTGGGTGTAGACCATTATACCTCAGCCTCTTCCGACAAGATCGATCCAAGCACCATATCTTCTGCCTCCATGTCCGATACACGGGTCTACCCATCCTTAAACTGGACACGCAGCAATGAAAAGACAGGAAATTCCTTTGGTTTCACCGGATCGCTTTCTACAGAATACGACTATAAATCTGTAGGTGCTGGTTTTAACCTGACCCGCCTGTCTAAAGACAAAAATACCCAGTTCGATTTCAAACTACAGGCCTTTTTAGACACCTGGAAAGTTATTTTACCTATAGAACTCAGACCTGCAGCCAGTCTCAGCAATGGCAGAGAATCCAGAAGTGAAGGCTCAAGTCCACGAAACTCGTTCAGTGCCTCTTTTTCACTCTCCCAGGTCATCAATCAAAAACTGCAAGCACTGATCATTCTTGAACCCGCTTATCAGCAAGGCCTGCTGGCCACAAGATATCAAAGGGACTATTTTACAGATGGATCACTCAGAGCAGAGACGTTGCCAGATAAACGTTATAAACTGCCTATAGCAGCAAGACTAAATTACTTTGCCAGTGATCAGGTGATCATCAGAACCTATTACCGGTATTTCATGGACAACTGGGGCATAAGAGCACACACAGCCGAACTGGAAGTGCCGGTAAAACTCACCCCCTTTATTTCCATAAGTCCATTTTACCGATACAATACACAAACCGGCACCCGGTATTTCGCCCCTTATGGTCAACACGATCCATCTGCAGCCTATTTCACCAGCGACTATGACCTGTCTACCCTAAACAGCGATTTTTATGGTGCAGGTATTCGCCTTGCCCCACCTCATGGCGTATTTGGCTGGCAACATCTTAACATGTTAGAGTTGAGATACGGACATTACAACAGATCTACCGGTTTGGTTTCCAATATAATTACGTTAAATTTAAAGGTAAAGTAAAATCAAAATGGCAATCATTGAACCTCTGAGAAGAGATATAGACAACCCGGCTGCAATCAAAAAGTACAGCAGATCTGTCAGGCTTTGGCATTGGTTAAACCTGATCATCATTTGCGGGTCCTTGCTCACCGTAGCATTAAATTCAACCATTTTCGATGTAAAGAGCAACACTACCTATGTGCAAACACAATTGCAGCAATCAGGCGCAACAGTTACCACGCAGCAAGCTAAAAATGTAGCTCATGGAATGGAAGATAAAATCTGGGACCTTCATATTTATTTCGGTTATGCCCTGGCAGCCTTATTTCTTTTCAGGTTGATTGCCGAATTTTTCCAGCCTAAAGGCCAGCACGTTTTCAGCAGATTAAAAAGCGCTTACCAGGATTACATTAAAAAAAGTAAAAAGTCCAGTTCAGCCCTGCATGAACTTACCGTAAAATCTTTATACTTTATCTTCTATGCATTGCTGGCCATTATGGTTTTAACAGGACTTTCTATGGTTTTCGACCAGGAACTGGGCATCAGCAAAGCAACAAGTCATAGCATAAAAAGCTTTCATGGCTTTTGCATGTACCTCATCCTCGCATTTATAGCTGTGCATATCATCGGTGTGCTCCTTGCCGAAAGAAAGCAAAGTAAAGGCATCGTATCCGATATGATTAACGGAGGCTAATTGTAAGAGGCTGTATCATAAGTGCTCCTCGTCATCCTGAATTTATTTCAGGATCTCGGACATGCAATTCAAAACCTGCTCCTCGTCATCCTGAAATAAATTCAGGATGACGAGGAGCAGAAAAACAGTATGATTTAAATTTATGATACAGCCTCTTATTAAAAAAACAGCTTATTCTTCCGTATTCTTTAATTTCATTAATAGAGCATAAGCACCTTTAACCACAATTTGCTTGCCCTCAAAATTCTTTGCATTATTCACCGTTATATACCCCTGCTCTCCGGCTCCGGTTTGCACAGGTTCCATCGTAAAGTGATGATTCAAACCAGCAACAAAAACATAATCCTTACCTTCAAAATGTACAATAGCCTCCGCAGGTAATACAGGACTCATTACCCCATTAACTTCTATTTCTGCATTCATATACATGCCCGGAAGCAAGGTTTTATCTTCCGTTTTGAAATGACAATGCACCTCAGTAATACCCTCAGCTGAAATATCCTTACTGATCAGAATAATCTGAGCATTATATTTCTTCTCCGGATGGACATTGTTATAAGCAACCAGTTTCTGCCCGATGGCCAATTTCGCCACATCATTCTGGTATACCTTCAGGTTTAAATGGATATCTGCCGGGTCAACCAGTTCAAATAATACATCGGCCGGATTGATATACTTACCAGGATTCACGTTGACCTTAGATACAAAACCATTGATAGCGGCATAAAGAAAAATACTCTTCGATATCTTATCTGCACTCAATCCCTGCGGATTAATGTTGATCAACCTCAGTTTTTCTGCCAGTGAATTGACCAGAATACGCTGATAATCCCGCTCCGACTGCGCTTGCTGAGTCACCTTATCACTGCTGGCCTTGCTTTGGTTAAGATCCTTTTGCCTGGCAAATTCCAATTCTGAGAAATGTAATTTTGATTTGGCCACCAGGTAATCTTGTTGCAGCTGTACATATTGCTGGTCTTCCATAGTCGCAATAACCTCCCCTTTTTTGATAAACATGCCAGGCAGTAGCCTGGTTGATTTCAAAAAGCCTCCAAGAGGTGCCGAAACAGAAACCAGGTTTTGCGGTGGCACATCTATTTTTCCATTCACCTTTACCACCGATGAAATAGGCTTTTCTTCGAGAACAGCAAGCGTAACAGGGGTGTTTTTGAGTTGATCTGCCGTAAGGCTAACTGTATTTCCTTGTTTAGGCTCTTCCTTTGCCGGTTCCTTTGTCTTCTTTTCGCTGCAAGCGTTGAGTAGCATTAATGCACCCACAATAAGGACATAATTAAAAATTTTAGTATTCATGATCGGCTATTTTGATTCCAGGTAATGAAGTTGAATAATATTGTCATTTAAAGTTTTGATGGCTTCGAGATAATTACTCTTTGCCGAGATGCCCTGATGGAGCAGCTGAACATATTCCAGGTAATTGATTTCCCCACCGGCAAATTGTTTCCCTGCAGTTTCGGTAATCGTAACGGCGCTCGGCAGTACAGACTGCTGGTAATAAGCCAGCATTTCCTCGTTTTTATGCAATTGCTGTATCAGCATCTCCTGCTGGTTCTTCAAAGTTTCAGCCTCCAGGCGATACGTGTTTTCGGCGATCGTTTCATACTGCTTACTGGCCTTAACCTTTGCGCGATTCGAACCTGCAAAAACAGGTATCCCAATTCCCAGCTGCATGGAATGGAAACGATCACTGGCGGTATACATTTTATTATCCGGCCCTGCCCCTCTAAAACTACCATTTGCATAGCCCAAACTCAGCTCTGGTAACAATTTGGCTTTTTCCAGTCTCGTTTGCGACCGGGCAACTTCTTTTTGCTGGGAAAGCAATTGCAAATAAGGATGCTTTTCAAATGCTCCGGCTTTGGGAACAAAATTGCTTTTCAAAGCTAAAATATCCCCTGTTGGGATATACCTCAGATTGGTATTCAACAACAACTGCAATTGCAACTCCAGTTCAGTTAAACTTTCCTCTACTTGCTTAAGCTGCAAAACAACAGCACCCCTTTGCATCTCAAAAGCACTCTTTTCTACCACATTACTCTCCCCCTTTTCAAGACGGAGTTTTGCCCGCTGCAATAAGGCCAGAAAAACAGAGTCGCTGGTTTTTAAAAGCTGCTCTTTTTCCTTTACATATAAATAAGTATAAAAAAGCGCCTCAACGGACCTTCTGATTTCAGCTTCTTTCACAGAAACACTCCATACAGCCGCTTTCCACTGTTCATTATACAAGCTCCTTTCCCGGCTGTAAACCGTTGGAAAATTCATGGATTGCGATAACCCGAACCTGGTATCAAAATAAGGCCCGTTAATTCCTCCAAGGTCTGAAGAAAGCATGGTCTGGGGAATAGCAGCAGCAGTTTTAATCATCGTTTTAGCGTATTCTGATTTCAACCGCTCATTGTTAATCGTGAGATTATTCTTGATGGCCAGCTCTGTGGCCTGTTCAATAGAAACCTGGCCTTGCGCATAAGAAGAACCCCAGCCCATACAGCAAAGCATCAAGACAGGAATTAAGCCTTTAGGCCTCCCATTCTTATAAGCCCTTGCCTCCACCAGTACATACAAAACCGGCAAAAGGAAAAGCGTTAAGAATGTGGCAATCAACAAACCACCAATCACCACTGTAGCCAAAGGCCTTTGTACCTCTGCACCAGAACCATTACTCAAAGCCATGGGTATAAAACCAAAAGAGGCCAGCACAGCAGTCATCAATACCGGGCGAAGCCTTAGTGTGGCCCCGGTCAATACAATTTTATGCAAATTTGTCATTCCAGATTTTTTTAGGCGGTTAAACTCCGCAATCAATACAATCCCGTTCAATACCGCTATCCCAAACAAGGCAATAAAACCAATTCCTGCACTGATACTGAAAGGCATACCTCTCAGAAACAAAAAGAGGATTCCTCCAATAGCCGATAGAGGAATTGCAGTATAAATAAGCAGGCTCTGTCTTATCGAGCTAAAAGCAAAATACAAAAGCAGGAAAATCAGAATAAGAGAAATCGGAACCACAATCATTAACCTGTTTTTTGCCTGGTTCAAATTCTCAAAGCTTCCACCATAGGTCAGAAAATATCCGGTTGGAAGTTTAAGCTGACTGTTTACCTTTTGCTGAAGGTCGTTGACTACACTTTGAACATCCCTTCCACGAACATTAAAACCCACAACGATCCTTCGTTTGGCATCCTCACGCTGGATCTGGTTTGGCCCCTCCTTGATCTCCACATCAGCGAGTTGCTCCAGTGGAATCTGCATACCATTGGGAGCAGGAACCAGCAAGCCCTTAATATCTTCAATATTCTTTTTTGCACTGGTATCCAGCCTGACCACGACGTCAAAACGCTTCTCCTCTTCAAAAATCAATCCGGTACTTTGCCCGGCAAACGCAGTATTCACCACTTTATTGATATCAGCAATACTCAGATTATACTGAGCAATAACCGGCCTCTTATAAGAAATAATGACCTGAGGTATCCCCGTTACCGTTTCTACATAAAGATTTTGAGTCCCTTCTACAGTATTCACAATCTTAGCCAGTTTGGCAGCCGTACTGGCTAAAGAATCCAGGTTTTCTCCAAATATTTTACAAACAACATCTTGTCTTGCCCCAGTCATAAGTTCATTAAACCGCATTTGCACAGGATATTGGAAGCTGGCTGTAATACCCGGAACAGCTTGCAATGCCTTGCTCATCTTTTCCGACAACTCGTCAAAAGACTTTGCTGACGTCCATTCCTGCTTGTCTTTCAGGATAACCATCATATCACTGGCTTCCATCGGCATAGGATCTGTAGGTACCTCCCCGCTCCCTATTTTGGTCACTACTTTTTCTACTTCAGGAAATTCCGATTTGAGAATATGCGCAGCTTTCTGAGTATATTCTATAGTCGTATTCAAATTACTTCCCGTAAGCACCCTGGTATCCACAGCAAAATCACCTTCCTCAAAGCCCGGAATAAACTCCCCTCCCAAACGGCTTAAAATAAAAACAGACAGAATAAACAACAGCGTAATAGCGCCAATGACCATTTTCGGGAACCGTAAAACCTTGTGCAAACTTTTCTGATAAACCCGGTCAATCCTCTCCATGATCCGGTCAGAAAGATTTTTATGCTTCTTGATTTTCTTGCTCAGGCACAAAGAGCTGATCATAGGAATATAAGTAAGAGACAGAATAAAAGCCCCAAGCAATGCAAACACAACCGTTTGAGCCATAGGCCGGAACATTTTACCCTCAATACCCTGCAAAGTAAAAATGGGCAGGTAAACAATCAGGATAATGATTTGTCCAAAAACAGCGCTGTTCATCATTTTACCAGCCGACGAGGAAACCTCCTCATCCATTTGTTGAGTCGTCAGTCGGCTCAGCTGCCTAAAGTTCCTGTTATGCGCCAGGTGGTGCATGACCGTTTCTACAATAATCACCGCCCCGTCTACAATCAACCCAAAATCAAGCGCCCCCATACTCATCAGGTTTCCGCTAACACCAAAAAGGTTCATCATACAAATCGCAAAAAGCATAGACAAGGGAATAACAGAAGCAACAATAAGCCCCGCCCTGAAATTGCCCAGGAAAACAACCAACACAAAAACCACGATCAGCGCGCCTTCCATAAGGTTCTTTTCTACCGTACTGATGGCATGGTTTACCATTTTGGTCCTGTCCAGAAAAGCCTCTATTTCCACCCCTTCAGGCAAAGTCTTCTGAATCTGAGCAACTCTTTCTTTTACATTTTTAACCACCTGGCTGCTGTTGGCCCCCTTGAGCATCATCACTACAGCACCAGACACTTCCCCCTGGTCGTTATAGGTCATTGCACCATAGCGAATGGCATTCCCTATCTTAACATCAGCAATATCTCTGACGAACAGCGGCGTGCCCGAACTGTTACTTTTCAAAGCGATATTTCCGATATCTTCTATATTACCGATCAATCCCTCACTCCGTATATACAATACCGCAGGCCCCTTTTCAATATAGGCCCCACCAGTATTTTGATTGTTGTTTTCCAGTGCAGAGAACACATCATTCATCGTAACGTGATACGCATTCAGTTTAGCCGGTTTAATCGCAATTTCATATTGCTTTAATTTGCCGCCAAAGCTGCTCACTTCTGCTACCCCTTTTACACCAAGAAGCTGCCGCCTTACAATCCAGTCCTGAATGGTCCGCAACTGGGTGGCATCATATTTTTGTTCATAACCCTTTTTAGGCCTGACGACGTATTGATAAATCTCCCCAAGGCCAGTAGATATCGGGCCCAATGTAGGTGTACCGATTCCCTGCGGAATTTGCCCCTGAATCTGCTGCATTCGCTCGGCGACCTGCTGCCTGGCCCAATACACGTCCACATCATCGTCAAAAACAATGGTAACCAAAGAGAGTCCAAAACGGGAAAAACTCCTGATCTGCTTAATCCCCGAAATATTGCTATTGGCCTGTTCTATAGGAAAAGTAACCAATCTTTCTATATCCGTAGCCCCCAATGCAGGAGCAACGGTAATCACTTGCACCTGGTTATCCGTAATGTCGGGTACAGCATCAATGGGTAGCTGTGTGGTCTGGTAAGTACCATAACCAACCAGGGCCAGGATAAAAAGGCCTATGATGAGTTTATTCCTAACGGAAAACTCAATAATTTTCGATAACATATTTTAATTCTTAATCTGTTAAGTTCTAGTAGAAATTCATCCGCATTTGGTCATAGAAATCCATAACGACAACCAAACCAAAGGGGAACAGGAAAATTTATTTCAGATTAACAGGTTTTTGGAGGCTGCCAAATGGAATCCAGACGAGGAGACGAATAAAAGAATTTATACAAAGGATGTACGCCTTTATCATTGAAATTTGTAACCACTTCAGTAATGCTAAACAAAACCGGAGGACAAAGTGCCACACTACTGGCAGCAGCAGAAGAAATGGTTTTGAAAGGAAGTTTCATATCCGTATCGTAATCTGCATCCCTTCCATGCATATAGATATAATGAATTTCCAAAAAGGTCCAGAAAGAAATTCCACTCTCCTTATGATGGGTTTGATAATGCTCAATTAACACAGGAAATTTGAGCAGCTCAATAAGCTGGGTATTGGCAAGCAAATAGGCAGAAAGGAAGAGTATGGATACAGCCTTTTTCACGATATGAAGGTAGAAAATTAAAGATTTATAAAAAAAAGAATTACTTATTTATATCCATTTTACTATCCGCCAATCAATAGCGATTCCTAAAACCATGCCCGAAGGATGTTAATATAGCACGTAAAAACTGATTTCAATTGGAATTCATCAATTGAATAACATAATCTATCTCTACCTGAGCATCCTTCGGCTACAAAAGATAAAGGGGCTCATAACGGCCCCTTTATCCAAATTTATTTCCCTATTAAGGCGTTAATAAAGGTCTTCCTATAGAGAAGTTAGAAAGCTCAACACAGTATTAACTTGTTTGGCAGCATATTGAACAGTATCATTAACAACAGATCCCACTGTAGTAGTAACAGCTGTCAAAAGTCCGCTTAAAAAGCTACCCAGAAAACCTCCACCCTGAATGTTTTCCATTTCTGGTGAAGTCATTTCTTCAACACCAAATTTTTGTAATTCTAGTTTTTTCATGTTGCCAATTGATTAATAAATACCCCCTACTCTGTTAAAGGCTTTTCAGGAAACGCCTGCTTTTATATTAAAGCTATTAAAAGCAGATTAAAAAAACGCACCAAAAACCTGTTCATTACATTCATTTTCAATTACTTAATAACACCATTACAGGAAGTAACCTTTACCCAGTCTACCATCATCTTTGCCTTCCTTTTTTTAATCAGTTCAAGCGCCTGTTCAGACAATCCATAATAAGGTTTTTTAATCCCATTGACCTTGAACGGATAAATCCCCCCCACCGCAAAGTTGAGAATAAGGAATTGCTTACCGGTAAATACCCATTTGCCATAATGCTGCGCCATGGTCTTGGTTACCCGCATTACCGTTACACCATCGCATTTAAATACCAGGCGCTCCGGTGTCCACTCCACTGCATAAACATGCCATTGACTAGCATCATTCTTCTTATCAAAGTACAAACGGTTTACAAAAGGCGTTTCTCCAAAATAATTAGGGCCATGTATGGCAGAACTTATCCAGTCACCTTCACCAATAAACTCCATAATATCAGTTTCACCACCAGACGGCCAGCTCGGATAACCCAGCATCCACCAGGCAGGCCACAGGCCACTGCCTGCTACCATTTTAATCCGCGCCTCTGCCTTACCATAGGTAAAATCAAACTTATCTTTGGTGTTTAGCCTGCCGGATATAAAATCAAAGTTCTGTCCGTCAGCCGTTTTAAAACCCGGTAAATACTTTGGACTTAAAACCAATGCTCCATTGCTGGCACCCTCGGCCGCGGCACCTTTTACAAAGGAAATCACACTCGCCGAATCCACATAAGCCTGCAGCTCATCATTCACATGAGAACCCGTAACCTCAGCTGTCCATTTGGAACGGTCCAGCTTATTGCCCGAAAAGTCGTCCCAGAATATAACCTTTCCACCTTGGGCAATCTGATCAGCCTTCTTCATTTTTCCTTGCGGAAAAGCCGGTACGGCCAGCACCGCTGCCAAAGTAATGGCTAAAAATTGTTTGTTATAGCGCATAAACAGGATTATTTATAGACTCGTATGTAATCAACTTCCAGAGTACCTCCCGTAACAGCCGGATCCACAACACCACCAAAATTACCTCCCATCGCCAGATTTACGATCAAAAAGAAATTATTGTTAAACGGTGTACTAGAGTCATTGGCAAAAGTATGAAATACAACGCCATCCACAGCAAACTTCATCTGGGTGGCCGTCCACTCCACGCTGTAAACATGAAACTCTGTTGATGCCGTAGGGATCATCGTTGTTTTACCCACACCACTGCCGCCATAATGACCAGGGTAATGCAGCGTAGAATAAATCTTGTTTTGCTGATTACCCACATGCTCCATAATGTCGATCTCTCCGCAAGCAGGCCATGGCGTCGTATCGATATTACTGCCCAATGCCCAAAATGCAGGCCAGGTACCACCACCTGTAGGAAGTTTAGCTTTAAACTCAACCCTGCCATATTTAAAATTAAACTTTCCTTTCGAACTCAAACGTGCAGAAGTATAGCCAAACCCGCTATAATTTTCCTTTTTCAGCATGATTTTCAGTTTACCATCCGTAACGATCACATTTTCCGGGCGGCTGGTGTAATACTCCAGTTCGTTATTGCCCCAACCATTGTTATTGCCAAGGTTATACCCCCATTTATCCGGATCAGGTGCCCCTGCTTTGTCAAATTCATCGGCCCAGATCAACGATTCGCTGGTCGCAACCTTAACATCCGTCTTTTGAGTCGCAACCTTACCCTGTGCACTTTTTGCCGTAACCTTTACCGTATACGTACCAGCAACCGGATAATTATAAGTCACCTTGCCCGTAGAAGACACCTCAAATACACCATTACCAAAATCAAACTCGTACGATACCGCGTTTGCAGCCGTCACCGTAAAAACTACTGCAGCAGTGTTGTCCGCACTTTGGCTAACCTTAATCTCCATATCTGATGGTTTACCTGCATTTCCATTATCCTGATCTTTGCTGCAGCCCGACAAAAATATCACAAGCACAATCAGCATATATTTTCCTAAATATCTCATTTTCTTATTGCTTTACTTTAAATTTCTGATACCATGCCAGTCCGTCAATGCCAATATTACGTAAGGTAATGCTGGTTGGCGTAATGGCTAATATTTCATAAGTGTTGCCGCCCGAACCAAAATTGATCAAACCATTACCCGGAACAACGAATTGTATACGGGTAGAATTTGAGGAGGTTGAGTTTGAAGTAGCATTCATAAAAGCCAGTTTACGTGGCGCCGCTAGATCTATATCATAACAATTATCACCACCCGATGCACCATAAAATGCAGTTGCTGCCGCAAGGAAGAAAGATTGCCCTTTATTATCAATGCTCAGGGTCACATCATTATTGGCATCCTTGGTAAAGGTCATTTCATCATCATACAAACACTCCGCGCGTTGGTTAGGCGTTGCACTGTAATAATCTGGTGAAAAGGAAGTAGCAGGCCCAACACCTACATGACCAGCGGTTTCACGCGCACTTACCCAAATCTGCGAACTGCCCTTGGTCAGATTCTGTAAAATATCCGCAGGAATCTGAAAAGCCACAAAAACAGTGATCTTTTTCGCAGAGGTAGAGCTGACCCCACCCGTACCAATAGCGCTTACAATAACGGTATAAGTTGCCGTGCCCGGACTTGAATACTTATGCGTGATCTTTCCCGAAGGAACAATCTCCGTTGTACCATCTCCATAATCAATCTTATAAGACGTTGCACCCACCGCTTTACTGGTTATGGTTACATTACCGCTCCCACCCCCATTTGGATTATCGGCATTCAGCCCCTCCAGTTCTGTGCTCAGCGTCATATCCGTTGGGGTTACAATCTGGCCAAAGGAATAGTCCTTCTTTTTACAGCTCACCACTGCAACAACGGCCGCCAGGCAAACCGCTGTCAATATTTTTAAAGTTATCTTCATGTTTATTTAATTAAGTGTTATATCATCAAAGTGGCATCGAAACCGTAAGCTCCTGCGTCAGCTGAGCTGTTTTGCCACCAATACCATGACCAACTATTTTGACCGTATATTTTCCGCCGGCATACTTATGGCTAACGGTTTTACCCGGCTCCACCTTCACAAAGGTCTGCCCCCCATCACCAAAGTAAACATCAAAACTGGTCACCCCTTCACCGCTGGGTACAATCGTCACGTTGCCGTCCTTTGCTGTATTGAACAATACACCCAGTTTGGCTGGCGCCGATGCCTGGTCAACAAACGATGTATCGGTATATTCCTTCTTACAGCTCATCGCAGTGGCAAGCAATAAGGTCAATCCTAAAAAGTATTTTATTGTCTTCATAATCATAAATAATAAGGTTTAATAGCCTGCATTTTGTGTAAGACCAGAAATGGTTACCTCCACCTGTGGAATAGGAAACACCTCATTTTTGCCAGCCTGAAATCCCGTCAATTTAGAAGCGGCCTGTCCGGTTCTGACCAGGTCAAAAAAGCGATCACCATCCATAGCCAGTTCCAGCCGGCGTTCATCCCAGATGGCCTGCTTTAAGGCGGCACCAGATGCTGTAACATCATGATTACTATCTTTAAATGCACGGCGGCGCACCTGGTTTAAATAGCCACAAGCCTTGGTATCGTCACCACCACCACGGTTTATCGCTTCAGCTGCCATCAGTAATATTTCTGAGTAGCGCATTGTGCGAAAATTGTTCAGATAATTAAGTTCTATCTGCCCCGATGTTTCGCCTTTTCTAGGTAAATATTTACCATTATAAAGGCCGGTATTTTTATAAGGGGCAACTTTATAACTTATGCCATATTCAGGATGAGCCGCTTTATAAGCCTCAATATTAAAAGCAGTAACATCTTTGCGCTGATCGCCTGCAGAGTAAGCATCAGCCAGATTCTTTGTCGGCAGGTTTGTGCTCCAGCCAGCCGCATAAGGCATGGCAGCACTACCACTAATACCCCTTATACCATTTTGCTGTACCGAATAATTACCCTGTCCCCTTGTCGAACCACCCCAGTTATAATAAGGTGAACCATTGGTATATTGTATTTCAAAAACAGATTCAGGTCCGTTCTCACCCGCGGCCAGGTAAATAGACGCATAGTCATTAACCAGTGTAAACGCATTTGCCGCAATGATGGGCTCAAGCACACCACTGGCCTGGCTAAATTTACCCTCATACAAATAAACTTTCCCCAACAAGCCCTGAGCTGCATATTTGGTAATGCGACCTTTCTGTGTTTGAACAGCAGGTAAAGCTGCAATTGCTGCGGTCAGGTCCTTTTCTATCTGCGCATAAATTTCTGTTTTAGCCGTACGTTTAAGTGTTCTCGAATCCGTAAGGCTCAAGCGTTTATCCACAAAGAAAGGCACATCTCCCCACATCTTGATCAGGGTAAAATAATAATAGGCGCGCAGAAAATAAACCTCTCCATAAAGCGCGTCCTTTCCGTTAAAATTTACAGACTGCCCTGCCGGATTATTGTCTTTATATTGAAACAGGTAATTGGTACGGTTCACACCCTCGTACGATACTTTCCAGAGATCCTCAATAGCCCCATTTACCGGAGTCAGCGTAAAATCATCAATTTGCTGAAGCGACAAAACGTCAGAAGCACTTTCGCCACCCGACACCGAATTGTCCGAAGCCACATCACCAATTACAGTGGCCTGGTTAAGCCATTGTAATGGCGTATAGGCACTAATCACCATATTACGGTAATCACCTTCAGACTTTAGGTAGTCTTGATCAGTTACAACAAAGTCTTCATGTGGGTTATAATCCACAAACTTTTTGCATGAACCAAGCAGGGCTGTAAAAACAACCAGGCCCAGCATCTTTATATATATCTTATTCATTGTGTTACAGTTAAAAGCCCTTATAAATTAATATCAATTCCCAATGCATAA
>Ga0182008_10000404_pt1 | contig 33433 bp, 31 predicted proteins | sample Sormic07211129_1_FD_120482 | JGI IMG/M metagenome (GOLD analysis project Ga0182008, IMG submission 120482) | Rhizosphere microbial communities from Sorghum bicolor, Mead, Nebraska, USA - 072115-129_1 metaG | ecosystem: Host-associated > Plants > Roots > Rhizosphere | place: USA: Nebraska...
CTCTTCGTGACCCATGATCACGGTGTCGATCACGGTGAATTCTTCGTAGGCAAACTGATCCTGACGCAATTTACCCAGGCGAACGTTCGGCTCGAGCATGACCTGACCGCCGGACGGCTCGAGATCGCCACCGAGGATTTTCATGAAGGTCGACTTGCCGCAACCGTTGGCGCCGATCAGACCGTAGCGGTTGCCGCCGTTGAATTTGACCGAAACGTTTTCGAAGAGCGGCTTGGCGCCGAACTGCATCGTGATGTTAGCTGTGGAGATCAATTGCTTTACCTATCAATGGGTTGCGAGCCGCACATTTGGCGCTTGGGCCATTTCTGGGGCATTTTGGAGCGTTTTCTTCCCTACCCGGTCAGTGTTGGCGGTAGCCAGCAGGCGAGGGGTGAGAGCAGCAACTGGACACGGCGTCCAGGCTGTTGGGCATTAAAGGCGGGATTCATGCCAGACATTGCGCGCATTGTCGCATAAGTCATGCGGCAGTTGTATGGCGGACGCTGACGAACCGGCAGGCTGCCTGCTCCGGGGAGCGTGAAAATGCGCGTTCACGCAGCGGTCTATCGAATTCATGAGTGTCGATGCGGGCTTCCAATAATCATGGGAGGAACTAAAACGCCTGATATCGTCTACATTTCATCAAGGAATTTCCGATGAGAGGACGGTCATGTTTAAAAAACACTTACTGGTTGCGTCTGTTACTTGTCTGGCCTTGGCGGTGAGTTCTGTAACGGCACTGGCCGATCCGGGAAATGGCAATGGTAATGGCAAAGGGAACGGAAAGGGCGGCCCGCAGAACAGTCAGGGACATGGCAATCAAGGTGGCAAAAACAAAGGATCCAGTTCGGGCAACTGGGATCATGCACCTGTGGTCGATCGAAGCGGTGTGCTGACCGTGCTCAACGGCTACAGAGACTACTGGAGCCCCGGTCCGGCGCTGCCTCCCGGTATTCAAAAGAATCTGGCGCGCGGTAAACCGCTGCCGCCGGGCATCGCCAAAAAACTGGATGGGCGTCTGGCGGGGCGACTGCCTCATTACGACGGATATGAGTGGCAGCAGGCGGGCACCGATTTGATCCTGGTGGCGATTGCGAGCGGGCTTATCTACGAAGTGCTGAATGGCGCTTTCGATTAGTCTGATGGCAGGTCAATGAACCTGATTTTTTGAGTCCGTTCACCTAAAGTAAAAGCAATACATTCTCATCCACTTTATATATAAGGCGATTGGCTTCCGCTGGTCGCTTGTGGGTGAACCAGATCTAAATGAATGCATCTCAGATGACATTAAAACCAACCCCTGTGGATGCCGTCATGCGTTTTAAAAAGAAAAATCTGGTTGCCGTCATGTCCTGCGTAATGATGTTTGCGGCTGCGCCATTACTGCCTGCTCAACTGTCCATCATGGCCTCTGCCCACGCCAAGGATGGTGGTGGTGGTGGTGGTGGTGGTGGTGGTGGTGGTCATGGTGGTGGCGCCGGTGGCGCTGGCGGTGGAGGCAGTCACGGCGGCGGTGCCGGCAGCGCTGGCCATAGCGGCGACAGTGCCGGGCACTCAGGCAGCGTCTCCAGCAATGGCCGCGCTGAAGGCCAGGAAACGGATCATGACGGCAGGGCCGTACGGGATCATGGCGTCAGTGGCCAACATATTGGACGCGACCACAATACCGACCGCGGGCACGGCCTGGCGACTTCAGGTGTAGCGCATTCCAAGGACACCAAGGGGTTGTCGAAAGCCACGGCGATCTCCGCCACGACGCCAGGCGATCACAATACCAAGGGATTGAGCAAGGCGAGCCTTTCCACCGACAAATAAGCCCTTACTCGTAACCCGCCAGGTGTCATGCTCGGTCGAGCTCCAAACCTGGCGGGTTTCGCTTCACCCTTTCAAACTCATTTCTCATTGCCCGCGGACCATTTTCAAGTCCGGTGCGGATTACATCTGGCTCGGTACGCAGCGGCTGAAAAGTACACGTCAAAGCTCAGCGCAAACGCTGCGGCGCTTCCCGGAATAACCGCTGTTTTGCTCTGCGTCAGCACTCATGGGCCTGCACGAGCGTACTGTCGCGTCTGCCGTTTGGCAGATTCAGCCGACAGTTTTTCACAGATCAGGTTCACCATTGGTTACAAAGTATGGCTAAAATGCCATCCGATTACCCAATAGCCGCTCACGGCATGGGCTCAAGGAAGTGCCACCGGGACAGTATTTGTATTCATGCCACTGCATCAGACCCTGGGCCTTTGGCCGGCAGGCGCGCAGTTTGTTCACTTTTTGACGTGTGACGATTTCCGTGAAACTCATCATTGCCGCTATTTATGTCATTTCCATTGCATACGTTCACCTTCGTGGGCGTGTGCGTCACAAACTGGGCCGTCAGTTGAGCGACCACTCGACGTTTCTGGCGCCGATCAACTGCTTTCTGTACCTGTTTTCAAAGAAACCAAACAAGCCCTATCTCGATCCGTCCGAGTTTCCGGACCTGAGCCCGTTGCAGGCGCATTGGGAAGAAATTCGCCAGGAAGGGCAGGACCTGCTGCGTGCCGGTGAGATCAAACGCTCGAATCAGTACGACGATGTGGGTTTCAACTCGTTCTTCAAAAGTGGCTGGAAGCGTTTCTACCTCAAGTGGTACGGCGAGAGCCATCCGTCGGCGATGAAACTGTGCCCGCGCACCACAGAACTGGTGCAGAGCATCGGTTCGATCAAGGCCGCGATGTTTGCCGAGCTGCCACCGGGTTCGAAACTGGTTCGTCACCGTGACCCGTATGCGGGCTCCTATCGCTATCACTTGGGCCTGGATACGCCAAACGATGCGGGTTGCTACATCAATGTCGACGGTGAAAGCTACCACTGGCGCGACGGTGAAGCGGTGATGTTCGATGAGACTTACATCCACTACGCCGAAAACACCACCGACAAAAACCGCATCATCCTGTTCTGCGACATCGAGCGTCCGATGAAATATCGCTGGGCGGCAGCGTTCAACAGATGGTTCAGTCGCACCGTAATGTCCGCTGCTGGTGCGCCGAACGATGCCGGCGACCGCACTGGCGGGATCAACCGCCTGTTTACCAAAATCTACAAGGTTCGCCTGCGTGGTAAAGAGCTTAAAAAGCGCAATCGTGCGCGTTACTACATGGAAAAATGGGCGATCTTTGGCGGTTTGCTGGCGATCTTCATTCTGATCTGACTGCTGTGTCGCGGCTGTTTTTGTCATTGCCACAGACTGGTTTCCAAAGGGGAATGCATCCCAAACCGTGGGAGCCGGCCTGCTGGCGATGACTGTCTCAAAAGCAACCTGTCAGTTACCTGACAGGCGTTGAATATTCATTCCCCAGAGGCTTTTTTGGTTTTCCTTGCCGGCGTGGACTTCGTGGGTTTCTCCGGTTTAGCCTTGGTCTTGGCCGGCGCTTTCCCACCCAGGCTGCGTTTAAGCAGCTCGGTCAAGTCGATCACATCTGCAGACTTGCGCTCCTCTTCTCCACCCACGGTCTCGACATCCTCGATCTTGCCTTCATGGGCTTTTTTCTCCACCAGGGCCATGATCTTGTCCTCAAACTCGTCCTTGTAGTCCTCCGGGCTCCAGTCGCCGCTCATGTCCTGCACCAGACGTTTAGCCATGTCCAACTCGCCCTTGGCCAGTTGCGGCTTGGTCACCTCGCTGCCCAGTTCCAGTTCGTCGAGGCCGCGCACCTCCTGCGGCCAGCGCAGTTTGACCAGCACCAATGCCGATTCCAGCGGCATCAGCGCCGCCAGATATTGGCGAGTGTGCAGAACGACGCGGGCAAGTGCGACCTTGTTGGTTTTGCTCAATGTTTCGCGCAGCAGGGCGTAGACCTTGCCGCCGCGTTTGTCTGGGGCCAGGTAATAAGGCGTGTCGATGTTCTGCAGTGGAATCTGCTCGGCATCGACGAAGGAGAAAATGTCGATGGTCTGCGTGGACACCGGGTGCGCCGAGCGGATTTCTTCCTCGCTGAGCACCACATAGCGGCCCTTCTCATAGGCCACACCTTTGACGATGTGCTCTTTGGTGACTTCCTTGCCGGTGACTTTGTTTACCCGTTTATAGCCCACCGGATCCATGCTGCGGCTGTCGAGCCAGTCAAAGTCGACGCCGTGCGAAGACGTTGCCGACACCAGCGCAACGGGGATATGCACCAGTCCGAAACTGATTGCGCCTTTCCAGATTGCCCGAGCCATGGTGAGTCCTCCGCGAATGATGTTCAGGTGACCTGCGGCCTGCGGCGAAAGTTTCCAGCGTTTGCCAGAGACAGCAGTGCTGTCGGTCAAGCCGTGTTACATCTTGTTTAAGGGCGATGGGTTAACAAATCCGAACCCGGGGCGTAGCGTGGACTCGAAGGCTCTATCACCTGTGCATCGAGAGGCCATCCCATGAACCGAATATTGCCCGGCATGATCGTTCTGCTCCTTGGGGCAGGTCTTGCGCATGCCGAGGTCACGGCACCGTCCGCGCCGCTGTTGCTGGCACAAAGTCCCACCGGCAACAGCAACAATCCCTACAACAGCCCGATCCGCCGGGCCAATCCCAACAGCATGCAGGGCACGCAGCCCAGCGCGCCGGCGATTCGCGGGCCGAATACAGTGCCGGTGCCCAGTACGCCCACAGTCGGCAATGGCGGCATCGGCAATGGCCAGCAGCAACGCTCGGTACCGAGTACGCCATCCAGATTCATCCCCAACCCACCGCCACGCGCTGGCGACAGCAACCGTTGAACATCAGGCCTGAGCGCCTGTCAGCCTTCGAAATGAACAAAAGGAATCGTGCATGTTGCGTAAAACCCTTCTAGCCACGCTGTGTGCCGGCGCGTTGATCAGCGCGCCTGCCTTTGCCGCTGCCCCTAAAGAGTTGCAAAGCGAGCAAGGCACCCTTGAAGTCACCACGATCACCCAAGGCCTCAAGCATCCTTGGGCGCTGGCGTTTCTACCGGATCGCCAGGGCATGCTGGTCACCGAACGTCCCGGTAACCTGCGGGTGATTGGCGCCGACGGCAAGCGTTCCGAACCCATCAGCGGCGTGCCCAAGGTCTGGGCCAAGGGCCAGGGCGGTTTGCTCGACGTGGTGCTGTCGCCGGACTTCAAACAGGATCGACTGGTCTATCTGTCCTACGCGGAGGGCGGTGGCGCCGGGGACAAGGCCGGTACCGCGGTCGGGCGCGGCCGACTGTCAGACGACTTGAAGACGATCAGCGATTTCAAGGTGATCTTCCGTCAGGAACCGAAGCTCTCGACCGGTAACCATTTCGGCTCACGACTGGTGTTCGACCGCGACGGTTACCTGTTCATCACCCTTGGCGAAAACAACGACCGTCCGACCGCGCAGGATCTCGACAAGCTGCAAGGCAAGGTCGTGCGGATCTTCCCCGACGGCAAGGTGCCGGATGACAACCCGTTTGTAGGCCAGTCCGGCGTGCGTCCGGAAATCTGGTCCTATGGCCAGCGCAATCCGCAGGGCGCGGCGCTAAATCCGTGGAATGGCACCCTCTGGGAGAACGAACACGGCCCCCGTGGCGGCGATGAGGTGAACATCATCGAACGCGGCAAGAACTACGGTTGGCCGCTGGCTACCCACGGCATCAATTATTCGCTGCAACCGATCCCGGAAGCCAAGGGCAAAAGCGTCGAGGGCGCCGTTGATCCGCACCATGTCTGGGAGAAATCACCCGGTGTCAGCGGGATGGCGTTCTATGACGCTGACCGCTTCAAGCCTTGGCAGCAGAACCTGTTTATCGGTGCGCTGGTCAGTCAGGAGCTGATCCGCTTGCAGTTTGACGGGGACAAGGTGGTGCACGAGGAGCGGCTGTTGGGTGAACTGAAACAGCGGATTCGCGATGTACGGCAGGGGCCGGATGGCTATCTGTATGTGCTGACGGATGAACAGGACGGTGCGCTCTACAAGATCGGCCTGAAGTAACTTCACTTCAAATTTTCACAGATGTCCTGTGGCGAGGGAGCTTGCTCCCGCTGGGCTGCGCAGCCGCCCCAAGATCTTGTGAGCGCTACGCACTCATGCGGGAGCAAGCTCCCTCGCCACAAAAAAGTCTCTAGAGCCTGACGATAGTTGGCGTAGCGCGGGCATACAAAACCACCGCCGCCCGCAATTTCCCACGCCCAAACCGGCTCATCTTCTCAAACTCGCCATGGCTGACCGGCACATGCTGGCAGTCCATCGGCTGACGATGCTGGCTGTGATCGACGTCGGGATCATGCAGGTACACAAAATCTTCATCGCAATCGGTGACCACCACCCAGTGCGGTGACTTGGAGCGGGTCAGGCGATAGCTGCTGATCAACACCAGAGGCTGTCCGCCATCCTGTAGCAGGCGCGGCAAATCCAGATGGGTGCCAATCTTGCGCTCGATATCGGTCTCTTGCATTTGTGCGCTGAACTCCTCGTGCACCAGGCGCATGACGTCTTTTTTATGCTCATCACGCACGCCGTCGAGGAACAATGCCCCGGCCATACTCAGTTGCAAGCGCACCCGGAAACCCCGCCGCCAAGCGGCCAGTGCCAAGCCTTGAGGGCTGCAGCCACCATGGCCGGAGGTCATGAACACCGTGGTCGCTTCACGCCAGATCTGCAATTCCTCACGCCGTTCCAGTAAACGCGCAGGTTGCAGCGCGCCCATGGCCATCAGCAGACAGGCCGGGCCACAGGTGAACTCAGTGGTTTGCGGGTAATAGGGCACCTTGATGTTGCGCGAGTCACGGTGCTGAACAATGCGCTTTTCCAGACGCAACGCATCGGCGTGGTCTTCGTAGTAATCGTGAATCAACGCAAAGCGTCGGTAGCCGTTGCGCTGGTAAAGCGCGATGGCGGTGGGGTTGTCGATACGCACTTCCAGGCGCAGATACGCGCAGTCATGCTCGACGGCGCAGGCCTCGATACGTTGCAGCAACTGTTTGCCCAATCCGCTGCCGCGAGCTTCCCCGGCAATGGCGATCGAGTACAGGCGCGCCAGCGAGGTGCCGCGATGAAACAGCACCAGTGCGTAGCCGAGCAATCGACCGTCGATCTCGGCGACCAGTAGCTGCGCATGGGCGCGGGTGATCATCCATTGAAAGCTGCGGCTGGTGAGCCGGTCGGTGGTGAAACATTGCATTTCCAGGGCCAGCAGCGCTGGCAGATCTTCAACTACCGCCAAACGAAAAACAGCATTCATATGACCACCGTAAAAGTTGCGTAACGAAACGGGACTTTCGAAAAACTTCGTGCTTAATAGAAATGGTCTTGTTCTCCAACGGATCAATCTCTATGTCAGCGGTACAGGGTCATTGGCGCGAAGTATCCGAGCAAAGTTTGCCGGCGGCAACTTTTTTAAATCCAGCCATCAGAACTTCCAGTCAAGTGTTGATAATCGTCGAACGCAAGGAAGACTGGGCCTCGTACTTTCCCAGCGAGGACATCGTCACGGCTCAGGAATACCTCGAGCAAACCCGTGACAGCGAGCCGGGCAAGCGAGTGCAGGTGATCAACCTGTGCCGCAGCTACAAGTACCTCGGGCACGGTTACTACTGCTCGCTGCTGGCTGAAGCCCGCGGCCACAAGGTGATTCCATCGGTGCGCACCATCAGCGAACTGACGAAAAAATCGCTTTACGGTCTGGCACTGGACGATCTCGATAAAACCCTGGAAAAAGCCCTCAGTCATCATCTGTACAGCGATACCGAAGGTTTCACCTTGACTCTTTACTTCGGCAAGACTCATATCGAGCCGCTGCAGGATCTGGCTCGACAGTTGTTTGAAGTGTTTCCTTGTCCAATCCTGTTAGTTGATTTTCGTCGAACTAACGGTTGGCACATCGAAGGCATAAAGTCCGGCGCCTTGCACAAGTTGCGTGACGATCAGGAAGATCAGTTCGCCAATGCGCTGGACGGCTTCAGCCGTAAAGTCTGGCGGGCACCACGCTCGCCACAAGTGGCGCGTTACGACCTGGCGATCCTGCACGATCCGCAGGAGGCCTTGCCGCCGTCCAACGCCAAGGCACTGGAGAATTTCGTCCGGGTCGGCAAGCGCATGGGCATCGATGTCGAGCTGATCGAGCGCAAGGACTACGCACGGATCGCCGAGTACGACGGCTTGCTGATCCGCGAGACCACCAGCGTCGACAACCACACCTATCGCTTTGCAAAAAAAGCCGAAAGCGAAGGCCTGGTGGTCATGGATGACCCGACGTCGATCCTGCGCTGCACCAACAAGGTCTACCTGACCGACCTGCTCAACAGCCATCAGTTAGGCATGCCCGCCACGGAAATTCTCTACAAGGAACGACCGGAAGATTTCGAGCGGGTCGGCGAACGCCTCGGTTTTCCGCTGGTGTTGAAGATCCCCGACGGCTGTTTTTCTCGCGGAGTGATCAAGGTTGAAAGTCAGCAGGCGCTGCTGGAGGCCACCGCCGAACTGTTCGAGCACTCGGTGTTGCTGCTGGCTCAGGAGTTTTTCTACACCGAGTACGACTGGCGCATCGGCGTGCTCAACCGTAAACCGATCTTTGCCTGCCAGTACTTCATGTCCAAGGGCCACTGGCAAATCTACAACCACAAAGCCAAGGGTCAGGACATCAACGGCGAGTGCCGCACCTTGGCCGTGCACGAGGCGCCGCGAGCGGTGGTGGAACTGGCGGTGAAGACCGCTAACCTGATTGGCGATGGCCTCTATGGCGTGGACCTGAAACAGGCTGGCGACAAAGTGGTAGTAATCGAGGTCAACGACAACCCCAACCTCGATGCCGGTATCGAAGACGCCTACTTGCAGGACGATCTGTATTCACTGGTGCTGGAGGAGTTCGTGCGACGGCTGGAGCTCAAACGTCGCGGCCAGGCCTGGTGAAGCGCCGATGATCAGCAGTTTCGCATTGAGTCATGGCGCGTTGCAGCGGGTCGAGCGGCTGGACGCCGAGGTGATGCTGTTCAGCAATCCCGATGCGGCCGAGCGCGACTTGCTCCACAGCCATTACAAGGTTGACGAACACGCGCTGGCCTCGGCGCTAGACCCGGACGAAGTCTCGCGAATCGAGTTTCACCCGGATCATTTGTTTCTGATCTGGAAACGCCCGGAAAACTATTCCGGTGGTGGCAGTCTGGCGTTTGAAGTGTCGTCCTGTGGCCTGCTGTTTGCGCCCGGCCAATTGCTGGTGATCGCCACCGACGACACGCCGCTGCACGGCATCGGCACACGCCAGCCGCTCAATGCACCGCTGGATGTGTTGCTCGATCTACTGTTCAACAACATCCACCATTACCTTGGCCACCTCAAGGTGATCAAACTGGTGGCCCGCGAGCTGCAACAGAAATTCAACGCCTCGATGCAGAACCAGCATCTGGTGCAGATGTTTAATCTCAGCGAAAGCCTGATCTATTACATCAACGCCCTGCACAGCAACGGCGCGGTGCTGACGCGGCTGCGCAATCATGCGGAAAAACAGCATTTCGGCAGCGAGGCGATCGGGCTGATCGACGACCTGATCATCGAGAACAACCAGTGCTACAAGCAGGCGGAGATCTACTCCACGGTGTTCTCCGGGCTGATCGATGCGCGCGGCAATCTGATGAACAACAGCATGAACAACCTGCTGCGCAAACTGACGTTGATCAACGTGGTGTTTCTGCCGTTGAACCTGATCGCCAGCATTGGCGGGATGTCCGAGTTCAGCATGATGACGGCGGGCACGCCGTGGTGGATTTCGTATCCGGTGTTTCTGCTGGTGATGTTGCTGGGGGCGGGGGGGATGTTGTTTGGGTTGCGGCGGTTGGCCAAGTGATTGATGGGGCTTGAGCTGACGCCTTCGCGAGCAAGCCCGCTCCTACAGTGTATTGCGGGATGGCTCGGGATCTGTGCCTGACACAAATCCCTTGTGGGAGCGGGCTTGCTCGCGAAAGCTATTTCAGCAGCACCGGAGGCTCAAGATCAGCTCGCCGGATCTGCCACAGTCACTTTCCTGCGCTCCCGAACCCCACGCACCACCAGATACAACAGCGGCCCAATCGACACAAACACCGCCGTCAGTAACAGATACGGCACCACCGACCAGACCGACATCCCTCGCGACCGGGCATCCTTGACCATCCACACCCCGGCCAGCGTCGCCAGCAGATACAGATCAATCACCACCTGCGCCGTGTCCGGGCGCGACATCAGGCTGATACCGAAGTCGATCAACGACTGTTCAGCCTGGAACATCACCGACACGGTGTAGCCGGTAAACGCAATCAACGCAGTGAGGGGCAGGGCGACAGACATCATGCATTCCTTCCTTGGGTGCTGAGCAGAATCGCCAGCCTACCTTGGCATCCGCAAATAAGCCATTGACTCGCCCGTCGCCGCCGGGCTAATTTCAGGCCCATGACTTCCACCGTATTGCGCTGCCAGCCAAGCATTATTACCGCCATTCCTCACTTGGCGGGCTAGCTCACGACTGCAGCACCCAACCCGCCCTAGAGGCGGGTTTTCATTTTCTGTCTCCGGGGTTCTGATCAAACGTCAGGAGACGATCATGCCGCACAGCCCCGACCAGCAAGCCCTGCTTGAGCAGTACGTGAAAAAGATCCTCGCCGCGCCGGTCTACGACATTGCCGTGCGCACTCCGTTGCAAACGGCGCCGGCGCTGTCCGAGGCGTTGGGCAATCGGGTCCTGCTCAAGCGCGAAGACCTGCAACCGACGTTCTCCTTCAAGATCCGTGGCGCCTACAACAAGCTGACGCAATTGAGCGATGCGCAGAAAGCTCGCGGGGTGATCACTGCTTCGGCGGGCAATCATGCCCAAGGCGTTGCGCTGGCGGCGCGGGAGCTGGGAATCGCGGCGACCATCGTCATGCCCTCGACCACGCCCGAACTCAAGGTGCTCGGGGTGCGAAATCGTGGCGCCGAGGCGCTGCTGCACGGCGAGAGTTTTCCGTTTGCCCTGGCCCAAGCGCTGCAACTGGCCGAGCAAACCGGGCGCACCTTTGTCTCTCCATTCGACGACCCGGACGTGATCGCCGGCCAAGGCACGGTGGCCATGGAAATCCTCCGTCAGCATCAGGGGCCGCTGGATGCGATCTTCGTTCCGGTCGGCGGTGGCGGCCTGATCGCCGGCATTGCGGCGTACGTCAAATACCTGCGGCCGGAGGTGCGAATCATCGGTGTCGAATCGGAGCACTCGGCCTGCCTGCAGGCGGCGCTGCAAGCGGATGCGCGCGTTGTGTTGCCCAGTGTCGGAACGTTCGCCGATGGCGTGGCCGTGGCGCAGATCGGCGCTTATGGATTTGAAGTGTGCAGGTTTTGCGTGGACGAGGTGGTCACCGTCAGCAATGACGAACTCTGCGCGGCGATCAAGAACATCTACGACGATACCCGCTCGATCACCGAGCCTTCCGGGGCATTGGCGGTGGCCGGGATCAAGCAATACGTGGCGCGCAGCGGTGTTCGTGAGCAAACCTTCGTCGCGATCGACTCCGGCGCCAACATCAACTTCGACAGCCTGCGCCATGTCGCCGAGCGCGCCGCGGTGTGCGGCGTCCCGGCGTGATAACACTCAGGGCAGCAGTGGGCGCAGGAAACTGCGCTCGTAGCTGACGATGAATTTCTTCTGCACCAGTGATTCCACCAGCGCCGTGCTTTCCGGGTCGGTCAGCGCGATGTGCCGGTAGCTTTCGTAATCGGCCAGCGAAGGAAAGCTGAACAGGCAATAAGCGATGTTGCTCGCGCCCTCGGAGGGCAGGAAATAGCCGTGATGCGTGCCGCCCAAGCGTTCGACGATGCCCAGCCAGGCTTTGGCGTAGGCCTCGAACTCGGTCAATTGGTACGGATCGATCACGTATCGCACATGGCAGGTAATCACGTTTGGCGCTCCCTGTTCAGGTCATTCCACGATGGCCGTGCCGACCTTGTCCGAAGCCGACCAGATGCGATAGCGCACCTCGACATCTTTCGGGGCGTAGATCACCAGTGGCAGCTTGCTGTTGTAGCGCAGCATGAAGCCATCACCGACGACCGGGACAAAAGCGCGTTTCTTCGCGGTGCCGGGTGGGCAGGCCATCAGCGTGCTCATCGGGCCAATGACTTTTTCCAGGCGGTAGAACGGATAGCCCCAGCCTTCGAGGTTTTTCTCGTCCAGAGCGCCGCCCAGGCGCTGGCGATTGCAGTCGACTTCCAGGGTTTTGCCGGCGAGCACTTCAACCTGGAAGTTCTCCTCCTGATCCTGTTTGGGCAGGTAGATGACTTGGCGGGTGAAGCCGTTTTCCGCCTCGGGATACGGCGCGACGTCTTCGAGTTTGGCCGCGTGGGCGAGGGTAGACAGGCCGGCAACGAGCAGACCGATTGTCGCGCGAGCGCGTAAAGAACCCATGAAAGCCTCCTGGCGGGTGTAGGGTGGATGTCGGGCATTCTCACTGTCATCAGCGATGAATGCAAACCGGCGTCGACTTGCAAATAGCAGTGCCCAGGAGGGTCGATCTTGCATTTTGCAACTGGCCAAATGCTGGCCAGTGCGCCAAGTGCTTGATTTCAAGAGGGTCAAAATGACCCGATGAAAGGCACGTTTTATGCGTCGCTTTGGTGCAGCGCACCGGCTTCGGGCGCCTACACTCCAATGGACATTTCGCAGTACAACCGTTTGCCGCACCAGGGAATCAGCGGGGACACACCCGTGCAGGGGCAGCAAAAGCGGTCAACGTGAAGAGTTGATTGGCAGTTTCATCAATAAGGAGAGGTTCACCATGTTTCTGTCTGCCTTGGAACTACGCAATATCATTGAAAGCAGTTTTCTGCCTAAACGCTGCCAGTGCACGCTGTCGCCGGATCTGTCGATGACCGTTAAGGTCTTCGGTGACCACCAGACTGACCAGGTTGATCTGCACGTCAGCGGTATCGACGCCAGCCATCTCAATGGCTGTCGCGAGATCAATGAACTGATTGCCGGCCTGCGTTCGGATCTGGCGCAACAAACCACACCACAGCATTACAGTCCTCGCTCCAGAGCGCTTTAACTCACCGTTTCACCCAGTTCGACCGTCACGCGCCGGGCCTGCACAAAGCCTAGGCCCAGCGCGAACTCGACCAGCACCGCGAGCAGAATCCCGGGGCCGGCATGGCCGTTCAGCCATTCGCCAAACCCCAGCACCGCCAGACCAAAACAACCGACGATAAACCCGTTGCTCAGGGCATTGCGACCCAGCGACGGCGGCGCGCTGCGCACCAGATAAAACATCACCCCCAACGCCGCAAACAGCACCGCACTGCGCCGCGCGACAAACCCGACAGCGCTCGAATACTCAATGCTCCAGATCGCCAGCAATACCTCCGGGAAAAAGCCCCAGACCAGCGCCAGTACAAAACACAACGAAGCGGTGATGATCGACAATGTGCGAAACGACAACTGCATGGCGAGTCCTTGCGGCAGTAAGAAGGGACCCCGAGCATAACCCGCGAAGCCTTCATCGCCTACCGCAAAGCCGCAAATCAGAGCCTTCTGTCAGTTCTGGAAGTTGCAGGCGTCAGACATTTTCCGGTAGGTGATTTCCTCGGGCTTGCCGGCGTTGTCGATGTACTTCATGTCGGCGGTGATGACTTTGCACTGCTGTGTCTGTGGCTCGGTCATGGAGATCACTTTGTTCACATGCAATGGCATGCCGTACTGATAGGGAACGGGCTTGGTCGTAGCGGTGGTGTCATTGGCCTGGGCCAGCCCGGCGAACGCGCTGCAGGCGAGGGCGGAGGTGAGCAATAGCGTGCGAATGTTCATGAATCAGACTCCCGTGCGACGGAATGAGCGTTCGGCACCATACGGCCGAACCTGCCGCACTCGGCGCCAGCCAGCGGCTGAGGTGTGCGGTTCAGTACAGTCTTGGACTGCGGCGTTAAGCGATGGTTAACCTGGCTGAACGCCGGCTGTCTGGCAGAGGGAGGATTTCTCGGGGATGCGGTGCCGATTCCTACAAGGGGTGATGCCTTGTCTGCTTTCGGCGGCGGGAGCGGGGCGGGTATGGTTTGGCGTCGCTGCAAAATCAGCGATTCGGGTTTGGTCACCTGAGAATAATCGAATGCATATGTGCCATCATTTGCACCGCGGAGTTCTTTGACCGTGAAGTGCATTGCTGTGGCGGCCGTGTGCAGGACGCCTTCGGGCGAGCTGAGTTGATTGTTCTCGGTTGACCAAGCCTGTACACGGTCCGCCTCCCATCGTTTGGTCACGGTGCTGGCGGGTTACTTTCGAAACAATCGAGTAATCAATATGCTTACACCAAATCCGCTCCCAAGCCGTTATCACCCGCTCAACAGCGGCGTTACCGACAGCGCGCCAATGGTCATCGACACCCAAGCCAACCCCCAAGACATCCTCGAGTCCGCCGTCCAGCGCATCCGCGCCTGCAGCGACCTGCTCGAAACCCTGCACTGCATGTGCTTCCGCCATGGCGATGTTCAGGACATTCCACACATCACCCATGCGCTGTACCTGCTGGCGCAGGACGGCAATGATTTGCTGCAAGTTGCGCAGCAGCAGATGCTGGATTGGAAGGCGCCGGTTTGATGCCTTGACTGAGAACGGGAGTGGGATCGCGTTGGACGAACCTCACGCTATCTACTCCTCCCGTTTGTATGATGCTCGTGCCCTTGTATTCGTATAAGACAAGCTAACGGCTTAGCTTGTCAGGGAAGAAGGACAGGGGAGGGTGGATGGATATCCATCTTTTTGATTGCTCTTTAGCTTCTAATATTTGCGAAGGGGTCAACTTGGAAGCAATGAGGGGAAGCTTGTATTTAACATTTTCCTGCATTCCGCCCCCGCCATCCAAGCTACGTAGAGAAAAAATAAGCGAGTATCCCTTTACAGGATCATACGGAAAGCCATAGGTGTCGGGCTCGTGAGCCAAGTATGAACCGTATCCATATACGGACTCTGCGTAACCTGATACTGCGGCTTGCTCATTCCAATGTCGGAAGCCTTCAATATCTCCTTTCTCAAAAAGAAGAGCAGCCAACTCCATCATTGATCTAGGGTTGCCGCCTTCAGCTGAAAGTTTGTACCATTTTTCAACTGCCTCACTTCGCTTCCATGGTAGCAAAAATCCCTCACCTTGCTTAAGTGAAGTGGCAAGCCAGTATTGTGCAAGAGCATTTCCTGAAGTTGCAGATCGTTCTAGCCAAGTATCATCTAGAGTGATTTCATACATTATATACATCGCTTCTGCGTCGCCAGCATTTGCTTTTTCTTGGGCTAATTGTTTTGCTTGGTTTAACCAATCTATAGGTGCTTTCTGCGAAGCGGGACATTCGTTGGATATATCGCATAGGTCGTGTTCGATACGCCCTAACTGAACCATGGCATAAAGATAGTTTTGACCTGCAGACGCCTCGTACCATTTTCTGGCAGCTATATTCATGTAATGATTTTTCGCTCGGAGGGCTTCACCTAAATAATATTGGGCTTCTGCGTCGCCAGCCTCTGCTGCGATTGTCAAAAAGGAAATGGCTGAAGTGGCCTTATATTGGTTATAGAGTATAATGCCTTCGTTTTTAGCGATTTTCTGCTGTGCGTCCAGTTGGGCTTCCGCGTGAGAAGAAAGCATTGTTATGAATAGCAGGGAGATGGCCAAATACTTCATGGATTCTATCAGTTCGACTCGCCAGAAAAGAGATAATGCTAAGCTTGGTTTTCAACGACTTAGTTTGTCCGGGTAGAACGAAAGTGGTGCGTGAGTCGCCTTCCATTCTTTTGCAAATTTTTTACCTTCTGCAATTTGCTCAGCTGTCATCTTTGCTTCAATTTTCGGTAACTTACTCTCCACTCTTTCTTGTAAGCCGCCACCGCCGTCTAGCTCCTTCAAGGTGTAAACGAGGGCATAACCTTTAACGACATCGAATGGGAATCCATACGTGTCTGGCTCATGAGCAAGATCAGAACCGTAACCATAAACTGTTGTGGCGTAGCTTGCTAAAGCTGCTTGCTCATTCCAATGACGGAAGCCTTCAATGTCACCTTTTTCATAAAGAAGGGCTCCGTATTCCATCATGGAGGGCGGGTACCCACTCTCAGCTGAAGCTTTGAATAATTTTTCAACCGCTTCCGAGCGTTTCCATGGAAGGAAAAAACCGTCTCCCTGATTGTAGCTCTTAGCTAATAAGTACTGTGAGATTTGGTGGTTTTTTGCGGCTGCTTTTTCTAGCCAAGTTGTATCGAGCGTTAATTCATACATTATGTACATGGCTTCTGCATTTCCATCTTCTGCCTTAGGCTGAGCGATGCTAGATGCTTGATTCAACCAGTCTGATGGTTTTTTTTCTGTTGCAGGGCAGTCGTCTGATAATTTACATAGATCATTTTTTACTCGCCCAAGCTGGATCATTGCATAAAGATCCCCTTGGTCAGCTGCCATTTCATACCACTTTTTAGCTTCAGGATTCATGTAGGTATTTTTTTGCCGTAATGACTCAGCTAGATAATATTGTGCCTCATGGTCTCCAGCCTCTGCTGCTATTCTCAGTAGAGGAGTTGCAGAGATAGTTTTAAGCTGATTGTAAAGAATTATACCGCTGGACTTAATTGCAAGTTCGGAGTCAGTGAGTGCCAATGTGGCAGGGGCAAAAGTGACTAGCAAAAATCCTGCGATAGAAAGTTTCATCATGCTCAGCGGCTAAGTTTGTCAGGAAAGAAAGAAAGGGGAGGGTGCGACGCAGCCCACTCTTTAGAAAACTTTTTGGCTGCTTCAATTTGTTCAGCGGTCATTTTTGCGGCGATTCGAGGTAGCGTGTATTCAACGTTTTCCTTCATGCCACCACCCCCGTCTAGCTCGGACAGCCAGTATATAAGTGCATAGCCTTTGATTAGGTCGAGGGGATATCCGAATGTATCAGGCTCATGTGCTAAATCTGCACCATATCCGAAAACAGTAGTTGCGTACCCTGTAAGTGCTGTCTTTTCAACCCAGCTACGATATCCTTCCACATCGCCTCGTTCATACAAAAGAGCAGCATAATTCATCATCGCCTTAGGGTAGCCACCTTCAGCCGAAAGCTTAAACCACTTTTCAACTGCTTCGCTTCGCTTCCAGGGCAGAAAAAAGCCGTCACCTTGCTTGATGGAGACCGCCATCCAGTACTGTGCAAGTGCATTTCCCGCAGATGCGGATTTTTCCAACCAAGCATTCTCTAGCGTAATCTCATACATTATGTACATCGCTTCCGCGTCGCCAGTATCTGCTTTTTCTTTCGCTATTTTTTTTGCCTGATTTAACCACTCTATTGCCGGCTTCTGCGAAGGAGAGCAGTCGTTAGAGATTTCGCACATGTCATGCTCAATGCGGCCCAATTGGATCATGGCATAGAGATCATCCTGGCCTGCTGACGCTTCATACCATTTCTTGGCGTCCTCGTTCATATAATGATTTTTCTTACGAAGAGCTTCTGCTAAATAATATTGAGCTTCGTGGTCGCCGGCTTCTGCAGCTGTTGTTAAAAAAGGGATTGCTGAGGTAGCTTTGTATTGATTGTATAGATTTATGCCTTGTTGTTTTGCAGAGTTTTGGTTCGGCGTTATCTGGGTGTTTGCGTGACAGCCAAGTGGCAGCAGTAATAATAAAGTGAAAGTTATTCTGGTTGTCATGAGTATTCTGCGTGAAATTTTACTTTGCTCCTTCAGATTCTCGGGTCGGAACTGTATGGGTTGCTAAAAGGAAGTAATAAAAAAGGATTGTAAGTTGGCAGAAAATGCAGGCAGCCTACAATCCATAGGCATTAATGTCCTAGTTTGTCCGGATAAAATGAGAGAGGCGGGTGCGTGGACTTCCACGTTTTAGCGAGTTTTTTTGCTTCTGCTATCTGTTCTTTGGACATATTTTTTTCAACTTCTGGTAGCGTATCGTTAACGTTGTTTATTACGTTGCCGCCACCGTCAAGTTCTAGCAGGTTCGTTAATAGAGCATATGATTTTACTGAGTCTGATTGGAGGCCGTATGTTGGTTCAATCCCACCAATGTAGGATGCATAGCCAAAAACTCCGGATACATAGCTTAAAGTTGCAGCTTTTTCATTCCAAAATCTGAAAGACGATAAATCATTTTTTTTAATTCTGGCTGCTGCGAATCCCATCATGCCTGGAGGATAGCCATTTTCTGCAGACGCCTTCATCCATTTTTCGATTGCTTCAGATCTTCTTGATGGCAGCAGAAATGTGCCACCCCCTTCTTGGTACTTAGTGGCTAAACGAAATTGCGCCAATGCGAATCCGTTTTCTGCTGATTTCTCGAGCCAGTCATCGTTCCCTGTCATTTCATATAACAGGTACATTGATTCGCTATCTCCCTGCGTTGATCGTTGAATTGCAAGGCTTTAGCTTTGATTACCCAACTGCTAGGAGAATCTTCACCCGGTGGACAGTTTTTCATGGTTGAACACAAGTCGTCTTCAATTCTCCCGAGGCGAATCATAGAGTAGATATTCCCCTTTTTTGCGGAGCTTTCATATGCTTTTTTAGCTTCCGGAGTCATGAAGCGGTTGTTTTTTCTTAATGCCTCACCCAGATAATAAAGTGCTTCGTCATCACCGCCTTCGGTCGCTATTTTGAGTGGTTCGATTGCAGAAATAGCCTTGTATTGATTGTAAAGTTCAATACCTTTTTTTTTGGCTTCTTCTTGCTGCTGGGTGAGAGCGGCATTCGCAGTGTTGCAGAGCAATATGAAGAAAATACAAAGAGAGGTGTTGAATAATTTTATAAATTTCAATTTGGTTTGCTCGCTGGAGCTGAGTATCTTGCTGACGATTTTGGTATGTAGCTGTTTTCGTACTTACACAGTATTTTTCTAAAACGCGTTCCTTTGGCGCAATAAAGACTTTTTTGTCAAAATCCATATTTTCCGGGATAAAAGGATAGAGGTGGATGTGTGCTTTTCCACTGCTGAGCGAATACCTTGGCTTCTATTAGCTGCTCAGCACTCATTTTTTCAGCAATTTCCGGCAGAACTTCATCTACGTAAGGCTGTATGTTTCCACCGCCATCAAGTTCCTTCAGTAACGATGTCAGTGCGTAGCCTTTTACTAGGTCAAGCGGGAAATCATATAGAGAAGGGGCATGAGCAAGATAAGCTCCGTAGCTACTAACGCCAGACTCATACCCCGTTTTTGCCGCCTCTTCTATCCAATGTCGGGCTACCCCGATATCGCCGCCGTTTTCATAAAGAAATGCGGAGTATTCAAGCATTCCTGCGGGAAAACCATTTTCAGCTGATGCTTTTAACCAACGTCCGACTTCTTCCGTTCGTTTCCAAGGCAGAAAAAATTTTTCACCTTCTTTGTAGCGATTTGCCAAAAGCCACTGCCCTCTGGCGAAGTTAGCTGTTGCGGATTTTTCCAGCCACTCTAATTTCCCAGAAGACAGATATTTAATATACATCGCCTCACCGTCACCATCGTCTGACTTTCGTACGGTCTCTTTATTTAATAATTCTAACCAGTCGGCGCGTTTTTTCGAGCCTTGAGGACAATTATTCATGACCTCGCATAAGTCATTGTTTGATGTCGCAAGTCTTAACATTGCGTACAAATCGCCTTGCAAAGCAGCAGATTCATACCATTTTTGAGCCTCGGAAGTAATGTATTGTTTTTGCTGTCGAAGTTCTTCCGCTAAATAATATTGCGCCTCGGCGTCACCTGCTTCTGCAGCAATTTTTAATTCTGCGGCTGCGGGTTTGTATTGGTTGTAAAGTACCAACCCTCTCTCTTTTGCCTCTTTTTGTGATGACGAAAGATCGGCATGCACTTGGCTGCATAATGTCAGGGTAAATAATCCTGCGCACAATATGGATTTGATTGACATAAGTAATCTTCTCTTTAATTCTTTGGGCCAACATAAGTAGCTTGACCGCTCGGCAGGAATGTATTGCCATAATATTTTATTCGCTTGCAATATCCATCCAAGCGTGCGCCAAGCATCTCAACGTGCTTTTTGTATCGACTGCGCATTCTGTCATTATCTACGCTAACTAGTCTTAGGACGGCTTCAGACATGAAGTTATCAATTCCTAGTCTATTTTCACAATAAGTTTGCTCAGGGTCGCTGGCGTCTTTTGTCCCAAAGCGATTCATGCTCATGCACGCCTCTTCAAATTGTGCTTGTGCAAGGGGGATTGTTCCCTGTGTTTCAGCTTGGCGAACAATCAGTCCAAGTATGCGCTCAATAGCTTGCTGTTGGATTAAGTGGCATTGGGCTTTTGAGTATTCCTTTTCCGCAGGTTTAATATCAGTTTCCTGCATCCCATACTCTCTAATCTTAAATGAGCTGGCCTCAGAGGTTAGTGTCATGAGCATTGGGCCAAGCGCACCAGGGGTTGCTGCTAATATCCATTGTTCAAGCTCAGTTTGATTGCGATAGTTCATGATCGTATGTGCAATCGTCGCCCCTCTGCCACCGCCAGTTAACGCCTCGTATAAGGACATCACCATGTCCACGCCTTGCATATAAAACATCGCAACTTCCATGCCTGCAGCGCCGAGGAAGTTAAGCTTGTCTATGTAATCAGCTGCATCATCGGTTACAAAAATTAGCGATTTATCCTGGTTTTTGTGGATTTCTCGACGCACGAGATTAATCAGGTCAGTAACCCCGTCATAACCGACTTCGAACTGGAATTCGCCTCCCGCTCCCGCACCGACAATGAGTGATGCCTTGAACCGCATAATGAAGCGGCCTTCGTGCAAAGAAATGCCGATGTCTGCATTCGTGCCTAGCCCGTATGCGGCGGTAAAACCAGCAGTAAGTCTGGCAAGACTGGACCATTGGCTGGCCTTTGTGCTGTTGACACTGTTACCCATTCCGGGTGTTGGCGCGGTGCGCAGGGCTGCTATGTCTTTTGGTGGTGCCCAGTTCAGAGCGCCGGTCAGTAGGATCCCTGCCTGCACTCCAGCAAAAAGGTTGAATTGAGCTTTGGCGCCGTCCTCTACTCGAACTTCGGCGGCATTGCCTTCCAGCACCGGTTCGCTTCTCACGGTTCCAGCGGTTGAATTTGTCGTTTCAGGACGTTTTGCGTCGGTGATTTCCGGAAGATTTAGGCCGCCTTGTACGTTTGCACGTCCCAACTGCACGCTGGAGGAAAGGAGGAGAGTGGCACCTGTGTATCCCCAGGCTCTGGCGCCCAGGTGGATGGAGAACCGACCGAGATTCAGGTTTTTGCGATTTTTGTCGTAGTCGAGGTAAGGAATCAGGATGTCTTTGGCCTGATCTCTGCCCGGAAGATCCATTTTCATCAGTTCGACTTCGCCACGTGCGAGGTCAATGCCCAGGCTTGCTTCAGCCTTGGCGGAAGCTTTGAAGTTATCCGCGACACTGAATGTCGGGCCGTTTATTTTAGCGCCAGTGTGGATTGATGACTGCGGCGGTGTGAGGCAACGCACGAGTTGCGCTTGGGGGCTATTGTCGAACAGGCGCAACGAGCTTCTGACTTCTTCTTTGAAGAGCAACTGACGAAGACGAAGTCCCCAGTCCTTGCGGGCTCCTGCATCCTCAAAGGTTTCGACCTTGTAGTTTTTCGACTTCAGGTAAGAATGGAACAGCTCTACATCAAACCAGCCTTTCTCATCAAACCAGTCACTCTGCTGATCTTTGATGGCTAGTGCACCTTCCGCTCGCAGCCACTCATGGAAAGGATTGTCGTCAGTGTCCGATGTTGCTTTTCCGTTGCTGTTTCCCGGAAGTTTCTTCAAATCCTTGCTTGCTTTGGCGCCGATTTCACTCGCGTCCTTTTTCAGTACCTTTGTGATGCCCTCCAGATTGAGCAGACTCAGGTGTTTAACGGGACTGTTGGGACTATTGAAAAGTGCAACTTCGCGCAAAGGAAATTCTGCTTTGACCAAGCGCTCTTCCGGTTTTGGTTGAAACTGCTCTGGTTCCCACAGGAGATGTCGTAATGGCAGGGCTGCAGCAACCGCCGCTTCTGCGTCTTCGCGGAGTTTAAGGCGATCTTGTTGGATGCGCTGCCACTCTGCTTGCTCCGCTTCCACGATTCCTGTGGGGGGCGCGACGTTTTGGCCGCTGGCGTCAATCCAGGCTTTATATTTCGTGCGGATCTGCTCGGTGAGCTTGATCTGTTGCTGCTCCATCTCGAGATATGCTTTGAACTTCTCGACACCTGCGCTGATGTCACCCGTCTCAGGAATGAGCGCAAACTCCGGTAGGGCCAATCCGTAGTCGGCAACTTTCAAAATCGCATCGATATAAGCAGAGAAGTCTTTTTCGACTTTTTTGCGCTCGTTAGCGACTTCCTTTAAATAACCACACATCCGGGCTTTGCCATCGATTACGCAGTTTGTGGCGTCCAGATAAGCCTTTTTGTCTTTCTGAAAGTCTGCCTCCTTCAGAGTCGTCAACTTGCCACTCTTCGTGAGCGCAGCGCGGGCTTTCAAGTAAGTCTGCACGCGATTTCTTGCTTCGATCGCCCCCGGGGAAAACAGGTTGCCGCTCTCGTAGGTGTAGCCAGCAATTTTTGCCTGTGCAACTGCAATCGCTTTCAGCTTCTTCCATTCGTTGTAGAGGCGCTGCAGTTTCTGGCCGTCAGAGTTGGCTTCAAGCAGGCTCGCTTGCTGTTGATTGGCAAGCTCCCGATTGCGAGCGTATTCGCTTTGGTCTGGCAGTTTGTCCAAAGCAGCGGAGTTTCGGGCCTCTCGGCTGACAGCCTTCAATCGCATAGCCATGGTGGGCTGCGCGATATCGGGTTCCTGAGCCTCGATTTCGAGCATTCGGCTTTTTTGCTCGCCTTGCAGGAAATTACTCAGTTTGGGCTCCAGAAAGTACTCTAGAAGCCCTGCGGTGTTCATACCTTTGAGTCGTTCTTCCGGAGACTTGCTGGCGCTGATGTGTTGCTCGAGTTCATTCATCGCCTCTTTGATCGAGCTGGCCGCTCGTTTAGGCAACAGGTAGAACATTTTTTCCTTGGTGGCGTAGATCACTTCGCCATATTCCGTCGAGCAAGGCGTCTTCACGTTGTCGAACGCGTTAGAGCAACTGTCAGGCGCTTCAGGCTGGGGATCAAGCTCCAAAGCTGGCTTGCTTTCTACCGGTACCGCTGAAGTCGATACGTTCGCACTTGGTCCGTTGAGATCTACCTTGGGGGCTTCTGAAATTTCAGTTTCCATTTCGCTTCCATTCATTCTTTACGGACGGGGTCATCAAGCTGCGCTGTTAGCGAGTTGCTGCAACTGCTGCACTTTGATGAACGACTCTTCCCTGGATTGCAGGATGGCCATTGCCTGTGGCTGCGTTTCGAGCAGCGGGCCGTTGGTGATTTGGCCCAGTTTCAGTAAATGACGCCCTTCGTAAATGTTGTGGGCAACCAGCACATTGAGGTTTTCCACGAGGTTGGGCAGTTGTTCGTCGGTAGGTTCACCGTAGGCAGCATATTGCTCGTCTGCCCAGTAAACCCATCCAAGATGCGCCTGAACCTTTGGCGCTGCTGGTGGCAGGTTGAACGCTGAGACGTCGCCCAGCCATTCAAGTTCCGAAAGGGCTCGCCAACTCAGCCAGCGACCGCGATTGCGCCCGAAGTGAACCGGTGCCGGGCTGTATACGTGTTGCCAAGGGCCGAAGAGCTGATGCGAACTTTCACCGGCGGTGTAGGCCAGTGCGGCCCACAGGCTTGGCTTGTGATAACTCAACAGGCTTTGACCGCCGGAGCCATCGTTGGCACGCAGGAGCCAGCGTGCGTGTGCCAGTGCCTTGGCTGGATCTGCTGTGGTGAGGGCGATGCCGGCGAAGTTCTCTTCGCAGAGACTTGCCGCTTCTGCAGCGAGGCGACTGCCCCACGGTGCGACCAGCCAGAGAGGGCCGTCAGCGGCGATTTCGGCGAAGTCGGTGTTGAGGAACAGGCCTTGAGTGTCGACGGGTTCGCCGACACGGTAGAGGCGGCTCATGGCTTCTGGCTGACGGACGCGATCAATGATGAAACACAGGCTCAGGTCGGAGCTTTCTTTTGGCAAACCCTCGAAGGGGTGGCGTGGCGCTTCGAGGAGGGCGCTCAGCGCTTTTACATGCATGTGCAATCCTTACGGCTGCAAGCGCCGTTGCTTTGTTTGCCGCACAACGGCGTGATACCGGACTCGTTGAGGCGTTTGGGCAGCGGGATGAGCACTTTGCCCGCCTTATCCGCATCCGCCACCTTCATCGGCCCTGGCAGCAACGGGGCGGCCGGCGTACCTACGCCCGGCGCACCGCCGGTATTGACCTTCACCTCGGCGCCGCTGATGGTCACGCCACCGGCGTCGACCTTGACGAAGCTGCCGCCGGCTTTGGCGGTCAGTTCCATTGCGCCTTCGACGACGACTTTCTGGCCGGCGTAGTAATGGATTTCGCTGCCGGCTTCAACGAATTGCGCTGTGCCTACCTTGAGGTGCTGGGTGACTGCGACGGTCAGGTGATCATCTGCGCGCATTTCACTGACGCGATTCAAATGGGTGATGCGGTGCTCTTCGACTTTGAATTCGCTGTAGGTGTTGGCCTCAACCGTGTCATGCCGCTCATTGCCCACGCGGATCTTCTGGTCGTGCTCGATGTTCTCGTCCCAATCCCGCTGCGCATGGATGTAGATCTGCTCCACCCCCTTTTTGTCTTCGATGCGGAACTCGTTGTAGCCCTTGCCGCCCGGGGAGCTGAGGGTTTTGAAGGTGCTGCGGGTCTTGTTTGCCGGCAGGTCGTAGGGGACGACGTTTTCCTTGTGGTACAGGCAGCCGGTGACGAGGGGCTGGTCGGGGTCGCCTTCGAGGAAGGTGACGAGGACTTCCATGCCGATGCGCGGGATGGCGATGCCGCCGTAGGCCGCGCCGGCCCAGCCGCTGGCGACGCGTAGCCAGCAGGTGGTTTTGTCGTCGGACTGGCCGTCGCGGTCCCAGTGGAACTGGACTTTGATGCGGCCGTACTGGTCGCAGTGGATCTCTTCGCCGGCCGGGCCGGTGACCACCGCGGTCTGGCTGCCGAGGACTTTGGGTTTCGGGTGTTCGAGGGCAGGGCGGTAGTGCGCGTCCCACGGGGTGGCGAGGAAGCTGTTGCGGTAGCCCTGGTGGAAATCGCTTTTGTTGTCGGTGACGTCGCTGGTGACGTTTTCACCGAGCACTTGCGGTTGTTTGCCTTCGTGGAAGACTTCCAGCAGCAGCCACAAGTCGTTCCATTCGGCGCGCGGGTGTTCGGCCAGGGTCAGGAAATGGCCGCTGGTCAGGGTTGGTTCGTCGCCTTTGCCTTCGGCGAGTTTGTAGTCGCTGCGATGGCGTTCGAGGGCGCGGGTCGAGAGGAATTTGCCGCGCTCGCGGGTGGTGAAGCGGCCGGGGTAATCGTAGTCCTCAAGGTCCGGGGCGAACTCGGATTTGACCGCGCCTTCGGGCAGGATCTTCGGTTTTTCGAAGTCGTAGTCGCGGCGGCTGACGCGGGTGGTGCGGGTTTCCAGGCGCAGGTTGAAGCGCTTGATCACCGGTTTGTCAGCGCTCATGCCGGAGTCTTGCTGGTAGCTCACGGCCTTGAGTTTGCGGAACACCGTCTGATCGTCGCCGAACACCAGTTTGTGGCCGCTGCTGCTGTGCTGGAAGTGGAAGTGAATGCCTTCCTCTTCGCACAGGCGCTGGATGAAGTGCAGGTCGGACTCGTCGTACTGCACGCAGTAATCGCGCTGCGGGTACTCGGCGTTGAGCTGGAAGCTGTAGGCGTCGGCCAGAATGCCGCGATCTTCCAATACCTGGGCGATGATTTTCGGCACCGTGAGGTTCTGGAAAATCTGCTGGTCATGGTTGTGCCGCAGATAGGCCAGTTGCGGCACCAGGCTGATGCTGTAACGGGTCAGGGTCTTGCCAGAATCGCCTTGTTCGATGCGATACACCAGGCCATGAATCTTGCCTTCGCCGGTGGCGCCGAAGGTCAGGACGCCGGGCTTGTGCAGCAACTCTTCGAGTTTCAGGTCGGGGCGGGCGCTGACCAGTTCGAGGTCGAAACGGAAAGGCTCGTTGAGGGCTTCGCGACCGGTGAAGCTCAGCACTTGCAGGTCGGCGGAGGCGCCTTCGAGGGTAAGGGTAATGTGGGTAGCGTTGGCGTCCAGCATGCCTTGAATTCCGTCCATTGAATAAGCAGGTGACGGATGATGGAGGATTAGACCGCCTCGTTCAAGGCGCAAATGCCGTAGGCGCGGAAGCTGCGACGTATAGGGAAGACCCTTAGATCGGCGTTTCGAGCCAGTGAAACCGCGGGTTGCGCCGTTCTGAAGGAGCCGGCAATGCGTGGTTCAGAGCGGTCCAGCGCATGAGAATCGCCAGTCAGTTTCAGACTAAAGTCGCCTTCAACCCGTAAAAGCCATCTGCCATCATTGCAACTCACCCCTGCGTGTCCACTTCTTCCCGGCGGTTTCTGACCCGGGACGGGAGCTATTTTTCTGGCTGACTGCGCCCTGGCGCAAACGCTGTACTGTTGGAGTTTTTCATGCGTCCCCCATTCCCTCTCATCACCCCGCGCCAGTCGTTTGGCTTCGGAGCCGCTGTGCTGTGCGCCGGTTTTGCCGCGCAGGTTCAGGCCAGCGGTTTTCTTGAAGACACCACGGCGAAAATCGAATCGCGCACGGTGTATTTCAACCGCGATTTCCGTGATGGGCATACCTCCAGTGACCAGGGCGCTTCCAAGCGTGAAGAGTCGGCGCAAGGTTTTATTCTCAATCTGCAATCGGGTTACACCGAGGGCACGGTCGGCTTCGGTATCGATGCGCTGGGCATGCTCGGCTTCCAGCTCGATTCCAGCCCTGATCGCAGTAACAGCGGCTTGCTGCCGTCCAGCGGAGACAACCCGCGCGGCTCGAAGGGCCAGTACGCAAAAATGGGCCTGACCGCCAAGGTCAAGGTTTCGGACACGGTGCTGAAGTACGGCGCACTGCTGCCGGATCTGCCGTTGCTCAAGTACAACGACGGTCGTCTGCTGCCGACGATGTTCAACGGTGCGATGCTGACCTCCAAAGAAGTGAAGGACCTGACCTTCATGGCCGCGCGTCTGGACAAGTACACCGCGCGCGATTCCACCGATTCGCAAGACATCCGCGTGCACTGTAAGAACAAGCGCTACGCCTGCAACACCACCGCCGATCATTTCGACATGTACGGCATCGATTACAAGATCAACGATCGCCTGACCGCGCAGTATCACTACGCAGAACTGGAAGACATCTACCGCCAGCACTTTGTGGGGATGTTGGCTAACCAGCCGCTGGGTGACGGTGTGCTGAAGGCCGATGTGCGTTTGCTGAAAAGCGCCGACAGCGGTGATGCCAAGGCCGGCTCCATCGACAACCGCGCCTTGAGCGGCATGCTCTCCTACGGCATCAGCGGCCACACCTTCAGCGCCGGCTGGCAGCGCATGAACGGCGACAATTCGATGCCGTACCTCGATGGCAGCAATCCGTATCTGGTCAACTACGTGCAGGTCAACGACTTCGCGGCGGCGCAGGAGCGCTCCTGGCAGTTGCGTTACGACTATGACTTCAAGGCCATCGGCATCAACGGCCTGAGTTTCCTGACCCGTTATGTGAACGGTGACCACATCAAGGTCCCCGGCAGCGATCAGGAAGGCAAAGAGTGGGAACGCGACAGCGAGTTGAAGTACGTGATCCAGACGGGCACGTTCAAGGATGTCAGCCTGCGCCTGCGCAATGCGACTTACCGCACCAACTATGAGAAATTTGCGCGGGATGTGGATGAGACCCGGTTGATTGTGAGTTACAACTTTTCGGTCCTGTAAACCTCACTCCCTGTAGGCGCTGCCGAAGGCTGCGATCTTTTGATCTTGATTGTAAAAAACAAAATCAAAAGATCGCAGCCTGCGGCAGCTCCTACAGGGGGACTGCGGCGGCCTACAGCCAATGCCAGAACCGGCTCCAGAAGCCGCGATTCAGATCCTCTTTGCACCCGGCATACTGCCGCGCATACACGTCGGAACGCGCCTGCACCTTACGGGCGGTCGGCATCAGCCAGGCCTTGCTGGCGTAGGTCTTGTTGCGGAAGCCGCCCCAGCCTTCGTGGTAATTCAGGTACTGGTTATAGGCGTCGTATTTGTACACGCCGTTGATCGAGGTGGTCTTGTCCATGTACCAGCCCACGAAGTCGATGGCGTCGTCGAAGTCTTCGCGGTCGGCCCAGTTGCGTCCGGTACTCTTCTGGTAGTCGGCCCAGACTTCATCCTTGGCCTGGGCATAGCCGGCGGCCGTCGACACCCGGCCCCACGGAATCACCCACAACAGGTATTTGCGCGGCGTTTTGGCGTCGTAGCGGTAGCCGGACTCCTGATACATGATCGCGAAGGGCACCTGGATCGGCACGCCCCAGCGCTTTTGCGTGACTTGCGCCGCGTCGTACCAGTCGCTTTTCTCGCGGAAGATCTCGCAGATGTTTTCCGGCGAACGCGGCGGCGAGGTGCCGCAGCCGCTGAGTAATCCCGCCAGTATCAAAAGTCCCGCCGTCCGCCCCGACATCAAACCGTCATCCCCATGCGCGCAAAAAGGCCGACAGTCTACGCGTTCAGCTCAATTGGTGACGATAGGGCAAATCCGGACCGGTCTTGCTGCACGTCAGGGCGGCCGCCTGTACGGCAAACCTGAGCATCGCGTCGATCTGCTCGCGGCTGAGTGCCTGAACACCTTCGACCGAGTCCAGTGCCTGCTCGGTCAGCCAGGTGATCAGCGCCGCCTGAAAGGTATCGCCGGCGCCGACGGTATCGGCGATCTGCACCGAGCATGCTGGTACTGACCACGAGCCATGGGCGCGACTGAATACCGTTGCGCCTTCGCCGCCACGGGTCAGGAACACCAACTGGCAGCGATGCTGCAGCCAGCCTTCGATCACGTGTTGTGGGTCTTGCTCGGGATACAACAGGCTCAGGTCTTCGTCGCTGACCTTGATCATGTCGGCCAGTTGCACCAGCGTCGCCACGCGTTCGCGCCACAGGTTGATGTTCGGCTCGGGGTTGAGGCGCACGTTGGGGTCGAGGGTGATCAGGCGCTTGCCGCTTTCGCGCTGCACCAGCGTCAACAGGGTGTCGGCAATCGGTTGCACCACCAGCGAGAACGAGCCGATGTGCAGGCCACGCACGTCATCTCCGAGTTGCGGCAGATGGGCGAGGCTCAACTGGCGATCAGCGCAGCCTTCACCGCGAAAGCTGTAATGCGGCGAGCCATTGGCACCGACCGCGACCATCGCCAGCGTGGTTGGCGCGGCGAAGTCGATCAGGTAGTCCGCCCGCACGCCTTCATCCCGCAGTACTTGCTGCAACCGTCGGCCGAGATAGTCGGTGGACAGCCCGGCAAACAGCGCCGAATCCACACCCAAACGGCGCAAGCCGACCGCGACGTTGAACGGCGAGCCGCCGGCAATCGCCTTGAAATTCACCTTCGAGGCCAGACCGCTGGCATCGTCTTCGCTGAAGAAATCGAACAGGGCTTCGCCACACACCAAATACATGATTGTTTGCTCTTTATAGGGTTGCGACATGCTGTTGATAGCGTTCATAGGCCTGCTGGAACGCCGCGACATGGGCGGCGACCGGCAGGGTTTCACTGTGCAGATCGAGCTTCACGCAGCGCTGGCACAGATCGGCCAAAGTGTCCTCGTGGCCGTTCGACCAGGACTTGCACCACGCTGCCTGAATCGCCGCGCCGAGGGCTGCGGCTTCGCTGTGTTCGGTGCAGATCACCGGGGTGTTCATGATGTCGGCGACGATCTGCCGCCACACCGCACTTTTCGAGCCGCCGCCGATCAGGCAAATGCTGCGGCTTTGTAAACCATTGTGGCGCAACAGATCCAGTCCATAACGCAAACCGAAGGTCGTACCCTCGACCACGGCGCGACACAGGTTGGCCTGAGTCAGGTTGTTCAGGGTCAAGCCGTGCAGGCTGCCGGTGGCATGGGGCAGGGCGGGGACGCGTTCGCCGTTGAGGAACGGCAACATGCTCACGCCTTCCGCGCCGATCGGCGCCTGGGCCACGAGTTGATTGAACTGCTCCAGATCGAGGTTGAACAGCTCGCGGATCGCACCGGTGGCGTTGGTCAGGTTCATGGTGCAGATCAGCGGCAGCCAGCCACCGCTGGACGAGCAGAATGTCGCAACCGAAGCATCCGCGCTGACCTGCGGCGCCTCGGCGTAGGCGTACACCGTGCCGGAGGAACCGAGGCTCATGGTGATCGCCCCGGGTTGAATGTTGCCGGTACCGATGGCGCCCATCATGTTGTCGCCACCGCCGCTGGCGACCACAGCGTTCGGGTTGAGGCCCAACTGCTCGGCAATCGCTGGCAGCAGCGTGCCGACCGCCTGATGCGCGTCGATCAGCTCCGGCAATGCCGCTTGCAGGCGACCGGTGGGGTCAATGTCACGCAGCAACTGCAAGTCCCACTGGCGGCTGCGCACGTTGAAATAGCCGGTGCCGGAAGCGTCGCCGTACTCGCTGCAGGCGCGCCCGGTGAGCCAGAAATTCAGGTAATCGTGGGGCAGCAGGATCCGCGCGATACGCGAGAACACCTCTGGGTGCTGTTCCTTGGTCCACAGCAGTTTCGACACGGTATAGCCCGGTGCGATGACCACGCCGAGGCGCTCCAACGCGCCTTTTTCCCCGCCGAGGTGTTGGAGCAGACGGTCGTTTTCTTCCGTGGTTTCAGTGTCGCACCACAGCTTGGCCGGGCGCAGCACCTGACCCTGATCGTCGAGCAGCACCAGGCCGTGTTGCTGGCCGGAGACGCCGATGCCGAGGATCGCCTGCCCGTCGACATCGGCCGCGAGCAAGGCGCGGCGGGTGGCGAGGGCGAAGGCGTCGAGCCACTGTCGGGTGTCCTGCTCGCGCCGGCCGTTGGCGCCGCTGATCATCGTGTGCGTGGCGGCGCCTTCGCCGAGTACCTGACCGCTGGCCGCATCGAGGATGATCGCCTTGGTGCCCTGGGTGCCGCAATCGATGCCGAGGAAGAGTTGTCGGGTGGTCACAGTGAGGTCCTCAGGGTGTCAGATCTGCCAAGGTGAGACCGCCATTCGCGAGCAGGCTCGCTCCCACATTTTGAAACGCGTTCACCTGTGGGAGCGAGCCTGCTCGCGAAGGCGGCAGTAAAGTCACCGCATCACTCAGTCAAAATCCGCTCCAAAGTGCGCGTCACACCCACCTCACGCAAGCTGTTGCAGCACCACTCAAACGCCGCCACAAACGCCGCCGAACGCGGAATCGCCGTGCCGAAGATCTCTTCGACCGCCAACAAGCGCTGAGTGATCAACGCATCATCCGCCACCAGTCCCTGACAAAATTCCGCCCGTGGATCCGGAATCGTATAAGTGTCGCCATTTTCATCCACGCCCTTCAGATACAACGCCCAGGCAGCCACCACCAACGCTGCGCGCCTGGTTTCCTGGCCATCGGCAATCAAGCGATTGATCGTCGGAATGGTGAACTTGGGAAACTTCGATGAACCGTCCGAACACACCCGCTCCAGTTGATCGGCAATCGCCTGATTGGAGAAGCGCGCCACCAGCGTGTCCTTGTAGTCGGTCAGGTCGATGCCCGGCACCGGCGCCAGTTGCGGGGTGACGTCAAGGTCCATGTAGGCGCGCATGTAGCGTACGAACAGTGGGTCATTCATGGTCTCGTGGACGAAACGATAGCCCTTCAGAAACCCCAGATAAGTCAGGGCGAGGTGGCTGCCGTTGAGCAGTTTGATCTTCATCTCTTCGTAGGGCGAAACATCATCAGTGAACTGCACGCCAACCTGTTCCCAGGCCGGGCGACCGTTGACGAATTTGTCTTCCAGCACCCATTGCACGAACGGCTCGCAGACCACTGGCCAGGCATCGTCGACGCCGTGTTTGTCGGCCAGTTGCAGACGATGCGCGGTGCTGGTCATCGGCGTGATGCGGTCGACCATGGCGTTGGGGAAACTGACGTTCTGCGCGATCCAGTCGCGCAGTCCTGGGTCACGCAGGGTGGCGAAGGCCAGCAGTGCCTTGCGGGTCACTGCGCCGTTATGCGGCAGGTTATCGCAGGACATGATCGTGAACGCTGGCGTGCCCGCGCCACGGCGTTTTTCCAGCGCCTCGCAGAGGAAACCGAACACGGTTTTCGGCGTTCGCGGGTGTGCCAGATCGTGTTGAATCTGCGGCAGGTGCGCCATGAACTCGCCGTTGCTGTCGTCGATGCAATAACCGCCTTCGGTGATGGTCAGCGAGACAATGCGGATCTGCGGATCGGCAAGTTTGTCGATCAGCGCCTGCGCGCCGTCTTCGGCGAGGAGCATGTCGCGAATCGCACCGATCACCCGCACTTCGGTGTCGTCGCTGTCGCCGAGTTCGAACAGGGTGAACAGGTAATCCTGCTCTTTGAGATCGTCGCGGGCACGGCGGTCCTCAATGCGCAGGCCAACGCCGCAGATTGCCCAGTCCAGCGCCTGACCGGTATTCATCAGTGCATCGGTGTAATACGCTTGATGCGCGCGATGGAAGCCGCCGACGCCAATGTGCGCGATGCCCTGGCGGGTGTCGCTGAGGCTGTAGGCCGGCAGTTGCACCTCGGGGGCGAGGCGCTGCAGATTTTGCTTATTGAGTTTCATCGGACAAGTCTCGAAATTCAGGCCGCGGCGCGCAGCGGGCGGGTCAGCGCCACGCCATTGGCGTCGAACAGGTGGCAATGGCTGGCGTCCAGGTGCAGGTTCAGTTGCTCGCCGTAGCGGCTCGCCAAGTCACCGCGCACACGCATGGTCAGGGCTTCGCCGGCGTTGGTGGTGACGTGGCAGAAGGTGTCGCTGCCCAGGCGTTCGCTGACGTCGGCGGTGACTTGCAGGGTGCAGTCGCCCGGTTGCGCCAGCTCCAGATGCTCCGGGCGAATGCCCAGGGTCACCGCGCTGCCGACGCTCAGGTTGGCGGCGTTGAACGGCAGGGTGATGCGTGTACCGGCGTCCAGCGAGACTTCGCAGCTCTGGCCGTCGATGCGGGCGATCTTGCCCTTGAGGAAACCCATTTTCGGCGTGCCGAGGAACCCGGCGACGAACAGGTTGGCCGGGTTGTGATAGAGGTCCAGCGGCGAGCCGACCTGCTCGATCTTGCCGCCATTGAGCACCACCACCTTGTCAGCCATGGTCATCGCTTCGACCTGGTCGTGGGTCACGTAGATCATCGTGGCTTGCAGGTCCTTGTGCAGGCGCAGCAGCTCCAGACGCATTTGCACGCGCAGGGCGGCGTCGAGGTTGGACAGCGGCTCGTCGAACAGGAAAATTTTCGGATTGCGCACGATGGCGCGTCCGATGGCGACCCGTTGCCGTTGGCCGCCGGAGAGCTGTTTCGGCTTGCGCTCGAGCATCGGCCCGAGTTCGAGAATGCGCGCCGCTTCGCCGACCTTTTTCTCGACTTCGGCTTTTGGCACACCGGCCAGATCAAGGGCGAACGACATGTTCTTTTTCACGGTCATGTGCGGGTACAGC
>Ga0182008_10000405_pt1 | contig 33223 bp, 27 predicted proteins | sample Sormic07211129_1_FD_120482 | JGI IMG/M metagenome (GOLD analysis project Ga0182008, IMG submission 120482) | Rhizosphere microbial communities from Sorghum bicolor, Mead, Nebraska, USA - 072115-129_1 metaG | ecosystem: Host-associated > Plants > Roots > Rhizosphere | place: USA: Nebraska...
AAGCTCCTTGAACGGCTGGAAGCGGAACGAGTATTTCGGGTTGGTGGTGCTGCCGAAGTCACTGTACTTGTCGTGGCGCACGGCGGCGGACAATTCCAGACTGTCGAGCACCGGCACGTTGACCTCGGCGTACTGCGCCGAAACGCTGCGATCCCCGGCGACGCTGGCATTCGGATCGACACCCAGGCTCTGCACATCGGCGGCGAACTGGGCGAAGTCCTGGTGGAAATCTTCCTTGCGGTATTCGCCACCCAGCGCCAGTGCCGACGGGCCGGCGCCGAACCAGTCACCGATCTCGCGACTGACACGTCCATCAATCGCCTTCACCCGACCGACCGCCGTCGAGTAATCGCCGTCTACCGTGCTGGCCGCCAGCAACGCCTGTCCGGCAGCGGTCTGCGCGCCAAACGGGTTGATGATGCCATTGGCGATACCGGCACTGACGGCGCGGTCGTTGACGTAACCGGCCTCAATGGCATTCACCACTTTGTTCTGGTTGTACGACGCACCGACGTTATAGTCCCAACCCACCACGCTGCCATCGAAGTTCAACAGCAAACGCTGGCCAGTGTTGTCGTCTTCATGCTGGCGCGCGCCGACGGCGGTTTCTCGCCAGTTCACATCCACCGGTTGCGTCGGGTCGAGGGCGAAGCCGTTGGGGCCGGGGGTAATGCCGTTGCCGGGATAGAACGTCGTGCCGGGATTGACCTGATTGCCCATCAAGGTGCCAGGGCCGATCTGCGTACGGTTTTCGTTGCGTGCCCAGAAGTATTCGAGGCTGACGTTGTGATCATCCGCGAGCTTGCCGGTGGCTTTGGCGAAAGCCGAGGTCTTCTCGGTTTCCGGTACCAGATCGAGGTAGTTCCACAGGCTCTGGCGGCAGATGCCGTTGCGCGCCAGCAATCCCGGCGCGTTGCAACCGGAACCGGCCAACGGGTTGGTGGCGTTGCTGCCCTGACTCCAGTTGGCCGGCGAAGCGGTGCCGGAGGTGTAATCGAGACCGCGTCCGGGCTGATAGTTGTAGGTGTAGCCACGATCCTCGGCAGCCAGGCGTTGCTGCTTGTCATAACTGACCACACCGAACACGTTGAAGCGGTCATTCTGCAAATCGCCAACGCCCCAACTGCCACTGAAGTTGCGGCTCTCACCGCCGCCGGCATGGGTCGGCGTGTCGTAATTGGTGCTGAGCTGACCTTCGGTGAGGCTGGTCTTGGTGATGAAGTTGATCACCCCTCCGATCGCATCGGTGCCGTACAACGCCGAAGCGCCGTCACGTAGCACTTCGACGCGATCAATGGCGGCGAACGGAATGGTGTTCAGGTCAACCCCGGACCCATTGATCGCGTTGGTCGCGTTGTTGCTCAGGCGCCGGCCATTGAGCAGCACCAGCGTCTTGTTCGGGCCGATGCCACGCAAATCGGCATACGACGCCCCGCCGCTGCTCGAACCCACTGAGCGGCCGGAACCGACCGAGGACTGGTTGGCAGAAATCCGGCTCACCAGTTCTTCCGTGGTGCTCACGCCCTGCTCGCGCAATTCTTCAACTCGCAGGATTGTGACCGGCACCGCGGTTTCTGCATCGACCCGGCGAATCGCGGTGCCGGTGACTTCGACCCGTTGCAGCTGGGTCGTGGGTTCGTCGGCAGCAACTGCCGGCAAGGTGTTGATCGCCAGCAGCAAGGCCAGGCTCAAACGGGATCTAACGGGTAAAAAATGGATCATGAACAGCCATCCCTGCGTTTTGGTTTATGCAGGGATGTGCAATGGACAGCAGGATTTTATAGAGCCCGATTTAGACCGTTGGGTGATGAGGTTATGCAAAAAATGGCTCGTGTGGATCAAGCCAGCTCCATCTCCCTCGGCAACCTTGTATCCAGCCCAAACCGCTCCTGAGAAACCATCCTGAACTAGCCCTCCGCCAATTCGCAACTCACCAGCAGATTCCACGAGTGCCGGGTTGCCGCCGAAGGGATCAGTACAAACGGATGCTCTGCCAACAACGCATCGGCGAACAATTGTTGATTGGGGGAAGGCTTGGCGGGGCTCAACCAATAAGGATTCGGCACATCCTCCGGCTGGACGATTTTCACTTTTGCTTCGCTGATGACCTCAAAACACGTGAGCACATAAGGTTCACTGTCCAGCGTATCAAAGCTGTGATTGGCTGCCACCTCCAGAATGGCCGACGACGGATCGACTGATGCATAAACGACTCGCCGCCCGGGCATGTTCCATCGGCCACCATTGAGATTCGAACCCATCCCGCTGTCCCACGTCCCGCCATAAACCTCGGGGTCCAGCCGCCAGGCATACCAGTGCTCGTCCCAGGGCAAGGGATTCATGTGTAAACCCCGTATATCAGTTGCCCCAGATACTGCTCCACCATCTGAAACCCCAGTGAATGCCGAATAAACTCCACCGGTACGCGACCGTTCAGGTAGGTGCTGGGCTTGCGCAGCCACTCCTCGGCCCGTGACTGCCTCCCGAAGGCGCGAGTGGCCTTTTCCAGCACCAAGGCATATTGGTAGGCGACGACGCTCTGCTGCGGGTCAAGCCGTAGCGTTTTACCTTCCTTCAGTAATCGGCGTACGGTGCTGACCGACTTGCCGGTGATGCGTTTGACCATGTCGCCTTGCAGATAAAGCTCAGAGGTCGAAAGCATGTTGACGACATCGTTCAACTCAAAACCTTCGTCGGTCAGGTCAACGATCAGAAAGGCATCGTCACCTATGTTCCGGCCATTCACGAGCAAGTCGACAGGTCTGCCCTCGGCCCTCTTTACCCCCGTGAGCCGGGGTACCTTGACGCTGGGCATCGCGACATCCTCCATGGGGCATCTGGCACGATCGGTTCGCCAGTGAAGGCGATGGGAATAAGCAGGCGTTTCGTATTCGAGGTGGGGAGTTCGCATAATCCATCCGTTATCAGAGGCCTGAGCGTCCAAGCCGTTTACGACTTCAATGTCATATCCGATGCTATAGATCACGCTTCCGACGACCAACCTGAGATTGTCGTCGGAAATATCCCCGTTTCTGCAAAAAACTCCCCCGTTTCCGTAGGACGTTACTCACATATTCCACGTGCTCAACTGCCGAAGTGATAACTCACATCCAGCCACCACTGCCGCCCGTACGGGTCGTAGTTGCCGGTCGGGTAATACGGCCAGCCGGCGGAGTCGTCGTGCTTGATCTGGTTGAGCACATTGTTCACGGTCAGGCCGACACTGGCGCGGTCGTTGAGTTTGTAGCGGGCGCTGGCGTTGAACACCGTCCATGGCGACAAACGCCCGTCGCCCGCGCCATTGGTCACCGAGCCGTAACGAATGCCCATCAGCGTCGCCGTGGCCTTCTGGTAATCCCAGGTCAGGCTGGCGTTGACCTTGCTGCGCCAGTCGTAGTTGGTGCGCGAGGTGCGCCAGTCCTGAGTCGGTGCTTCGTCCGACTCCTTGTAGTAATGCGATAGCACCAGGGTGTAGCCCAGCGCCGAACTGAACGCCCCGTACTGACCGGCGCCCCAGCGGATGTTGCTCTTGAAGTCCAGACCGCTGACCCGCTCGCTGGCGGCGTTGATCGCGTTGACCCGCACCCGTTGCAACTGATTCGGATCGATGGCGGCATTGCCCGGGTTGCGGTCGATGCGCGCCAGGGTCGACTGGCAGTTGGCCGAGTTGATGTCCTGGGTGCCGTTGCGGCATTCGTTCTCTTGCTGCAACAGGCGGTTTTCGTCGACGGTGGTCAGCAGGTCATCGATCTCGACCCGCCAGAAATCGGTGGAGAAATCGAAATTGCGCGACGGCGACCAGACAAAACCGTAGGTCCAGGATTTGCCGCGTTCGGACTCAAGGTCTGGCGTGCCGCTCTGGGTATAATCGACTCGCCCGCGATCACACGCGCCCTGCACGCCCTGGCTGCAACCGTAGTAGTCGATCTGCGCCGGGTAGTAACCGTTGCTGTCGGACTGGTAGATGTAGTTCAGATCCGGCGCGCGGAAACTGGTGCCGTAACTGCCGCGCAGCAACAGACTGGTGATCGGGCGCCATTCCAGGCCGAGGTTGTAGGTTTTCTGCTGCTCGCTGCGGCCGCTGAATTTGTACTGGTCCCAACGTCCGGCGGCAGTGGCCAGCACGGTGTCAGTGACCGGAATGCTGAACTCGCCACCGGCGGCGTAACGCTTGCGCGAACCACCGGAGCTTTGTGCCGGGCTCACACCATAGAAAGTGCCGTCATTCAGACCGTCGTCCGGGTCGACGCGATACTCCTGCTTGCCCGCTTCCAGCACCCCGGCAAATCCGACCGGGCCGGCCGGCAGGTCAAACAGATCGCCATTGATCGAGGCGTTGTAGCTGGTGGAAACCGATTTGCTGCGCTGGGTCAGGTTGCTGCGAAACTGCTCCCACTCTTGTGGCGTCAGCGGACGATCAAGCCGCGAGGCGTCCGGGGCGAACACCGGGTAACCGTCACGCGTGCCCAGTTGCGGGCCGAGGTAGAAATCCTGAATCGAGGACAGCGGCGTGTAGCGCGTGGTTCTGACGCTGCGATATTCCGAGCGGTTGGCCGCCAGATCATAACGCCAGCCGGTGTCGGCGATCTTGTCCGAGAGGCCGAGGGTGCCGGTCCACGACGTGTCGGTCCACTTGCTGTTGTTGCTGGTGCGCCAGCCAATTTCCTCTTCGCCATAACGGCGATACCAGCGCTCTACATTGCCGCTGTTCTGGTTGATGAAGTCCGGCGAAGTAAACGTCGGGCCACGGGTGTTGTTCTGAATGTGATCGAGGCCATACATCAAATCGGCAAACACCTGACCGCTGTCGCTGAAATGCCAAGTGCCACGGGTGTAGCCGTCGTAGTTTTCCTTTTGCGTCTGAATGGTCCAGTAATCGTTGTACATCTGATCGGTGCGGCAGCGTCCGCCGTTGTTCAGCAGCTTGTTGTCGAAGGTGCCTTGATAGGCGCCACAACCGGGGCCGAGGTAGCGGTTGTTGCTCAGGTCGCGGCGGTAACCGACGTCCGCCAGCGGGCCGCTTTGCATGAAGCCGCGATCGTCGGCCCAGATCGGATCGCGGTTGGTCAACTCGAGACCGAACAAGCCGTCGAAGTCGCCCCAACTGCCGCCGCCGCTGATTTGCAGGCGCTGATTGTCGCCACCGCCACGCTCGCTGGTACCGCCCTTGAGATTGACGTCGATGCCATTGATCTGCTTCTTGAGAATGATGTTGACCACCCCGGCAATCGCGTCCGAACCGTAGATTGCCGAGGCGCCGCTGCTGAGGATTTCGATGCGCTCGATGACTGCCGAGGGAATGTTCGCCAGGTTGGTGAAGTTGACTTTGCCGTCGTACGGCGTCGGGTAATCGGCGACGCGCCGGCCGTTGATCAGCACCAACGTGTGATTGGGGCCGAGGCCCCGCAGGTTGATCGCGCTGGCCGCCGGTTGCCAGGTGTTGCCGTAGTCCTCGCCCTGGGTCATGCCGGTGTTTTGCGTCTGCGTCGCCAAGGCGTCATAGACGTTCTTGTAGCCGCGCGCCTCCATCTCTTCGTGGGTGATGACGTTGACCGGAGTCGCGCCATCGCTCTGTGCACGAGCGATTCGCGAGCCGGTGACGGTGACTTTTTCCATGCGGTAATCGGCGCTGGTGGCCGGGGCCGCGGCGCTGACTTTGGCCGCTACCGGCGTACTCGCCGCGCCTTCGCGCACGCTCAGGCCCTGGGCACTCTGCTCGACATGCAGGCCACTGCCGAGCAACGCTTTCTCGACCGCCTGACGCCCGCCCAACGCACCGCGCACGGCACTGCTGCGTTTGCCCTCCACCAGATTCTGACTGAAGGAAATCGGTACGCCGGTCTGGCGCGAGATATCCAGCAAGACCTCATCCAGCGGGCCGCTGGCGATGTCGAAGGTGTAGACCTGGGCCGCAGAATCCTGCGCATACACCGCGATCGGCCCCAGTCCCATCGCCAGTGCGGCGGCGAGGGTCAGGCGAGGTAATTGTTGTTTGAATGAAATCATCAAGGGCTTCCCTGTTGAAGGCGTCTGCAGGGAATGAGCAGCGGGCCGGCGCTTTTTATAGGGCGGCGATTAGGCCAAGAAGTCATAAACCTATAACCGGACTCCACACACATCATGTAGGAGCTGCCGAAGGCTGCGATCTTTTGATTTTCGCTTTTAAAGATCAAAAGATCGCAGCCTGCGGCAGCTCCTACAGGGTGTTAGGTGGAATTGAGGGTTCGATGCTGACCCAGTAGGAGTTGTGCCATGTGACGCGAATCGGCAGCGAGCGCTCCAGCAGTTGCAGGGTGCGGTCACTGTCATCAAGCGGATAGAGACCGCTCAGGCGCAGATCGGCCACTTCGGGACTCAGATGCAGAATGCCGCGACGATAGCGGCGCAGGCTGTCGATCACCTCGCTCAGTGGCCGGTCGCGCACTTCCAGGCGACCTTGCATCCAGGCGCTTTCCTGTCCGTTGCTGTGCTCCAGAGCCAGAATGTCCTGAGCGTTGAACAGCAGACTCTCCCCCGCCTCCACCACTTGCCGCGCACCGCCGGCGGTGACCACTTCGACTTGCGAATGCAGCATCACCAGCCGCGTAAAATCGTCGCCCTGTTGCACGAGAAATTTGGTGCCCAGCGCCCGCATCCGCCCATGTTCGGTCTCGACCACGAACGGCCGCGCGGGATCCTTGGCGACGTTCACCAGCAACTCACCCGAGCGTAACGCCAACAAGCGTTGAGTCGCATCGAATTGCGCTACCACCCGAGTCCGCGCATTCAGGCTCAGCGCACTGCCATCCTCCAGGGTGAAATCGCGTCGCTCGCCGGTGTCGGTCGCCAACTCCCCCGCTTCCGGCAGCCAGCCGTAGCGGCGCCCGAGCAATCCGGCCAGCACGGCAATCCCGAGCACACTCAGGCTACCGCTGAGAAAACGCCGCCGACTCGACGGCGCATTCAGGCTGTGCAACAGACTGTTGCGTGGCAGCCCGCGCAAGTCCGGATGGCGCAGCAGGTTCAAACCGCCGTCCATTTGTTCGATGATCCGCTGATGTCGCGGGTCGGCTGCCCGCCACGCGTCGAACGCCGCACGCTCGCCAGCGCTGGCTTCACCGGACTGCAACAGCGCCATCCACTGCGCCGCCTCATCGATCACCGCGTCGTCCGGCCTCATGCCTGCATCGCCTGATAGCAGCGTTTGAACGCCTCGACCATGTATTGCTGCACCCGACTGGTGGAAACCCCAAGCCGTTCGCCGATTTCGCTGTAGGTCAGACCGTCGAGCTGATGGTAGAGAAACGCCGCTTTGGCCTTGGCCGACAAGCCATTGAGCAGGCGATCGACCGCCAACAGCGCTTCGATCACCAGCGCGCGTTCCTCCGGCGATGGATGCACCGGTTCCGGCGCCAGGGCCAGGCTTTCCAGATAGGCGCGTTCCAGGTCCTGGCGACGCCAGCCTTCATACATCAGCCGTCGGGCGATGGTGGTCAACAACGCCCTGGGTTCACGAATCGCGGTCGGGTCCGGCAGGGTCAATACCCGCAGAAAAGTTTCCGAGGCGATGTCCTGTGCACTGTGCGGGCAACCCAGCGTGCGGCCAACGGCAGCGCACAGCCAGCGATAGTCCTTTTGGAACATTTGCCCAATCATCCGGTCATGCGGGTTTTGAACATCACCCATGTCTTGCTCCCTGAAACGGGTCCCACCCGCTGCGAAAAACCATCGTTCTGCCGGGATCGTCCGACTCCTGATCTGGCGCGACTGTGCAATAGCGCTGCTTACATTTGAAGTAATAAAAAATCAGGACAGTCAAACCTTTGAGAATAAGGAACTTGCTCGCCGGGGAAATATTGACTCACACAACGTTGACCCGGATCAGTTGCCAGCGCTGCAGCACTGACTAATCTGCGCGCTCCATCGAATGCCAGGGACGGCTCATCAGGAGCCCACGGCAGCCCTTTCAAGGAAGAAAATCATGCGATCACTGAAGATTATTCTGCTGTCCTCGGCCTTCAACGGCCTGACTCAACGCGCCTGGCTGGAACTGCGCCAGGCCGGGCACTCGCCCAGCGTTGTGGTGTTCACCGACGAGGCTTCGGTGTGCGAACAGATCGAACACAGCGGCGCCGATCTGGTGATCTGCCCGTTCCTCAAGGACCGCGTGCCGCAAGCGCTGTGGAGCAATCTCCGGCGGCCGGTGGTGATCATTCATCCGGGCATCGTCGGCGATCGTGGCGCCAGCGCGCTGGACTGGGCGATCACCAACGAACTCACAAGTTGGGGCGTGACCGCCCTGCAAGCGGTGGAGGAAATGGACGCCGGCCCGGTCTGGGCCACCTGCGAATTCAATCTGCCGCCGGGCTTGCGCAAGTCCGAGTTGTACAACGGTCGGGTCAGCGATGCGGCGATTCGCTGTATTCGCGAAGTGGTCGAAAAATTCATCGACGGCTTTGTCCCTGTCGCACTGGATTACAGCGATCCCAAAGTCCGCGGCCGCCTGCAACCGAACATGAAGCAGGCCGACCGCACCTTCAGTTGGCACGATTGCTCGCGGTTCATCAAACGCTGCATCGACGCCGCTGACGGCCAGCCCGGTGTACTGGCGAGTCTGGCGGGCGGGCAGTATTACGTGTACGACGCGCACCTTGATCAACGCACCGGCATTCCCGGCAAGATCCTCGCGGTGCATGATGACGCGGTGCTGGTCGCCACCGGTGATCACAGCCTGTGGATCGGTTCGTTGCGGCGCAAACCACTGCCCGGCGAAGAAACCTTCAAGCAACCGGCGCGGCACGTGCTGGCCGGGCAACTGGCCGACGTGCCGACGCTCGATTGGTCAATCGCCCGCGAGCCGTTCAATGAGGAGGCGTATCAGCCGATCCGCTACCGTGAATCCGGGCATGTCGGGGAGCTGACCTTCGAGTTCTACAACGGCGCGATGAGCACCGAACAGTGTCAGCGTATGGTCGAGGCGCTGCGCTGGGCCAAATCGCGGGACACCCGCGTGCTGTTGATCAAGGGCGGGCGCGGCAGTTTTTCCAACGGTGTGCACCTGAACGTGATCCAGGCCGCGCAGGATCCGGGCGCCGAGGCCTGGGCCAATATTCAGGCGATCGACGATGTCTGCGCCGAGCTGCTCAGCGCGCAGCAACTGGTGGTCAGCGGCGTGACCGGCAATGCCGGGGCCGGCGGCGTGATGCTCGCACTGGCCGCCGACATCGTGTTTGCCCGGGCCGACATCGTGCTCAATCCGCATTACAAGAGCATGGGCCTGTATGGCTCGGAATACTGGACCTACAGCCTGCCCCGCGCCGTCGGCCCGACGGTGGCCGAACAACTGACCCAGGCCTGTCTGCCAATCAGCGCCACGCAGGCGCTGCAACTGGGCATGGTCCAGGAGATCGGTCCGCGCTGCCCGGACGAGTTTTCGTTATGGTTGCTGCAACGGGCCAATGCGGCATTGACCGACCCGACCTATGCCGCCGTGCGTGAGCGCAAATTGCGGGTTGATCAGGTGCTGATCGAGCAATGCCGGGAAAACGAACTGCAGGAAATGCAGGAAGACATGCTCTACAACCGCAACCAGTTTGCCGAGAAGTGCAGCCACTTCGTCTACAAGCGCAAGGCCTGCGGTACGCCGGCGCGGCTGGTGGAAGACTGGGCGCGGGTGCGCAAGGTTGAGTTGGCGGGTTGAGCTTCAGCGCCCACTACGGCCTCATCGCTGGCAAGCCAGACGCCCATCGGGTTCTGCGTCCGACACAGTACCTGTGGGAGCTGGCTTGCCAGCGATGGCGGTGTGTCGGGCGACACTGGTTTGGCAGACATTCCGCCATCGCCAGCAGGCTCACTCCTGCAGGGGTTTGCATCACTCACGAAATCCATGGAAACCGCAGCGCAATGAACGATGACGCGGTGGCGAGCCGGCACTTACAATGCCCGCACCTCAGATACCGGCCCGCCCATGGACATCGACCTCGCCCGCACCTTTCTGGAAATCGTCCGCCACGGCAGCCTCGCCGCGGCGGCGCAGAAGTTGTTCGTCACACAGACAGCGATCACCGCCCGGGTGCAGAAGCTCGAAAGTCAGCTGGGCAGCACGCTGTTCGTGCGCAACCGCGCCGGGGCGAAACTGACCGCCAATGGCGAGGCCTTCGTGGTCTACGCCAATCAACTGGTGCAGACCTGGGAAGCCGCGCGGCGCGACCTGCCGCTGCTGGACGGCTATCACAACGTGTTGCACATCGGCGGTGAAGTCAGCCTGTGCAACCCGTTGATGCTCAGTTGGGCCGCCGAACTGCGCGAAAAAATCCCCGGGCATGCCCTGCGCATGGAAATCCGCGACGGTGAAAACCTGCTGCGCCAGCTTGAACTCGGTGTGCTCGATGCCGCGCTGGTCTATCAGCCGGAATATTGGCCCGGCCTGCAGGTCGAGCAGGTGCTGGAAGAGAAACTGATTCTGGTACGTGCGCCAAACCGCCCGGATCCTTACGTCTATATCGACTGGGGGCCGGACTTCCGTCGCCAGCACGACGCCGCCCTGCCAGACAAGGCCAAAGCCGCGCTGAGTTTCAACCTCGGCCCGCTGGCCCTGCAATACATCCTCGAACACGGCGGCAGCGGCTATTTTCGTACGCGCGTGGTGCGCAGCTATCTGGAAACCGGCGCGCTGGAAGCGGTGACCAAAGCCCCGGAATTCGGCTATCCAACCTATCTGGTGTACGCCCGCGAGCGAGACTCGGCGACCCTGCAACAGGCCTTCGATCTGTTGCGCCAGGTGATCGAGACCGATGACGACTGGTCGCAGCGCTGGAACCCGTTGAGCTGAATCGGCCGCTTTACACCGGAGCATGGCGCAACTGACCTCAAGGTCCGCCCTGCACAAACGGCCCGATCGGCTAATCTGCCGGGTATAACAACAATACCCGCAGGTGAACGCATTGAGGCAGACCACCGAGGCATTCCGCAGCCGCTACCGTGCGGCCATTCATCCGTTGTACAACCCGTGGCTGCACGGCGCCTTCGTGCTGCTGTTCGGCGTGCTGGCGATCGGCGCCTTCTGGAGCAGCGCACGTCAGGTACAGCCACTGGAATGGCTGAGCGTGCCACTGACCCTGCTGTTGTTCAACGTTGGCGTGTACATGGTCCATCGCCATCTCGGCCACCACAAAAAGACGTTCGCCAAGCTGTTCTATGCGCGGCATGCCGGAGACCACCACAGCTTTTTCACTCCCGGCCACATGACCTACGAAGGCGCTCGCGACTGGCGGGTGATTCTGTTTCCGGCCTGGCTCATCGTCGTGCATACGCTGCTTTTCACCCTGCCGCTCTGGTGGCTGCTCGCACAGTTCAACGCCAATGTCGCCGGGCTGTTCGGCGGCTGCATGGTGCTGGGCTACCTGACCTACGAGGTGTTTCACGCCTGCGAACATCTGCCGCCCGATAATCCGCTGACCCGCCTGCCGTGGATCCGCCAGATGCGTCATCTGCATGAACTGCATCACCGTCGCGAGTGCATGCAGGAACGCAATTTCAATATCGTTCTGCCGTTGATGGATTACCTGTTCGGCACCCTGTACTGGGAGCCGCAACCCGCCCCGTTGCGCCATTCGAGACCCGCCATGACCCGCATGCAGCACCAGATCGATATCGCCGGCGAACCCATCGCCGTGCTTCGCTACGCTGCCAGCGTCAACCACTGGCCGCAGTGGCATCCCTCGTCGCTGAAGATCGACGGCCCGCCAGGCCCGCTGCACGCCGGCGCACGTTTCGAAGAAGACATTCATGCCGGCGGGCGCGCCGGTCATTTGCGCTGGGAGGTCACCGAGTATCTGCCCGGCCGGCGCTGGTGCGCGCGGGCGCGCGGTGACCACGGTCTGTCGTTGCGACTGACCTACGAATGCACGGCCGAAGGCGACGGCACACGGTTCGTGCGCACCCTGGATTATCGCTTCGACGGCTTGGGCATGCGCGTTGCCAACCTGTTGCTGTTGAAGCGCCGCATCGAACGTGAATCGGCCATATCGATGCAGGCCCTGCGCGACATGGCACTCAAGCACCTGACGCTGACGGGGCAACATTCATGAAGCGCCTGCTGTTACTGCTGGTCGTCCTCGTCATCGCGTTCTTGCTGTTGATGCCAACCAGGGTTCAACCGGTGGCGTGGAAACCGCCAACGGCACCGTCACTGAGCGAAGGGATATATGCCGAAAACCAGCGACTCAAAGCCGTCGAACAGATTGGCCTGGGCGACATCGACGGCCCGGAAGCGCTGCTGCTGGAAGGCGACTTCCTGATCACGGGCCTGCATGACGGGCGGCTGATTCGCACCAGCCTCGATGGCAAGACACGCCAAGTGCTGAGCGACACGGGCGGCCGCCCTCTTGGGCTGGCGCGGCATCCCAACGGGCTGCTGGTGATTGCCGACGCGGTCAAAGGCCTGCTCTCGCTTGACGCGCAGGGTCGACTGATTCCTCTGACGACCGAGGCCAATGGCCTGCCCTTCGGTTTTACCGACGACGTGGCGATCGACAAGTCTGGGCACTACGCCTATTTCAGCGACGCCAGCAGCCGCTGGGGCTATGGGCACGACGGTGAGGCGATCATCGAACATGGCGGTGACGGGCGTTTGCTGCGCTACGACTTTCAGACCGGCAAGACCAGCGTGCTGCTGGACAAATTGCAGTTCGCCAACGGCGTAACACTCGGCCCGGACGACGCTTATGTGCTGGTCAACGAAACCGGCGCCTACCGCATCAGTCGTTACTGGCTGACGGGCCCCAAGGCCGGCACCCACGACGTGTTCATCGACAACCTGCCCGGTTTGCCGGACAACCTCGCGTTCAATGGCAGCAACCGCTTCTGGGTCGCCCTCTACGCACCGCGCAGTGCCTTGCTCGACGGCACCGCCGGGCATCCGTGGGTGCGCACGATGATCGTCCGGGCACTGACTGTGCTGCCCAAACCGGTGGAGAAACGCGGGTTTGTGCTGGGGCTGGATCTGCAGGGCAAGGTGATCGCCAATCTGCAGGATGCCAGCAGCGGCAATTACTCGCCGATCACCACGGCGCGCGAGTATGGGGACTGGCTGTACCTGGGTTCACTGAAAGCCAGGCACATGGCGCGGTTGCCGCTGGCTGATGCGCTGAAGTAAGTGCAAGACGAGTGCTGGATGGCCGGGCGTCATCGCTGGCCAACCAGCACGATTTTGCAGGTTGATCAGGCCTTGGCGGCCATCGCGGTGACTTCCACGCGCATGCCTTCCACCGCCAGCGACGCCACGCCCACCGCCGCGCGCACCGGCCATGGCTTGGCGAAGAAGCGCTTGTAGACTTCATTGAACGCAGCGCGGTCGGCCATGTCGGTGAGGTAAATGGTCAAGTGCATCACCCGATCCATCGAACTGCCCGCCCGCTCCAGCGCCACTTTCAGCGCCTGCAGGGTGCATTCGCTTTGCAGGGTGATATCCCCCAGTTCCAGGCTGCCATCGGCGCGGGTCGGGATCTGGGTCGAGACCAGAATGCCGTTGAAACCGACAACATCCGAGGAAATCGAATCCGCATCCGGATCAGGGGTGAAGCTGAGGTCGTGATTAGCCATGTAAGTCTCTTGTCTGGAGAGAGTGAGGGTCGCCGGCCAACAACCCGCCGGGACTTTTCGCGGGGCAGTTTACAACAGTCTTCCGGTACGGCTCAGGCAACCCTCGCTGCCGAACAAAAATCGCGAGCATAAAAAAACGCCAGCCCTTTCGGACTGGCGTTTTTTCTGAATATGGCAGGGGCGGCTGGATTCGAACCAACGCATGGCAGGATCAAAACCTGCTGCCTTACCGCTTGGCGACGCCCCTGTATCTCAAGCTCTGTAACAAGCTCTGCGAGAATGGGCCGCAATTTACCAACCTTTTTTTGATCTGGGAAGCCCCGAGTGCAAAAAAAATTGTTTTAAAACAGCCAGTTATTTTCTGAATCAAGGCAACCGCCACGATTCACTTCGACACCTTCAGCGCAATCGCCTTGCGTATCAGCGCTTTCAAGGCCTGCGCATCGACCGGATCGCCCTCGTGAAAATCAATCGCCCGGCGGGTGTTGCCCTCCAGGCTGGCGTTGAACAACCCCGCTGGATCGGCCAGCGATCAATGCCTGATGCAATTCCTGATAGGCCGCGACCAATTGCTCAAGAGAGAAGGCCCGATTGCGCCCACTGGGATTAGGCAATACCCACACGTGCGCGCCACCCAAAGTCTTCGCCTGCGCTCCCCACGCCACCACTTTCTGCCCCGACAACGCGGCATACGCAGCCTTGCCGAGAAACGCCACATAACGCGGCGCATAGCGGCTGATCTTCTGTTCAAAGCCCAGAGCCGCCGCGGCGAATTCCTGCGCCGCCAACTGATCTGCCCGCGCCGTCGGCCGCTCGACCACCGCCGTCAAGCCGCAGCCAAATTGCAGGATGCTTTGATCGTCCTCCGCCTGCACCTCATGCGGCGTAAACCCGGCGAGATGCAAGGTGCGCCAGAAGCGATTCCCGCGTCCGGCAAAATGATGCCCCTGCGCCGCCGCGAGTAACCCCGGATTGATCCCGCAGAACACCACCGAAAGCCCCGGCGCCAGAATGTCTTCAAGCCCTTCACCCGCCATGCGCCCGCCCCTCGTTCGCAAACATTTGCAACACCACCCACGGCAAACCCTAGAATGGCCATCCCAGCCACAGAGCCAACCACAACGATGGACGTTATTCAGACCCTGCGCTGCTTCGTCGCCGTGGCCCAAAGCGGCAGTTTCACCGCCGCGGCCGACGTGCTCGACACCACCACAACCAACGTATCGAAAGCCGTCTCCAGTCTCGAAACCCGGCTGCACACGCGCCTGATCAACCGCACCACCCGCCGCCTCGCGTTGACCGAAGCCGGCGTACGTTATTTGCAGCGCGCCGAAAAAATTCTTGATGACTTGCGCGACGCCGATGAAGAAGCCGGCACCGCCCAGACCTTGCCGGTCGGGCGTCTGAAGATCCACGCCATGGCCGCCATCGGCAATCACTACGTGATCAACGCCATTGCCCGCTACCGCGAGATTCACCCCACGGTGATGTTCGACCTGACCCTGAGCAACCGCCTGCCCGACCTGCTCGAAGAAAGCTACGACATGTCGATCGTCCTCGCCCGCGACCTGCCGGATTCCGGTTTCGTCGCGCAACGCCTGGGCACCACTTACAGCATTCTCTGTGCATCGCCGTCATACCTGGCCAAACGCGGCCACCCCGCTACACCTGCCGACCTCGCCGCGCACGATTGCCTGCGCATCGTCAACACGGTGATGCCCGCAGAAAACTGGGTGTTCGAAGGGCCACAGGGCATGGAAACCCAGAATATCCCCGACTCGCCCTTCCACATCAACACCGCCGACGGCATGGCCACGGCGATCAGAAATGGCATGGGCATCGGCATTCAGCCGCTGGCATCAGCCGTCGAAGGATTGGTTGGAGGCTCGCTGGTGCGAGTCCTGCCGCAGTACCGCCTGGAGGAATACAACCTGTTTGCGATTTACCCGTCGCGCAAATTCGTCGACGCCAAAATCAAGACCTGGGTGGAGTTCCTGAAAACCGCCATTCCGCAACTGCTGGCGTCCGATGAAGACATCGCCGGGGCCAAAGAACTCGCCAAGGCTTAATGCCGCAGACCTGGAGTGTCGACCCTCCAGCGCCTGCACTGACATCAACCGTTGGAACAACCGCTGCCCATCACCTGGTATTGCACAACATGTTGCGCGCCGTTCGAGTCTTCATAAGTCATCTGCACCGGCACCGCGCCGCACTGATTGGCCGCGTCGGAGATCGACACCACGTGGGCGATGTCTAGGTGAGCGGCGGCGTTGTACGCCTCGACTGGCGCGGTTTCATCCGCCGCAAACGCCTGCGCGCCGATACCGCCAAAGGCCAGAAGAAGAGCGATTTTTGCAAGTTTCATGATGTTCACCGTCTCGTGGGAAACCGTGTTGTGTCACGGGTTGCAGACGATGTTAGGGATTGAAGCGCACGACAAAAATCGGTCGGCTGGACAAACACTGTGTCCAGAATGGTGATGAATAAGACCTGAGAACCTTGGACAGGCCATTCGCGAGAAGCCTCGCTCCCACAGGTTTCGTATCGACCACACCATGGGTGTACACCGCCAACCTCATGTGGGAGCGAGCCTGCTCGCGAAGGCATCAGTCCAGTCAGCGATGAGCCTGAGTCAGCTCCATCCTCTGAAGCCTCTGATTCCCACACAAACACTATCCCCGTCGCGAGGGGATTTAGCGAAACGTCGCACTGCCCCGCTTTCCTCTTTGCCAAACCATCCGTTCACGAAAAGCGCAGCCCCGAAAACCCTCACGTTTAACCGTTTCCCCGCACACGTTTAAAAACACTCGCCGTTACGTCATCCCAGGCTACAACGCCTTGCGCCATTGCCTACGACTACGCCAGAATCCGCCGGCTTGTGCGCCCAGGGTGCGGGTTTTATCGTGGTTCGGTCGCTGAAAAGCAGCGATCGGGTTTGGTAGCCCGGCACTTCCAGGTCGCATAGTTCCCCTTTTGCAGAGGTCGATTTTCCGTCCCTGTTTTATGGTGGTCATGCGTAGGGCGTCTTCGGGCGCGCCGGGCTCCTGGGCCGGTCTACCAACCTGTGCATGGCCGCCACCCTTCGTTTGGTAGCGAAGCGTGATGGCTCCTTAATCGTTTTCCCAGGAGCTACATCATGTTCAAAGTCACACCAAACCCGCCCGAAACCGAAACTGTCTCCCCCTACGAATCCTCCGACTCCCGAAAACTCAGCGAAGCCGCCGAACGCGCCCTCGACCATTACTTGCACCCCGCCAGCCAGATCATGGCCACGCCCTACACACCCAACACCCTGTTCCTCGCCAACCCCAAAATCGCCACCGAGGAATTATTGGCGAACGCCAGTGAGTCGCTGGGTTCGGCGACGGTGATGTTGGGGGATGTGGCCGCGCTGGTTGAGGGGCCGATTCGCAAGACGCTGCTGGGCATTGCGCAGGTCGTGATGCTGGGAGAATTGGCGGTGAATCAGGCGTTGGATAATGTTGTGCCGATGCAGTAACTCGTAAGGCCTCTGTGGCCGCTAGCTAGCCTGGTGCCACGGAGGGTATTGCCTAATGGACATCAACACTGTCATTTCGACAACTCCCGCTTCCGGGCAGGAAGCGGAATGTACAGACTCGAAGACGCGCCTATTTCGTTAAAGCGCGCGACCACCATCAACAATAATTTCCGTTCCCACCGTCCAGCGAGACTCGTCCGACGCGAGGTACAGCACCGCCTTGGCTACTTCTTCAGGCGTGCCAAAACGGCCAAATGGGATAGTCGCGACAATCTCCTTATTGACCTGCTCGCGGTAGGCATCGGGTATACCCGCCTTGTCGTACAGCGGCGTGTCGATCGGACCAGGGCTGACCGCATTGACTCGAACACCACGCGGTAGAAGCTCGCCAGAGAGCGTTTTCGACATATTCAGGAAGGCAGCCTTGGTTGCGGCGTAAACGGATGAGTTCGCGGCGCCCAGGTGTGCACTGATCGAGGTGTTAAGAACCACCGACGCAGGATTAGAGAAAGTCGGCAGCAGTGCTTGCAGAAGGAAGTAAGGGCCTTTGACATTGATGTCGAAGGAGCGATCAAACATCTCCTCGTTCCAGTCTTCGATTGGCCTCCAGACGGATACGCCAGCATTGAGGAAGGCAACATCCAGCTGCCCGTAATGAGACTGAACGGCCTGCGCCAGCTCCTTCTGGGCTGCGACGCTAGCTGAGTCGGCGCGCAACACCAGGACTTCGCTACCTAAAATTGCTTGAGCATTTGCCATGGACTCAGGATTGACACCGGTGACGATCACACGTGCGCCTTCGGCGAGAAATTGCTTGGCAGTTTCCAGACCGATGCCGCTCGTACCGCCAGTGATCAGGGTACGCTTGCCTTGTAAACGGGACATCTGAATTTCCTCTCTTTTTGGGCCGCCAAATGGACGACTGGCCCTCTGAGAGCAACTATGTATTCATGCCAGTGCACTGATAAGATGGGCAAATAGAATAGATCTCATGCGAAATCCGCATGAATAGGGGTGTGATGGACCGGTTGTTACTGATGAGCTGTTTTGTGCGCGCTGTCGAGACAGGCAGTTTTTCTGCTGCGGGGCGTGATCTGGGACTAGGGCAGCCGAGCGTCAGTCGTTACGTCGCTGCGCTTGAAGACCATTTGCAAACCAGGCTGCTTCACCGATCCACACGAAAGCTGATGCTCACGCCCGAGGGTGAACGGTACTACGCAGATGCGCGGCGTATCCTGGACTCAGTGGAACAGTCCGAGTCCTCACTGAGAGGAAACGTAGCGCCGTCCGGGTTGCTGCGCGTCGCTTGCCCGACCGCATTGGCTCACACGTTCATCGTACCGCACGTCGCGAGTTTTCTAAGCCGCTACCCCGAACTGTCGCTCGATCTTCAAATCAATGATCGCTACGTCAATTTGGTCGACGAGGGGGTAGAACTCGCGATTCGTATCGGTCACCTGGAGGACAGTGCAATGCGAGCCCGGCCACTGGCTTGGTTCGAGCGTGTGTGCGTTGCCAGCCGTGCGTATTTGGAAAAACGTGGCACTCCCTCTTCGCCTGATGACCTGAAGAAACACGACTGTCTCATTTATACCCTTCTATCCACTGGAACCAACTGGCGGTTCAGGGATACGAATGTCCCGATCTCCGGACGACTGCGTGTCAACTCGCCTGAGGCGATTCGTGAGTACGTCAATTCAGGATTGGGCATCGCGCAGGGGCCGCAGTGGCTTTATGAGGAAGGTCTGAGAAGTGGCAATCTTCAATTGCTGCTTAACGAATACGTGGCGCCCCCCGTCCCGATCCAAATTGTCTACCTGGCTAATCGGCTGCTGCCTCGGCGAGCCATCGTTTTCATGGATTTCATGGCGGATGTTTTTGCTGAATTCCATGAGCGCCCTGAATAGATTTTTAGACCACGGCCAAGTTGCGAACGAAGCAGCATCAGCATGCGGCCCCTCCCTCGACTCAATTCCCGTCACAGACCTGTCACCCCAAGCTGCTAACCTCCCCTGCGACTAGCAATCCCCCTATCCAAGAGCCCCAACCAAAGGTGCCCTCAAGGTGTCCCCACCCCCCCGCCAAACAATCATCCTCCGCTCCGAAAACCTCCACGCCGAAGACTTCGGCGCCCTCTTCTCCCGGTTCTTCGGCAATCGCTACGCCGACTCCCCGCCGATCCCTTCCAGCATCATCATCGGCGGTGTTTACGGCAGACACGACGGCGTGAGTTTCCGGCGTATGCATTACCACGGTGATTTCACTGTCACCTTCCCCGACCCGCAGGACGAGATCACTTTCGTGATTCCCACGGCGGGCAAGATTGTGTTCAACCACCGTACCGAGTCCGTCGGTGTGGCGCAGGTGGGGTTGGCGATTGATAAGGCGGATATCCGTTCGATGCGGTTTCTCGACGATCATGCGCAGCACGGGATTTCCGTGAGTCGGGCGCAGCACGGGATTTCCGTGAGTCGGGCGCAGCTCACGGAGCGGTTGGCGGCGTTGTTGGGGCGGCCGGTTGTGCAGAAGATTGTGTTTGAGCCGGTGGTGGATCTGCACACGGCGGCGTTTCGGGGGATCAAGGCGTTGATTGATCTGGCGACGGGCACGGAGTTTGATCTGTTGCTCAACAGCGGCACGCTGATGCCGTCGCGGTTGCGTGAGATGTTGATTGATGCGGTGCTGGAGGCGTGGCCGCACAATTTTACCGAGGCGTTGCGCCAGCCTGCGCCGAGGGTGGCGCCGCGGCATGTGAAGTTGGCGATGGCGTTTATTCAGGCGCATCCGGAACAGTTGGTGAGCGGCGTGGAGCTGGCGCGGTTGAGCAATGTCAGTCAGCGCGCTTTGCAGGAAGGGTTTCGACGGTTTGTCGGGATGTCGATTGTGGGGTATCAGCGGCAGGTGCGGCTGGCGCGGGCTTTCGAGGCGCTGCGGCATTCGGCGTCGGTGACGGAGGTGGCGTTGCGCTTTGGCTTCAGCAATGTCGGGCGGTTTTGTCAGTATTTTCAGCAGGCGTATGGGGTGAGTCCGGCGCAACTGAGGGGGTCGGGTTTGATTGGTTTATAGGCAAGGAAGCTTGTGGGTCAGTTGACGGTGATGTTGGCTGACATGACGCCTTCGCGAGCAGGCTCGCTCCCACAGGGTTAGTCGGTGAATCAGGGTCGCCAATTCCCTGCTTCTACCGGGTTCTGATGGTGCTTTGTCAATGGTGGTCGTCCTTGACCTTGCGCGGTTGTCCCTGCTTCAGAACGCGTAACTGGCCTTCAGACTGCCGCTGAAACCGTGGCTGTCACCACCACCGCTGGCACCGACTTCTGCGCCGACGCTGACCGCGCCGAGACTGGCCATCAGGTTGACGCCGCCGCTGAACTGGTCGCGGTTGTCGAAGGCAGCGCGTTGTTCGATGTCGAGGCCCAGCAGGTGGCCCTGGCTGTTGACGTCGTTGTTGCCCAGCGTGCGTTCGTAGCCGACTTGTACACCCGGCACCAGTTGCCACGCGCCCATCGCCACCGGGGCGAACGCCACGTTGAGGTTGGCGACGGCACTGCGGCGGGTGGCGGTGTTGTCGTCGACGTCGAGGGACAGTTCGCTGCCCTTCTCTTGGAAGCCTTTGAGGTCGAGGTGGCTGATGCGCACACCGAGGCTGGGTTCGAGAATCATGCCGTTGACCGGAGCGCGGTAACCCAGCGCCAACGTCGCGCCGGTGAGGTTGCCGTGGGTGTCGCCCTTGGCCGTGCCGAGGCCGCCGCCGAGTTCGCGTTTGCTGGCGTAATCGACGTAGCCGGCGCTGGCATTGGCGTCGACGAACAGCCCGCGTTCCAGGCTGGTGAAGCCGTAGCGCGCACCGAGGTTGAAGAAGGTGAAGTCGGTATCGGCCTCGCCGCCCGCACCGCCGACGGTGCCTTTGCTGTAGCCGAAACCGCCGCGAGCGCTGAGTTGTTCGGAGAAGCGCTGGGTGATGCCGACCATCAGGCCTTGGCTGTGTTCGTTGCTGCTCTCGGCGTAGGACGTGCCGTCGGTGCCGAGGTAACCGGCGAGCGCGGTGGTCCACAACCGGTATTGCCCGACGTTCAGATCGGAGCCGCTGGCGTAGGGGGCGGCGGCTTGTTCGATCAGCGCGTTCTGCCGCAGCAGATAGCTGGCGGCGTCGGCGTGAACCTGGCCGCCGACCTGAGCTTCAACACCGCCGAGGGTGCCGGCGTCGATGGCCGATTGCAGGTAATAGTTGTAGGCGCTGTAGGTGCCAGACAGGTTGGTGTTCTGCAATTGACGCAGTAATTCGGCACCGGCAGCGGCGTTGCCGATCAATCTGTCCTGCCCCGGCAGGCTGTTGTACTCGACCAGTTTGCCGCGCAGCACATAAATGGTTTCCTGCGACAGGCCGAGGCCTTGCTTGAGGTAGTTGTCCATGCTGCCGTATTCGGCGGTGACTTCATCAAGACCGGCCTGCAGGTAGCTGGCCTGCACGCCAAGCAGCGGCGCATAGATCGAGGCCATGCTCGGCGGCAACGCTTTGAGGGTCGCGGCGACGCGGGCGGCGGTGTAGTCGTTGGTCGCCAGGTAGTTGGCCATGATGGTCGCGTTGTCGACGCCGGCGATGCTCTGCAGCACGGCGGCGGTCCAGCCGGTACGGTCCTTGCCGGCAGTGCAATGGAACAGTTGCGCGCCGTCGGTGCTGGCCAGTTCGTTGAACAACTTGCCGAACTGCCCGCGCATCCCCGCGTCGCTGACGAAGGCGCGGTTGGTCTGCTCCATCATGGCGATGGCATCAGCGGCGCTTTTGAACGACACGGTGGTGATGTTCGCGCCCGAGGTGGTGCTGCCGATGATGTCGATGTTCTGGTAGGTCGCGCCGCTCAGCATTGTGTCCGGCGTACCAGCGATTTCGCTCGGCGTGCGCAGGTCGTAGACGGCTTTGATGCCGAGGCTGTTGAGGGTCGCCAGATCCGCTGCCGACGGCGTGATCGCGTTGGAGCGGTAGAACACGCCACCGCGCATCGTGCCATCGTGGGCCGTGGAATACGCAGTGGTCAGCCCGGCGACATCACGGAAGTTGTCGATGCTTTGCAGGCGCGGCGTGTCGAGCACGACGGTCTCGGCAGCGTGGGCAGCAGCGATGGACAGGCTCAGAACGGACAGCGAACACACAAGTCGTTGAAACACAGTGCAGCCTCATTGGAATTAGCGTTGGGCTGGCTACTATCTGCAATCAACTGATACCGAATATGACAGAACGACTGCGTAAGAAAATGGCTGCGCGATCGGGCCATGGGCTGCGTTTTTTGTCCGCGGGGGGGTTAAGAAAAAAACCTGTAGGAGCTGCCGCAGGCTGCGATCTTTTGCCTTCGAAGATCAATAGATCGCAGCCTGCGGTAGCTCCTACAGGGGTTCGGCGGTTACTTCGTGGCATCGAGGACCAGCCGGCCATGACCACGGCGGCTCAGGCTTTTTTCGAGTGCACGTTGCGCCTCGCTCAGCGGGAACACTTCGACGTCGACGGTGAGGTGGCCGCGATCAAACAGTTCGGCAATCAGCGACAACTGCGCACCATCGGAACGAGTGGCGAAGTTGATCGGCGTCACGCCATGGTCGTTGGCCAGAGTCATGCTCGGCGCACTGACCGGCGAGACCAGCAGCCCGCCGCGTTTCAACACGCGAAACGAACGGTTCTGGGTGTCGCCGCCGACCAGATCGAGCACCACGTCGACCTCGGATACCCGCTCTTCAAACGCCTCGGTGGTGTAGTCGATCACCTGATCAGCACCGAGCTTTGTGAGATAGGCATGGTTACTGGCCGAAGCGGTCGCGATGACTTCGGCGCCCAGGTACTTGGCGATCTGCACCGCCATGCTGCCCACGCCACCGGCGGCTGCGTGGATCAGCACTTTCTGCCGCCGCTGAACGCCAGCGTGCTCGGTCAACGCTTGCCACGCGGTGAGCGCGGTGGCCGGAACGGCGCCAGCCTGCAAGGCGCTGAGCGATTGCGGTTTCAGTGCCAGTTTGGCCACCGGGGCCACGGCTTTGCTCGCATAGCCACCGACGATGTTGATGAAGCCAAACACTTCATCGCCGAGCTTGAATTCGCTCACGCCTGGGCCGGTGGCGATCACCTTGCCAGACACTTCAACGCCCGGGGTGAATGGCAGCGGCAGCCGGATGAACGCTTTCATCGCCCCGGAAAGCACCTTCCAGTCGATCGGGTTGACCCCTGCCCCGGCGACTTCGATCAACACTTCACCTTCACCGGCCACAGGGTCGGCGACTTCTTCCAGTTGCAGCACTTCGGGGTTGCCGTATTCGTACACGCGGATGGCTTTCATGGGAGACCTAGATCGGTTGAAGGAATTAGCGCGTGATCAGCGACGACGGGCATCAAGGCTGAAACGACCGGCACCGAACGCGACCACTTGCAACAGGCCACCGGCCATGGCGATGTTCTTGAAGAAATGGATGAACTGGTTCTGATCGCCCAGCGCATTGTGGAATGCCAGCGCCGTGACCACGCTGAACACCGCCAACACAGCGGCAACGGTACGGGTGCGGTAACCGGCGATCAGCGCCAGGCCGCCACCGATTTCAACGATGATTGCCAGCGCCAGCGCCACTTGTGGCAATGGCAGACCGACAGAACTGATGTAACCGATCATCATCGCCGGGGCGGCCAGTTTGGAAAAACCGGAGAGGATGAAGATCGCGCTGAGCAGGACGCGGCCGATCAACGAGGCCGAGGCCTGAGTGATGTCATTGCGGCTTTGTTCAGTAGCGGTTTTAGCGATGTTTGCAGTGGTGGTCATGACGGTATTTCCTTCAAAGGTGGGGCGATCCGAGATGAATCGTCCGAGTGAGGAAATGGTGCGCCCGGCCAGCTAATCTGAATAGCCGACTAATTTCGATCATTACGTTCTAAAAAATAGACAAGCTGACGCCGCTCAGCGACGATGCCGGTTCGCTGATGATGAGGAGATAGCAGCCATGATTTCGGACCCGGGCACACCGACGCTGGATCAATTGCGGGTGTTTCTGACGGTGGTGGAACTGGGCAGTTTCGCCGCCGCCGCGAGGAAGCTGCACCGTGCGACGTCGGTGATCAGCTATTCGATGGCCAACCTGGAGTTACAGCTGGGGGTGACGCTGTTTGATCGCCAGACCACGCGCAAACCGCAACTTACCGAGGCCGGCCGCACCGTACTGGCAGAGGCGCGCACCATCGCCAACGGCGTGCATGGCTTACGCGCCAAGGTCAAAGGCCTGTTGCAGGGGCTGGAGGCTGAGGTGCACGTGGTGCTGGACGTGATGCTACCGCCGCAGCGGGTAGTGGATGCGTTGAAGTCCTTTCGCGAGGCGTTTCCCACGGTCGCCCTGCACTTGCACATGGAGGCGTTGGGGGCGGTGACGGAGCGAGTGATCAATCGCGGGGCGATCATTGGCGTCAGTGGGCCAATGAACGAAGGCCTCGATGCGGTCGAGCGGATTGGCGCAGGCAGTGTCGAGCTGATTCCGGTGGCGGCACCGAATCATCCGTTGGCTTCGGGTGAGGCGAACACACCGGGGGCTGGGCGTGAATTGACGCAACTGGTTCTTTCCGACCGTTCACAACTGACCAAGGATCGCGACTTCGCCGTCCTCAGCAACCGCACCTGGCGCTTGGCGGATCTGGGTGCCAAGCACATGTTGCTGCGCGAAGGAATTGGCTGGGGGAATATGCCGTTGCCGATGGTCGAAGAGGATTTGCAGTCTGGCCGCTTGGTGCGCTTGAACCTGCCGGAGTACCAGAGCGGCATCTACCCGTTCGATGTCATCTACCGCACCGACCTGCCACCGGGGCCGGCGGCGCGGTGGTTGATCGAGCGGTTTGTGCAGCAAAGTCTGCAGGGTGCCTGACAGGGCCCCATCGCGAGCAGGCTCACTCTTGCAGGGTCATGCGGTGGGTCACTGAGATCATTATGAGAGCCAGCCCTGCTGGCGATTGCGGTGCATGAGAATCTCCAGCCCCTCGCCCACCTCCGGCACCTTAAAGTATCGAGTGATTAAATCAAACTCCGCATCCGAAGCGGCGAATTCATGCTCGGCCAGTGCGTTGCGTGCAGGCAACCGAGCACGGCAGGTGGCGTCATCCACTTCGAGATAATGCAGGCAGTGCGACACTCGCTCAGCCAGTGATTGGTCCAGCGGATCTGCCCGAGGCGATCTTGCCGCACATCAGGTGTAGTGTGGGTGCACGCATTGGGGACGCTTCCTTATGTCGATTGCAGGATAATGCCCAACGCCTGTCAGCGAGGCCATTGAGGCGCTTGCCCCACGAGGAACCCGGATGACCACAATCACTGCACGCCAATGCTCGTCCTGGGTGCTACTGACCCTGCTTGGCACAGCCATGGCGCTGACGGCCGGCTGTTCGAGCAAACGCTACGCCACCAACGGCTCGAACTGCTACGCCAAAGCCGTGCCCACTTCCGGCGAAGGTGGTCTGGCCTGGGGCGACACCTTGAGCATGGCGCGCAAGAAATCGATGAATAACTGCATGCGCTATGCGAGCCGCTCCGGAGGGACGCCGAACACTTGCCAGGTGGTGCAGGCGCAGTGCAAGCGCTGATCGCAGCATGCTGGACAATTTTCCAGGCACGCTGAGCCAGCCGGTCAACTCCGTAAGCACCGCTTCAGCGCCCTTTCTTCTAAACCTTTACGCCATCGGGCCGCTATAAACCGGGCGCTCCCCATGTACCCGGTCTCTTCCCGAGAATGCGGGTGCAGCGCCCAATCCCTTCCAGATCAGAAAGGTCATCCATGCGTCAGCTTCTCCCACTCGCCCTCAGCTTGAGTCTCATCGGCTGCGCCACCAGTAAAATCGACATCCGCAACGAGACCGAAGCGGCCAAGTACGATCCGGCCAACAGTGCCCGGGTGCGACTGATCACCGGCGATAACGCCCACGGCGCATACTTCAACGGTCAAAGCTGTGAGAAGTTCATGAATGAAACATTCAAGGGAGGTTCGCCTGAGGAGTCCGGCTGGAAGATGGCGCATAACGACAGTTCAGGGGTCTATCCATTCAGGGATTCGGACCATCGCAACAGTGTGGTCGGCATGCCGGCCAGCCAGACCACCCGACAAATCAACAGCACCACCAAACAGTTCGACGAGTACGTGGTAGAAGCCAATAAACCGTTCCTGGCGGTTTTTGGCATGGTGGGTTCGATCGCCTGTTCGCCCAAACCGGTGTCGTTCATTCCGCAGCCGGGGCAGGATTATGAGATGCAGCTCAAGATCGTCAAACTCAGCACCTTCAGCGCAGGCTGCATCGTCGAGTTGAACGCGCTTTCCGTTGTCGGCACTAGCACTGTAGAAACGCCAGTGCCGAAACAATTCTGTGCCAAAGGGGCAGACGGTGCGTTTCACACGATGGATCCGGGACCCAGTGCTCCCTGAGGCAACGCGCTGATTCTTGATCGGCGCAATTGATGAGTCTTGCTCATGAACTTTTGAAGTCACCAGAAAGTGACCAGCTGCACGACATTCTCTTCAATCCTTGAATCTCCATGTCCCCCCAATACTTATTTGTGGTGAGGGGATTTATCCCCGATGGACTGCGTACCGGGCCCGCTTCGCGCGCCATCGGGGATGAATCCCCTCACTACAGGTTTACTCAGCAGAAGTGACCGTCTGCTATCAGCGCTTCAACGCCGCCGCATTCGCCCGCGCGGTGTGCAGCTTTTTATAACTGTCGATCAGACGCAAATGCCGATCCAGCCCTTCGAGCTTCATGCTGGTCGGTGTCAGACCGTAGAAACGCACACTGCCGTTGACCGAACCAATCGCCGCGTCCATGCGCTCGTCGCCGAACATGCGACGGAAGTTGGCTTCGTAATCGGCCAGTTCCAGGTCTTCATCGAGTTCCATTTCCAGACACACATTCACCGCCTGATAGAACAAGCCGCGCTCGACGGTATTGTCGTTGTATTGCAGGAAGGCTTCGACCAGATCTTTGGCCTGTTCGAATTTCTGCAGGGCGAGGTAGATCAGCAGGCGCAGTTCCAGAATGGTCAACTTGCCCCACGGCGTGTTGTCGTCGAACTCGATGCCGATCAGCGTGGTGATGTCGGTGTAATCATCCAGCTCGCTGTTTTCCAGGCCTTGGGCGAGATTGCGCAGGCCGACTTTGCTCAAGCTGTGCAGGTTGAGGATGTCGGCGCGGAATTGCAGGGCCTTGTTGGTGTTGTCCCAGATCAGATCGTCGACCGGATAGATTTCCGAGTAATCCGGCACCAGGATCCGGCAAGCGTTGGCGCCGAGGTCGTCGTAGACCGCCATGTAGGCTTCTTTGCCCAGGTTTTCGAGAATGCCGAACAGCGTTGCGGCTTCTTCGGCGTTGGAGTTTTCGCCGTGACCGGAGAAGTCCCACTCGACGAATTCGAAGTCAGACTTGGCACTGAAGAAGCGCCACGACACCACACCGCTGGAGTCGATGAAGTGCTCGACGAAGTTGTTCGGTTCGGTCACGGCCTGGCCGGAGAACGTCGGTTGCGGCAAATCGTTCAAGCCTTCGAAGCTGCGGCCTTGCAGCAGCTCGGTCAGGCTGCGCTCCAGCGCCACTTCCAGGCTCGGGTGCGCGCCGAACGAGGCGAACACACCACCGGTGCGCGGGTTCATCAGGGTCACGCACATCACCGGGAATTCACCGCCCAGCGACGCATCCTTCACCAGCACCGGGAAGCCCTGCTCTTCCAGGCCTTTGATCCCGGCGAGAATACTCGGGTACTTTTCCAGTACTTCCTGCGGCACGTCCGGCAGGGCCATTTCGCCTTCGAGGATTTCGCGTTTGACCGCGCGCTCGAAGATCTCCGACAGGCATTGCACCTGGGCTTCAGCCAAAGTGTTGCCGGCGCTCATGCCATTACTCAGGAACAGGTTTTCGATCAGATTCGACGGGAAGTACACCACCTCACCATCCGACTGGCGCACGAACGGCAGCGAGCAGATGCCACGCTGGGTGTTGCCGGAGTTGGTGTCGTACAGGTGCGAGCCTTTGAGTTCGCCGTCGCGGTTGTAAATGTCCAGGCAGTAGTCGTCGAGAATCTCTGGCGGCAACTCGTCTTTCGGGCCGGGTTTGAACCAGCGCTCGTTCGGGTAATGCACGAACTCGGCGGTGGCGATGTCTTCGCCCCAGAATTGATCGTTGTAGAAGAAGTTGCAGTTCAGGCGCTCGATGAACTCGCCCAGCGCCGAGGCCAGTGCGCCCTCTTTGGTCGCGCCTTTGCCGTTGGTGAAGCACATCGGCGAGTGCGCGTCACGGATGTGCAGCGACCAGACGTTAGGCACGATATTGCGCCACGAGGCGATCTCGATCTTCATCCCCAGATCCGCGAGGATTCCCGACATATTGGCGATAGTCTGCTCGAGCGGCAGGTCTTTACCGACGATGTAAGTGCCCGCCTCCGACGTCGAATGCGGCATCAGCAGCGCCTGCGCATCGGCATCGAGGTTCTCGACTTCCTCAATCACAAACTCGGGACCGGTCTGCACGACCTTCTTCACCGTGCAGCGATCAATCGAACGCAGAATGCCCAGGCGATCCTTTTCAGAGATGTCCGCCGGCAATTCGACCTGAATCTTGAAGATCTGGTTGTAGCGGTTTTCCGGGTCGACGATGTTGTTCTGCGACAGCCGGATATTGTCAGTCGGGATGTTGCGCGTTTCGCAATACAGCTTCACAAAGTAAGCCGCGCACAAGGCCGACGACGCCAGGAAGTAGTCGAACGGCCCCGGTGCCGAGCCATCACCCTTGTAGCGGATGGGCTGATCGGCGATCACCGTGAAGTCGTCGAACTTGGCTTCAAGTCGAAGGTTGTCGAGAAAGTTGACCTTGATTTCCATGCGGGTTTACCAGAGAGCAAAAACGAATTGGCGGCCATTATCCGGGTTTTCAGCCTGACGTCTTGTGCTTTTGCGTAAACACCGTCGGGTGGGCTGTGCGGCGCCTGTGCGGCTGCGGACGACAAAAATGCCACGAGCAGTGAATTATTTCGTGTCTTCTTGTATCTGACGGAAAGAACCCATGCCACCAAAACAATGGCATCGAATCCGTTCAGCTATGAGTGACCCGCATGAAATCAAGGAAAAACAAGGTCAATCCCATCGGATTGAAAGACATCACCATTGTCGACGACGCCAAGATGCGCAAAGCGATCACCGCCGCCGCGCTGGGCAATGCCATGGAATGGTTCGACTTCGGGGTCTACGGATTTGTCGCCTATGCACTCGGCAAGATCTTCTTCCCCGGGGCTGATCCTGGTGTACAGATGATTGCAGCGCTGGCGACCTTTTCGGTGCCCTTCCTGATTCGTCCGCTGGGCGGGCTGTTCTTCGGTGCGCTGGGCGACAAATACGGGCGGCAGAAAGTGTTGGCCGCGACCATCGTGATCATGTCGCTGAGTACCTTCGCCATCGGCTTGATACCGTCGTATGAGTCGATTGGCATCTGGGCGCCAATCCTGCTGTTGCTGGCGAAAATGGCCCAGGGCTTTTCGGTCGGCGGTGAGTACACCGGCGCCTCGATCTTCGTCGCCGAATACGCGCCCGACCGCAAACGCGGCTTCCTCGGCAGCTGGCTGGACTTCGGCTCTATTGCCGGTTTTGTGCTCGGTGCCGGCGTGGTGGTGCTGATCTCGACGATCATCGGCGAAGAGAAATTCCTCGAATGGGGCTGGCGCCTGCCGTTCTTCCTCGCTCTGCCGCTGGGTATGATCGGCCTCTATCTGCGGCATGCACTGGAAGAAACTCCGGCATTTCAGCAGCACGTCGAAAAACTCGAAGAAGGCGACCGTGAAGGTCTGGCGGGCGGGCCGAAAGTCTCGTTCAAGGAAGTCGCGACCAAGCACTGGCGCAGCCTGATGACCTGCATTGGCGTGGTGGCGGTGACTAACGTCACCTATTACATGCTGCTGACCTACATGCCGAGCTATTTGTCGCACAACCTGCACTACAGCGAAAACCGTGGCGTGTTGATCATCATCGCGATCATGGTCGGCATGCTGTTCGTGCAGCCGGCAATCGGCTTTATCAGCGACAAGATTGGCCGCAAGCCCTTCATTGTTGTCGGCAGTATCGGTCTGTTTCTGCTGGCGATCCCGGCGTTCATGCTGATCAACAGCGGCAAGATCGGCCTGATATTTTCCGGTTTGCTGATCCTCGCGGTGTTGCTGAATTTCTTCATCGGCGTCATGGCCTCGACCCTGCCGGCGATGTTCCCCACGCACATCCGCTACAGCGCGCTGGCCGCTGCATTCAACGTCTCGGTGCTGATTGCTGGTCTGACCCCGACGGCCGTGGCCTGGCTGGTGGAGAGTACCAACAACCTGTACATGCCGGCCTATTACCTGATGGTGATTGCCGTGGTCGGCCTGATCACCGGCGTGACCATGAAAGAGACCGCCAACAAACCGCTACGGGGTGCTGCACCGGCGGCGTCGGACCTTGAGGAAGCCAAGGAACTGCTCAAGGAACATCACGACCACATCGAGCAGAAAATCGAAGACATCGACGCCGAAATCGCCGAACTGGAAGCCAAACGCAAGGAGTTGGTGCAGCAGCATCCGCGCATTAACTGAGCCGTTCGCAGCGTGGCCACTCGAAACGGAGTCGAGTGGCCGCATAATCGGCGTGCAACTCAATCCGCAGACGACCACTCACTGAATTGACGAAGGTTGCGCCATTCTAAGCAACCTCGATATCGAAGGTGCCAGCGTGGACACTCACTCCGATCGTCGCAACAACCTCTCGCTGGACAGCCTGAACTTCTTCCTCGCCGATGTGCGCGACGGACTCGGGCCGTATCTGGCCATTTACCTGTTGGCCGTTCATCACTGGGAACCGGCCAGCATTGGGCTGGTGATGACCCTCGCTGGCGTCGCCGCCCTTGTCACCCAGACACCCGCCGGTGCGCTGGTCGACAACACGTGCAGTAAACGAGCGGTCATCGCGATTGCTGCGTTGCTGGTGACCGGCAGTTGCGTGGTATTGCCCTTCGTGACGTCCTTCAGTCTGGTGGCGATCACTCAGGCGCTGAGCGCCGCAGCGGCATCGGTATTCGCACCGGCCATCTCGGCGATCACCCTGGGCATCACCGGTCCGCGCGCGTTCACCCGGCGCACCGGACGCAACGAGACTTTCAACCATGCTGGCAACGCCTGTGCGGCGCTGCTGGCTGGTGGGTTTGCTTACTTGTTCGGGCCGGTGGCGGTGTTCTATCTGATGGCGGTCATGGCGCTGTGCAGCGTGATCGCCGTGAGCTTCGTCGACAGCAACGCCATCAACCATGATCTCGCCCGTGGGCTCGATCCAAGCGACGCCGCCCACGGCAAGACGCCATCGGGATTGACGGTATTGCTGACCAACAAAGCGCTGCTGATGTTCGCCATCTGTTGTGCCCTCTTCCACTTGGCCAACGCGGCGATGCTGCCACTGGTGAGCCAGAAGCTGGCACAGGTCAATTTGCAAATGGCGACGCCCCTGACTTCGGCCTGTATCGTCGCCGCGCAACTGGTCATGGTGCCGGTCGCCCTGCTGGTTGGGGTCAAAGCCGATGTGTGGGGACGCAAGCCGCTGCTGCTCGCGGGCTTCCTGATTCTGCCGCTGCGCGGTGTGCTCTATACCTTGTCCGCCGACCCTTACTGGCTAGTGGCGGTACAGATGCTCGACGGCGTCGGCGCAGGGATCTTTGGCGCGCTGTTCCCTGTGGTAGTGAAAGATCTGACCTTGGGCACCGGCCACTTCAACGTCAGCCTGGGCGCGCTCTCGACCGTTTTCGGCCTGGGCGCAGCATTAAGTGCCAGCGTCGCGGGTGTTGTATTGCAGGAAGCCGGTTACAACGCGGCATTTCTGACCCTGGCGGTGATTGCCGGGGTGGCATTCATGCTGTTGTGGCTGGCGGTACCGGAAACCTTGCAGCGGGTGGGGAATGATGTGAATGTTCTTGACGGTGAGGCGCCCTTCACTGCTCCGCCGTAACACCCTATATCGTTAAGTGGGAATTGCTGACGAGGGAGGAAGGATTTGGCTGATAACAAGCTTGTGTTCAGCGAGAGTGATTTGGCGCAAATGCAGCGCTTCAACCGCAAACTCGCCTGGCTGCCGCGGTTTCGCGTTCGCAATCGGCTGACGCCGCGTTTGATCCAGACATTGCTGCGCGTCAGTCAGATGCTTGGCGCGGACAAACCGGTCAAACACGGCCTTCAAGTGCAAAGCACTGTGGTTCATTCGCACGCTGCTTCAGTGCCCGTCCGAATCATCCGCCCACAAGGAAAGCCCAAGGGTGTGGTACTTGATTACCACGGTGGCGGCTGGGTGATCGGTAATGCACAGATGAACGATGACCTTAACATCGCAACGGTCAAGGCTTGCAACGTGGCAGTGGTGTCAGTTGACTATCGGTTGGCAGTGAATACACCGGTTGAGGCGTTGATGGCGGATTGTCTTTGCGCCGCACGCTGGCTGCTGAGCGACAATTGCACGGAATTCGTTGGCCTGCCGGTGATCGTTGTCGGCGAATCGGCGGGCGCACACTTGGCAACCGCAACGTTATTGGCACTCAAACCTGCACCCGGTTTGTTGCAACGCGTCTGCGGCGCTTTGCTGTATTACGGCGTCTACGATCTCGCGGGCACCCCAAGCGTACACGCCGCACCTGCAGAAACGCTGGTGCTCGACGGCCCGGGCATGGTTAAGGCGCTGCGCCTGCTGACTCCAGGATTGAGTGATGATGAACGCCGGCAGGCGCCATTGTCTCCGCTGTACGGCGATTTGAGCGGATTGCCACCGGCGTTGATGTTCACTGGCGAACTGGATCCGCTGCGCGATGACACGCTGGAACTCGCTGAGCGTTGGCAACAATCGGCACCAGTTGAAGTACATCTACTGCCCTCGTCCGCCCATGGCTTTATTCATTTTCCTACCACCATGGCTAGTCGTGTTCTGGACTACAGCCGGAAGTGGCTTTCGCGTCAGATCGGGGCAATTAAGGGCTAATTGGCAAGCGAAGCACTTTCCTGCGGACAAAACAAAACCCCAACTGCTTTCGCAATTGGGGTTTCGGAATTTAATCTTGACGATGACCTACTCTCACATGGGGAAACCCCACACTACCATCGG
>Ga0182008_10000406_pt1 | contig 33218 bp, 17 predicted proteins | sample Sormic07211129_1_FD_120482 | JGI IMG/M metagenome (GOLD analysis project Ga0182008, IMG submission 120482) | Rhizosphere microbial communities from Sorghum bicolor, Mead, Nebraska, USA - 072115-129_1 metaG | ecosystem: Host-associated > Plants > Roots > Rhizosphere | place: USA: Nebraska...
CACCTGGAAGTACCAATATCCCGTTTACTTTAATTGAATAAGTCTGGGTTACTGTTTTTCCTGAAGCATCTTTAGCGGTTACACTTACACTACTTGTTCCTGATGCAGTAGGTGTGCCTTTGATTTCACGGGTGGCGATATCAAAAGTCAATCCTGCCGGCAGGTTAGCTGCAGTATAAGTATAAGGACCTGTTCCGCCTGTTGCTGCAGGAATAGTCTGTGTAGCATATACCACACCTGCTGTACCATCGGCAAGTATTTTTGGTGCCAATGCTAAAGGATCAACTACTTTAATCGTATAGTTAGTTGTTTTGGTTTTGCCATCTGCATCAGCTACTGTCACTGGAATAGTGAAAGTTCCTGAAGTTGTAGGAGTGCCTGTAATCTGACGGGTAGCCGGATCAAAGGTTAATCCTGCAGGGATACCTGTTGCCGCATAGGTATAAGGACCCTGGCCACCTGTAGCAGATGGAATAATTTGTGTTGGATATAATGTACCTACTGTACCATCAGCCAAAACAGCTGTCGGTAATAACAGTGGATCTCTTACAATAATGGTGTAGTCTTTTGTTACGGTATTTCCATTGGCATCAGTTACGATAACAGGAACAGTGAAAGTACCTGATTGAGTAGGTGTACCCGAAATAACATGTGTTGCTGGATTAAAAGTTAATCCCGGAGGCAGGTTAGTGGCGGCATAAACGTATGGCCCGGTACCACCTGTTGCAGCAGGAATAGTTTGCGGAGGGTAGATTGTACCAACCGTTCCGTTTGGAAGTGTTGTATCTGCCAATGCTAAAGCTGCGTTTACTTTTAAAGCATAAGCAGCAGTTGCGTTACAGCCTTTGCTGTCGGTAGCAATAATAGAGAAAGTAAAATCACCGATAGCTGTTGGTGTTCCGCTGATTGTTCCTGTTGCCGATAAACTCAGACCTGCCGGAAGTGTACTACCGGAAGCAAGCGCATAAGTAAATGCTGGAGTTCCTCCTGTTGCTACAGTGATCTGTTTTGAGTAAACCGAATTTACAGCCGCGTTAGCTAACGCCGTTGTTGCAAAAGTGATTGTTGGGTTTACAGTAACCAGTACCGGAACACGCTGTGCATTTGCACAAGTTCCTTTGGATACCTCTATATAATAAGTAGTAGTAGCCGTTAATGCCGGAGTTGTAAAAGTATTTCCTGTAGCTAAAGCCGTTCCACTTGCTGCAGAAGCATACCATTTCAGAATAGTGCCTCCATTAGCAGTAGCAGTTAAGGTAGTGGTACTACCTGAACAAATTGCCTGACCAGCTGCAGCTATCGTTGGATTTGGATAAATGACAGTTGCACCATAAACATTATAAGTGGTTAATGCAGTCACGACTCCACCGAAACGAATTTCCACACGGTCGTAAACGCCACCTGCAGGAACCGTTACGTTAACTCTGTTTCCGCCTAACAATACCAGATTTAAAAGCGACGAGTTTAGCGGATAAGTGTTTACTACATCTACACCATCAAAAATAGTAACAGTAGATGAACTTAGCAGCCCTACATCTGCAAGACCACCTGGGATACCAAGGTCTAAACGGATGCTATCTGTGGCAACTCCTTTGTTCGCGAAAATTAAACGCTGATATCCTGATGCGCCTACTCCAACGGCCAGATTAATACCAGTAAAGGTATTCGGGTCTGTATCTGTAGAAGCTGCTGCGTCAGAAATTCCGCACAATAAACAAAGTCCATCTATTCCACTTTGTTGGCTAGTTGCAGCATTACAAGCAACTCCTGTAGCTACAGGTATTACTGTAACAATAACCGGAACTCTGCTTGTACTAGTACATCCTTGTGCATTTTCTGTTCCAACATAATAAGTAGTAGTGGCTGTTAATGCAGGAGTTGTAAAGTTTGCCCCTGTTGCCAATGCTGTTGTGCTATTTGCAGTTGCATACCATTTAATGGTGTTACCAGCATCAGCCGTAGCCCGAAGTATAGTTGATTGACCTGAACTAATAATTTCATTATTTGTTGTTATTGCAGCCAGTGGTGGTGGAGTAACAATAGTTACCGATACCTGAGCTCTTGTTGGACTAACACAAGTACCTGAAACACCTTCGACGTAATAAGTTGTATTTGTTGTTAAAGCTGCAGTTACATAACTGTTACCAGTTGCGAGTGCAGTTGTACCAGTTTCCGTTGAATACCATTTATAAATAACTCCAGTTACAGGATTGCTTACATTAAGTGTTGCAGTTGAACCTGAACAAATAGGCGCTACAGTTGCTATAGTGGGCAAAGCAGGAATAGCTGTAACGGTTATTTTTGCGCTATCCAAGTCGGACTCACCGGCACATCCGGTTTTCTGTGCTGATAAATAATACGTATAAGTTCCAGCCGCTAAATTAGACTCAGAATAAGTTGATCCACTTGCTCCGGCTAACAAAACCTTGTTGTTGGATCCAGTGGTGGACCTATACCAATTATAAGTGTAGCCTCCATTAGGACTTGTTACTGAAAGAGCAACCTGATTACCACATACACTAGCAGCACCGTTGGTAAGTCCTGCAAATAACGGTTTCTCTACAGTCTGATATGCTTCGTGAATATTCAATCCACCAGAAAGAATATTCCCCCCTACAGCAAGTGCGTTATCTATACTTATTTTTATGCGGTCAAAAGGAGCCCCTGGTTTAAAAAATACAGGGACAGGAGTAGTGTTTGATAATAGACCAAGAAGATCAAGAGTTAACAAATTATTTAATGAACTAGGTGTTCCAACTGGAACATTACCATTATAAGCTTGTACTGTGATTGTCTTTGCTAAGTCTACACTTAGCAAACTACCTGGTTTGGATAATAGAACTTTCGCGTAATCATTAGTTCCAGATAGACCATTTAAATATATAGTTTGGGAAACGGAAGAACCTAGACCTACTAAACCTGATTGCAATGTAGAATAAGTAGATGCACTTCCATCTATTGCTTTTTCAGGATTAAGTAACAATTGGGTTAAAGAAACATTTAACCCTGCAGATTCTCCGATATTAGTAAATATTGATGGAGCACAATTTTCTGAAGCGACAGTAAAGGCACTATAGACTTTCATATCTATTGAAGCCCCTAATGCAAGACTAAGCAGATTATTCCTAACTCTCAACCTCACACGTATAGCGTTATAACTATCGGTAGACGTTACTGCAAAATAACTATTTCCTGCCTGATCTTTTACTACAGTACTAATTACTTTATTAGATGCAATCAATGTGCCATCACTTCCCGAACTTGCGCCCGAATAAGCATCTAATTGAACAACATTTTGTTTGAGCAATCCGGTAAGGTCTCCTACTATAGCTAACAAATCTAAACTTAGCCCTCCTCCACCAGTAGGCTGATCAAATCTTATATAAGAAGTTTTACCTGCAGTAATACTAGATGGGAATTTCAATTGAAGCCAAGCCTCCCCCTCACCAGTGGCTAATCCTAATATGGAATTATATTTAGCTGTTAAAGTCGCATAGTTTGTTAGATTGGTATCATCTGCAGCGTTACCGGGTGAGGTAACTGCTCCAGCATCAGATCCTGGATTAGTGTTAACTCTCGGAATGCCAAGAAGTGTATAATATCCAACTAAGCCACTTGATGGAGCTGTAGTTGCATAGCTTTTCGTTTGCGCATACGATTTAGTATTTAATAACGTTATAGCTATAATACTTATAAGAACAAGAATAGACTTTTTAAGATTTCCTGGTAGGGTAGACGTCCATTTCATAGGAGGAGGATTGAGATTATCTAATTTACTTGGTACAATTTTAATCATAGATTAGGTTGTAAGCTGTGTTCGAATTGTTCATTCAAACCTCAAAAACCCCTGTTAACCGTTCATTTTGTTCATTTTTGAATAAAAAAAAGGAGGTGACAACCAATACAAAATACAATTAGCTGAAAAACAATGCATTAAGAAATAAATTCATTAACGTTCATTTTTTATCCATTCACGAAATATTCATTGTTCATACTTAAAGCATTATATTCGTTACGTTCAAGAATTTGACGCTCAATTACAATGTATGGATGAAACATTTATCTTAAACGAACTCAAAAGCTTAATTCTATCCAAAACCGGAATTCGAACTATCACACCTGCAGATTGTAAAAGAATTTCCATTGAGATCAGTAAGACATTGAACAAGAATGTTAGTGAAACAACGATCAAGAGATTATTTGGCTTCGCTATGGTTAAGCATAACTTCTCTAAGTTTACGTTAACAACACTATCTGAATATGTTAATGAAGAATATCCTGAAAATGGAAGCACTCCATTAAACTTAAGCAAGCAGACTTCACTTCGCAGTTGGAAAGAGATTCATGATAAAGCATCTAAAATAACTGACTTCACACTTAAAAGTGTGAGAAATCGTTCGGGAATGCCATATGAACTGACTATTGGTAGAAAATTTGCGGAACATGATTTTGAAGATTTCTTTAAAAATAATTACAGCTTCACCTGTTTTATTTCTCAGCCTGGCTATGGTAGAACTATACTACTTAGTCATTTGGCAGAAAAATTTCTTAATAGCAATACCCCAGAATACAAAGACTCTACGCTCCTATTTATAACAGCTTATAGTTTCTCCAATAAAGACAATGTAACGCTAAATTTTGAAGATCAATTGAAGCTTCAATTAGGTATCCACCCTAAGGATAGTTTAATTAACTATATAAAGCAAAACTATAATGCATCAGGAGGAAAATTCATTATCTTTCTTGATGGTTTCTCAGAATTAATTGTAAAAGGTGAGCTTAAAAAACAACTGTTCGAAAGCATTATAAATTTTATCTGCAATATTGAAGATAGTGAATGTGTTAAACTGGTAATGAGTATGAGATCCACAACCTGGATCAAGTTTTATGACCGAATAAGGCACTCTGCATTTTTGAAGACTAAGTGGTTTCCCGGGAATTACTTCAATGTTAATGACGTATCCAATGTCCCTCCTCTTACAGAAAAAGAAGTCGATTTAATTATAACCAAGATTAACAAAATTGAATCGAATGCAATAAATGCAAAACTTAAGGCCCAATTAAAATTCCCTTTTCATATTCAGCTTTATTATCAGTTAAAAGAAGAAGATCCTCATTTTAATTATTCAACTAATATCACTTTCTATGAGTTAATATCTCGTTTCATTCAGGAAAAGATATATAGGTCTAATTATTACACTGAAAAGATTCTCTTCCTAAAGAAAATCATCCAGCTAACTAACTATGGAAAGAATGGCAATTCCGTACCGAAAGACGATCTTATTAGTGAACTATCTGCGTTCAAAAATGCATATATGGAGCTTTTGTCTGAAGGAATACTTATGGAAGAGAAAAGCCAACAGGAATTTCATCCAAGGGAGTACGTTCGTTTCATCCATCCCCATATTTTTGAATATTTTTTGTTCATTGAACTTTTAGAAAAATTCCATTTAAAGGTAGATAGTTCTTTCTTTGATTACATTAAAGAAGAATACAAGAACACAAATGCCAAATTCCAACTCTTACAATGGACAATTAGATTTATTATAAGAATTGGTGATTTTAAATCTTTAAATAACATATTCAATCTTGAATTAAATAATTACGAAAAGAACTACTTGATTCTCTTTATAGCAGAGAACTTAGAGTATCGTAATAAATACAGCCCTGAAACAATCAAGTTGTTAAGAGAGCATAAACTACATGATGCCTTAATTAAAGAATTGATTAATTTCGACTTTATAGATTCTTGCTATAAAGAAGCCATTTCAGTACTCATTAAAGTGACTGATACGAATGAAAATCTATTGATTTATCACTCACTATTAGCCTTCTTCGATATTTTAAGTCTGGATACAGTCTTAATTAAGGAAAGGATCGAAATATTAGCTAAATTTAAGAGCACAAAATGGCTGGTAGCGCCAAATCAAATCCTTTCGTTGATTCATTCTAAAATGTTGAATATCCATTCAGATGAGGATTTGATTTTTAATGATATTGAGGCGTTAATCTTGATGCAGGACCCTAAGGATGTTACTCCTCAGCAGGCTATCTCCTATTTTCTTATCATCATATTAAATCAATTCTCAGAGGACAAAAGAAACACAGTACATCTTATTAATTCAATTTCAACTCATCATGCAAAAGGGCTTTCAAAAAGAGCTCCTTTATCAATTTTTTTAATGAGTGTCTTTACGCTTATCAATTCAAAGAGCCATCCAGATAAACAGACAGAAAGACTAGAAAATATTCTTGTTTCGCTAGCGGGCAACAAATCCAGATTTAAAATCACAAAATACACTGAATCAATTATTAAATTGATCCAAGCCTATCAATCAAAAAACAGGAAAGAGTACACTATGGCTTATAATTATAGTACTGAGTGTCTTGATTTATTTAAGAGAAATCACCTAAACATGGATTGTCTTGGCGTCTATAATCTAATCATAGAAATTTTTACTGCTATGAAAGACCCCATAAAAGTAAACGAGTTTAAATACGAACGCCTTTGCTTTATAGAAGATAATAATATATCCAATCATTTATTTGCATTACCAAATGAAACAAAGAAATTTTAAGGGGCAAAGCCCCTTAAGGTTACTTCTTATATTCCGAGGCAAGCTTCAATGCATTATATGCATTTACTATGCCTCCTGTAACACAAAGATCTGAAAAGGGAACTGTCTTAGTAGACTCGTCATCCTTGATCATCACACTTTGGTCTACTTTAACAACAGATTTCAAAATGATATCCTTAACTTCAATTGCTGTTAATTTAGGGTAATATGAACGAATTAACCCCGCCAAACCTGCCACAACAGGAGAAGCCATACTAGTGCCATCTAATTTTTCATATTTAGATCCAGGAATTGTAGAATTTATATTTACACCAGGCGCAAAAACATCAACTGTAGTTTTTCCATAATTAGAAAAGCTCGCTTTTACAGTTTCATCATTTGCAGGTCCTGAGGCTCCTACTGTGATCCAAGAAGCAGCCACTCCGCCATCCTCATAGTTTGGACTTGGGAAATTTTTAGCGACTTCCAGGTTTTCATTATCATTCCCTGCTGCATGTACAATTAAAACGTCTTTTGAAACCGCATATTTAACTGCATCATCAACAACAGCTTTATCCCATGAATAAGATTTACCAAAACTCATATTAATAACTTTTGCACCGTTATCTGCAGCATAACGGATTGAGTTAGCAACATCTTTATCCCTTTCATCTCCATTTGGGGTACTGCGGACAGCCATAATTTCTACATTATTAGCGACACCATTAATCCCTAATCCATTGTTCCTTACTGCCCCAATTATCCCAGCAACATGAGAGCCATGTCTAGCATCTGGACCAGCAACATCATTATTCCCATAAAACTTTTCTTTGCTATTATTTGGGTCATCTCCTACAATAGAACGAGGATCATAGTCAAGATTTAGATTATAATCAACCTGGGATTTAAAATGTTCATAGCCATCCAGTATTTGAGTTTTATAAAAGTCCTCAAAAGTTGTGTTTTTTATTTGTTGCAATAGTATCCTCTGGATATTTGTTTCAATATCAGAAGAAGGCTGGAATGCTTGAATATCATCTGCAGAAGGATTATCCTTTCCGATTTTTTTTACAACATCGTCAATTGCTGATTTAATGGCGGAATAATTTTCCAGTCCTGCTTTTGCTTCTGCCAACTCTTTCTCAAGTTCAGCTTTATTTTTTTGATAAACCTTGAAAGCTACAAGATCATTTGCCGGCACTGAAGATGTATCTAATTTATCAAATTTTACTTTATCACGGCGTACTAATCTGGTCAACTCTAATGTCTCATAATTAATTGAACCTTTGCTAGATCCCAAGAAATTCCATCCATTTATGTCATCAATGTATCCGTTCTTATCATCATCCTTACCATTACCTGCTTTTTCTTTCTTGTTCATCCAGATTACAGATTTTAGATCCTCATGATTAGTATCAACACCTCCGTCTAAAACAGCGACAATTACCTTTGTTGATTTCTTACCTTTCAGTAGCTCATTATAGGCTCTTTCGGTACTGATTCCAAATGTAGAATCTGCTTTCAAATCCAAATTTTGCCAATTGGGCTTTTGAGCGACCGCCATAAATGGAATAACCATCATTAAAGAGATCCCAAGTATTCTATTCGAAGATTTACTCATGTTCTTTTCAGTCATATATAAAGTTTTAAATCAAAGTTAATTAAATAAAAGTTCAAGGTGTTAATAACAAATGTGTGATTATCACCCTATACAACGAGAAAACCAGATATTTTATATCTGGCTTTCATAATAACAGCAAAATGTACTCCAATCTTCAAGTAAGGTTATACTTGAACCACTCTCTCATAGAACCAGGTTATCCGACTAAGAAACAATATTTTCGTCAGTCTCTCGAGCGATTACGTCGGCTATTGATGTCTGAGCCAATACATTTAAAGTCGCGTTTCTCACATCTATAAAAGTCTTTCTAATACCACAAGTTACTTCATCATGGCATTCATCACATTTGCGATAAAACTTTAAGCTAGCACAGGGTACCATTGCAATCGGTCCATCGGTAATACGCAGAATATCAGCAAGAAATATATCTTGTGGATCCTTATTTAAACTGTAACCACCTCCGGCACCCTTTTTACTATAAAGGTATCCTGCATTACGCATATCTAACAGGATTTGTTCCAAAAACTTTCTGGGGATCATTTCCTGTTCAGCTAATCTCACTATTTGCATTGGGGGATTACCCGTGTTCTTACCAAGAGCAACCAGTGCTTTTATTGCATATTTCGTTTTCTTAGACAGCATATAACAAAGCTAAGAAAAGATATAAGTATAGTAAAGCTTAGTCAAAGATAATTTACCTAAATAGTTAACAAATTGTGTTTTTTCTATATTATCTCAGGTTTTCACCAAACATTATTTCAAGTTCATCCTGCTGACTACCTTTTACAAGCGAAATTTAGCACCCTCAGTTGAGAGGATATAAGGCAAAAAAAATTACTTAGATTCAATTAATACAATAAATCAGAAATTTCACCGATCAAAGCTTAAAATCTACAATAAAAATAGATTACTAAACTTCCAGTATAAATTGAAAATAAAGAAACATTATTTAAATATCTTAAAAATTGAACTCCAAAACCAACTCTCTTCAGCTTTCAACATAGTCTCCAAAGTCTTATTGACATTTTTTGCCAGTTTATTTATATCCTTTACCGAACTTCTAAATGTTTTATAATTTCGATCCTTATCATCGCCCTTTACTTCGGACAGCTCATTTAAAAGCTTTATTATTGGATCAAGTTCGCGTTTTTTTCTCTCTTTAGCTACTTGCCTAGCAATATTCCATGTATCCTTATCCGCATAAAAATACTCCTTACGCTCACCCGACTTATGTTGTTTCTCGACAAGGCCCCATCCTATTAAATCTCTTAAATTCATATTAGCATTACCCCTGGAGATCGTTAACTCTTCCATAATCTCTTCGGTAGTCAATGCCTCAGGTGAAATAAGAAGCAAGGCATGAATTTGAGCCATCGTCCTATTAATCCCCCATTCGGAGCCAAGCTTTCCCCAGGCTTCAATAAATTTCAATCTTCCTTCCGATAGTTCCATAAACAAAAATAAAATTAATTATCAAAAGTTCAAAAATTACTGAAAGTTAAAATAATAATAAAAAATTACCGTTTTATATTCAAAGCGCATCAACCAATAAATTTAACTTGAAATTAGATGTTACAAAAAGCTAGTGTTAGGAATTTATGTCGAATAAAAGCCGAATTCTGCTAGTCTTTTGTATTTTTGCTAATATTTACCTGCTTAATCCCTATGGCGAAAATACTAATTATTGAAGACGATTTAACTTTCTCTCAGATATTAGAGGGCTTTTTAAAAAAGCACGGACACGAGCCTTTAGCTATAAATGAAGTAAAAAAAAGCTTCCAGATACTGGAAAAACAAACCTTCGATTTACTTTTGGTCGATTATCGCTTGCCTGATGGAAACGGCCTGGATGTTTTAGCCCATCTTAGAGAAAAAGGTTCTTTGCAACCAATCATCATTATGACAAGTTTCAATGATGTAAGAACGGCTGTAAAATCTATCCAATTAAGTGCATTCGATTACATTACAAAACCAGTGAATCCTGACGAATTGTTAATGATTATCAATAATGCTTTAGGTAAAAAAGAATCTGAAAATACAGTTGACTCAGTGGAGCATGCGGATGCCATAAAAGGAAAAAGTGCAATCGCCGACAAGCTATATGAACATATAAATCTTGTTGCGCCGACTGATATGTCTGTAATTATTCAGGGAGAAAGTGGAACAGGTAAGGAGTATGCGGCAAGAGCTTTGCACATGCAAAGCAAGCGCAAAAACAAACCCTTTATAGCAATAGATTGCGGTGCACTTTCCAAAGATCTGGCAGCCAGTGAGCTTTTTGGTCATGCAAAAGGTGCATTTACCGGAGCACTAAATGATAAAAAGGGACAATTTGAAATAGCTAATGGTGGAACCCTCTTTCTTGATGAAGTAGGAAACCTTAGTTATGAGGTTCAGGTAAAGTTACTAAGAGCTCTTCAGGAGAGAACAATCCAGCCTGTCGGAAGCACTAAAACGATCAAAGTTGATGTCCGTATAATTACAGCCACAAATGATGATCTAAAAGCAAGCGTTAGCAATGGAACATTTAGAGAAGATTTGTACCATCGTCTTAACGAGTTTAAAATACATCTGCCAGCATTAAGAGATCGCGGGAAAGATCTCGAACTTTTCATCAATCATTTTGTAAAGCTATCAAATATCGAACTACAGCGTAATGTATTGAATATATCTCCCCCCGCCAAAGACCTGCTACTTCAATACGACTGGCCGGGAAACCTGAGAGAGCTTAAAAATGTAATAAAACGCATGGTATTGCTAACTCCTAACGAGACCGCCGAAGTAGATTCTTTACCTGAAGAAATGATTGTAGCTATTAATCAAACACCCAAACCTAGCGGATCAGATCTTAAAGCAATTAATGAAGTGAATGAAAAAGCACTTATTCTTGAAACATTGGTAAAAGTGAAATATAATAAATCAAAAGCGGCTAAATTGCTCAACATAGACAGGAAAACTTTGTATAGCAAAATGGAACGCTATGAAATAGAATAATCTGTTTTTTTCAGTTCTTCCTCTACTTTTACCAAAAGTCTTTCTAATCTATCAAGTAATGAGCCTATTTCAGTCTTTAGAATATCATTCAAGAGTTCCGTAGCGTTTAGTTTCAACTCACATTCCCTATAGGCCGCAGCTAGCTCTCTAGAGCCAATTTGCGCTATCCTCCCTGCTAATCTATGTGTTAGCAACCTCAAAACCACTAAATCATTATCGGCTATTGCTAATCCAATTTCATGGCTATCATGCAAAGAGTCTTCCGTAAATCTCAATAGAATTTTATTCAATTGTTCTTTATCGTCATATGTCATCTTTTTTAAAGAGGAAAGATCTAGTTCTACATCTTGAAAAACTGAAGCTACATCATTAGAATTCTCAAGAAATGCCGCTAGAAGTTCTGCCTCTCTAAATGGTTTCATCACTATTCCATCGAAGCCATTTTCTAATAAAAATGTACGTTCATCAGGTAAAACCTGGGCAGTAATAGCATAGATTTTTACCACATTACCTACCCTCTCTCTCAAAAGTTTGCAAAGCTTTACTCCATCCATTTCTGGCATCCTCATATCCATCAGTACATAATTCACAGAACTATCCCAATCAGCATTTAGCAATTTAGATGGAGAGTTAAAGCTTTTATAACTAATCCCGTTCTTTTTAAAAATAATCTCACATAAATCCAGAATTAATTGATCATCATCTACAATCCATACCTTACAACTTGACAATTGTCTATAATTTGATACCTGGGCATCATCCGCCTCTAGTTCATTTGCAAAAGCAAAGGTCAAGTAAACAGTAAAAGCACTCCCTTCATTCACCTTACTTTTCACATAAATTCGTCCACCCTGATTCTCAATAAGCGATTTTACAATTGCCAAGCCCAACCCGGTTCCTGTGCTATTTACCGCATCATGTTCGATAGCATTAATTTGTTCGAACTCATTAAAAATCAACTTACCATCTTCTTCAGAAAGTCCAATACCTGTGTCTTTTACAATAAAAGTAAAATGTATGTTTTCGTTTTGTCTCTTGTAAAATGCAGAAAGTACGACGCTTCCTACCTGAGTAAATTTCACTGCATTGCCTAATAAGTTATAGAGAATCTGCTTCAATCTAAATGGATCCCCGTAAATATATTTAAGTCCTTTCAGATCAAAATCGACGACCATTTTCAATGATTTGGCCTCAGCCTGCGGTCTCATTACAGAGATAACTTCATCCAAAAGCTGCTTTACATCAAATACTTTATAAGAGAAGGTAAACTTGCCAGATATGATCCTGTTATAATCCAGTACTTCATTAACAATTTGCAGCAGATGCTCTGATGAGTTATAAATAGCGTCAATATCTTTAGCCTGAGGGTACTTCTGCTGCTTGATCAGTTCTGCATAACCAATTATAGATTGTAAGGGCGTCCTAATCTCGTGACTCATATTCGAAAGAAAGCGCTGTTTTGCCATGCCATGATACTCAGCTTCATCTTTTGCCAACTCAAGTTCATTTCTATATCTCCCACTTCGAGTAATATCAGTTAGAATAAGGTATAGCAATACCCCAGTCAACACCAAAAAGACAAGCATAATTAATGAAATCGTATTGATACCGGTATTTACAACCTTTTTTGCCTGAATCCCATTTACTTCTATCTGACTTACAACTTCACTTTCTACTTTCCTTAAAACATCTAACATTTGACTAACCAACAAACTATTGGCATTAGCCAGAACGGCTTCTCTATTTAAAAAACTAGCATTTTTCTGCCTTTGATCGTTTTCGATAATCTTTAGAGATTTCTTTAAGTCACTCGCCATTTTCTCCTCAGCCGACAGTGCAATGGTATCTCTTTTTACCTTTTCTTCACTTACAATTCGTATTGGGTTTTCATTTTCACTTTTCTTCTTCCCAAAAATTTTCCCAAAAAAACTCCGCCGTCTATCCTCATCAGGATAGATCGTTGTTGTAGATGTCTTCTCCTCAGTAGCAAGAATTGTACTGTCGGCCTGCTCGGCACTCTTAGAAACAATATCATTAATATTCTTAACCTGTTCAGAAAACGACTTGTTATTTACCAAACGCTCCCTTACCTTCAAATAATCAACAAACTGCTTATCACGCTCACCCAGTAGCCTTTTTATAGTTGCAATTCTGGCCAATTGAAGGGAATCAGTTGCATACAAAAACCCTAAACTATCCAGAACAGATCTGAGTTGTCGCGACTCCTTAAAAAGCTGTCTGTAATTTCCAGGATCATTAAAAGCCTGCTTCTTCTGCGACTGATCCAAGCTTCCAATCTTCCTTGAAATGACATTAACAATCCTCAACCGTTCGCTAGGAGCCGAAATACTTTCGACCGTATTTAACATTTCTTTAAACGCTACCCTACTAACTCCCCAGGCCAAAAAAAGGGCAAAACAGGCCAATAGCAAAGCTATAATAACCTTACCTTTTATTGATTTCATGAAACCTTTCTTGGGAATACTATTCATTTTAATACAAGAGCACCTCTTTACTCAATGAATCATCAACAAGTATTGTTCCACTTAAGTTTATACTGCCATTTCGCGATTGTACTTACTACGATATTGAATAGGCGACAAACCTGTAATTCTTTTAAACGTTGTACGGAATGCCTTATTATCAGTATATCCTACCTTATACATTACTTCATTAATGTTTTCTCGAGAAGACTCTAAACTAATTTTAGCGGCCTCCATTTTTACTCTTTGAATGTACTCTACTATGGTATTCGATGTTGCTTTTTTAAACCTACGTTCAAGATTTCTCCTACCAATCGCCTGCATAGAAGCTAACTGATCGATAGTTATTTTCTCCTGAAAATTATTCTCAATAAACTCCTGAATTTTCTTTACCGGTTCATCTTCATGCTCTTTTTGTCCCTGAAAGATTGTGAATGACAATTGATTTTCTCGGTCAAGTTCTATAGCAAAAACTTTTGCTGATAAAACCGCTATCTCCCTACCGGCATATTTTTCGATCAGGTATAAAATTAAATTTAGATAGGAAAAAGCCCCTCCACTTGAATAAATTCCGTGCTCATCAGTAATAATTTTCTCAGTAACAAGACTTACGTCCGGAAACATCCTTTTAAAATCATTTTCAGCCAACCAGTGCGTAGCACATTTCTTTCCCTTTAGTAGACCTGTTGAGGCCAATAAAAATGCACCAAGGCATAAGCTTGCTATTTCTGCTCCCCCATTATACTGCTTTATGATCCACGGAACAAAATCCTTATTCTTTTCTATCGCTCCACTTATTTCTCCATCAATAGCTGGTATAATGATAAGATCTGTTTTTTCTATATCTCCAATTAAAAGATCCGTATTTACCGTAAACAAGCCACCACTTACAGGCGTTTCCTTTGTCAACCCTACTAATTGAACTGTAAATAAAGGCGGCAGACCTTTTGCTTTAAAAAACTCGTTCACCTGACTAAATAATTGTCGGGACCCCTCAAGACTCCCTAAAATAGCCCCCTTAGGAACCAGGATAGATATATGTTTCATAAATTAAAATTAGCCATAAAAATCATTTAAAAAAATTCGTGAAAATCAGACAAATATGTACCTTAACAGAACCATTTATAAACACCAAAAACAGTTTAGCAGTAGAGTAATAGGGGCTTCTACACTAAAGTTTATTACTTGAGTAATAGAATTACCTCAAGGATCGGCTATGTTAAATAAATGTTAACTTGAATTAACCAAAATATAATAAAAGCAAATCAAGGAAGTAGCTAATTTTGTTGCGTAATGGCGAATAAAAAATTATCAGATCATGAATTGTTACAAAGATGCCGGGAAGGGAATACCCGTGCGTTTGATCTGCTATTTGAAAGATACTTCAATAAGTTGAATCTTTTCGCATTAAAGTACATCCGACAGCAATCCATAACAGAAGAACTGATAATGGATTTAATGTTAAAGGTTTGGGAGAAAAAGGACAACTTTCAGGAAGAGGGATCTTTAGGCCCATATCTTTTTAAAGCGCTCAAAAATTCGATGGTTGATCATTTCCGTAAAAAGGAGCTCTCAACAACTCCCATTTGCGAATTAATAGCAGACACTTTTATCCAAGACACTACCAACGAAGCTGTTTCTTACAATGAGCTTCAAAAAATCTATCTTGACAACCTCAACCAGTTAAGTCCCCAAAGAAAGCTTGTATTTGAAATGAGCAGACATGAGAACCTCAGCTACAGACAAATTGCAGCCAATCTAAACCTGTCGGTAAAAACAGTTGAAAGCCATGTTTCTGCGGCTCTTCTCTTCCTTAGAAAAAAAATGAGAAGCCACATCAATCTTATCATCAGCATTATCACATTCCATTTTTTATAGCTGAAAATCAGACAATTAAACTAAATTTTATTTTTATAGCATTTAACATTCAGGGTATTCTGGCTTTTTTACGTATTCTATAATGAAGGCCCAAATGCCAAACCAAATTGAACAAAGTATTACTAAAAAAGTATTTAAACAATACCTGCAGTGATCAAGAGCTGGAGCAGGTAAAACTATTTCTGCAGCAGCCAGAATCGGCAAACCTATTTCGTGAGGTTCTCGATGATGCCTGGCAAGAAATGGAAGACCCAGAAGTTGATCTTCAAGCAATGGCAGCCTATCGCCAACAAGTAATGCAGAGCTTTCAAAGTGATAATGGAAGCAGTCAGGAAACAACCAGATTATGGCCAAAAAGATGGTTAAAATATGCTGCAATTCTGCTTCTTCCGCTTATGTTTGGCATATACCAGTTCTCAAAAAACGATAAGGAAGCTCCTGCTAAAGTCGCTCTCTTAGAAGTGTACAATCCAAAAGGCCAACGTTCAAAAGTCACCTTATCAGATGGCACGCTGGTGTATCTTGGTTCAAACAGTAAAATACGATATCCTAAAACATTCGCAAACATTCGGGAAATGGAATTAGTTGGTGAAGCATTTTTTCAGGTAAAAAGAGATATTACCCGACCATTTATTATCCATACTAATAAAATTCAAACCAAGGTACTTGGTACATCTTTCAAAATAGAGGCATTTCAAGGGAGTCCAATAGAGGTAAGTGTAGCAACAGGCAAGGTTAGCGTGGATAGGCAGGCTAATAAATCTAATAAGCATTTAACATCTGTTGCAGTTCTCACACCCGGGCATCTTGTGAATTGGGATGAGAAAATGGAAAAAGCGACTTTAAATGAAGTCTCAACTCAGGAATTGGAGCTATGGAAAGATGGAAACCTGACCTTTAACAATCAACGATTAGCTGATGTTGTAGCTGTGTTAGAACGGTGCTACAATGTAAACATTAAAATATTATCAGACGACTTATCCAATTACCGAATCAATACTACTTGTTCTTTAAACGAGTCCGTAGATAAAATTATGTCTGTTATGAGCAAGGCAGGTCGTTTTAAGTACAAACTAGAGCGCAATCAAATCATAATTTCAAACTAAAAAAATTAAACTATGTAAAGAGAAAAGCTACCAAAAAAAACGCCCTGTTAAACAGGGCGAATTCACTAGAAATCCATTTAGTCATTGGTTTACGAGGCCTCAAGACTTCAAGGATTCGCTTCCGAGTTAAATAACTCAGAAGGCTAACAGATTTATTACCCCATTTTCTTTGGGAAAAAACCTACTAAACAAACAAAAATATGCAAAAAGGATTGTACCTCCACCCATGTATCAGATTTATTATGAAGATATCTGCAATCACATTAATTGTACAACTTACCTTAACAGGAATGTTGTTTGCAAACAGCGCCAATAGTCAGGATTTGAACAAGATACAATTAAACCTAAAACTGAAAAATGCAGGTTTAAAAGAATGTTTCCAAACTCTGCAAAAACAAACTGGCATAAAGTTCTCTTTTGGAGAGGCGTTAGTTAAAAGAAATGAGAAAAAGACCAGCATCACTGCACGTCAGATTTCAATGGAAACAGCTTTAAGGCTGATTCTTGATGAAACCAATCTGCGCTGCATACAAATTGGCAATAATCTCATTATTGATGAAAAGCCTGCTCCACCTAAACCCGTAACACCAGCTGTAGAGCGGATTGTAACCGGTACAGTAAGCGCCGATGACATCGATGGTCCTTTACCGGGTGTTACCGTTCAACTGAAAGGGACAAATAAAAGAACTGCTACAACACTAGATGGCAAGTACAGTATTGCCGTTGATAATGATCAATCTGTCCTTGTATTTAGTTATATGGGATATGTTGCTCAGGAAATCACCGTAGGAAGCTCTGCCAGCTTAAATGTAACCCTTAAAACAGATAGACAGTCTCTAAATGAGATTGTGGTAATTGGTTATGGAACAGCTAGAAAACAAGATCTTTCCGCAGCGGTATCAACTGTACCTGATATGGAGAAGATCAAGGATCGTCCGGTTTTGAATATTGAATCCATGATTCAAGGGAAAGTACCTGGTGTTACGGCAATAAACAACGGTGGTCATCCAGACAAGACCCCTAAAATAACTATCCGTGGTGTCGGTTCTAAAGAAAATGAGAGTGCATTGTATGTTGTTGATGGCGTTCCAAATGCTCCATATAACCCAGCTGATATAGAATCAATAACTATATTAAAAGATGCGGCATCTGCAGCAATTTACGGGGCATTCTCTGGCTCTGCTGGTGTAATCCTAATCACAACTCGTCAAGCCAAACAAGGCGCTCCAAGTGTAGAATACAATAGCTTTGCGGGGTTAAAAAACGCGTGGCGTTTACCGCATGCATTGACAGCTGAAGAAGAAGCAAGAGTATCAAACCTTGCCTACACCAATGCAGGACAAAGCCCTCTTGATGGCTGGGATGCGACAAAAAATCCATATGCTCAGGTAACACGTACTGATTGGGTTGACGAAATTTTTAGAACCGGTTTGGTACAAAGGCATAATGTAAGCATCAATGCCGGAACTGAGAAATTCTCTAACCTGATACAAGGTCGCTACGAAAAGGAAGAAGGAACATTACTTAATACCTACAACCAAAACCTTTCACTGCGTTTTAACTCTAATTATCAGTTTAACAAAAAGATAAAATTACGTCAGGAATTATTTTGGAATAATAATGACAAGAGAGGCACTGCAACCGAAAGCGGTTATAGTGGCACTATTCTTTCTGCTATTTATATGCCTAGTTCAGCTACTCCCTATTATGAAGACGGCAGTTTTGGCGGTGTTGGACCGAGAGATTCTAAATACTTAGGTATTCATGGTGATGCTATCAATCCAGTAGCGACTTTATTAAGAAATAAGCCATTCAATAAAAGCAATGATTTGCAATCTACTACGGAATTATCTGTTTCCGACATTATTAATGGCCTAACAGTTTTCTCTCGTTTCTCTTATCGTAAAACCAACTCCCTATTCAAAAACTTCGAACCAAGCAGAACTGAACCGGGAAAACCCAACACCCAAAATCAGCTAACCTATGAATCAAACAATGGGTATCACTGGATTTGGGAAAGTACTGCAAATTACAATCGTACTTTCAATAAACATAGTATAGGTGCCATGATATCAACAACGGCCCAAGAAAATGGCAGACGCTTTTTTAAAACAGGTGCTAAAGGATTTGAACTAGAAGAGGACTGGGCGCAATTTTTCACAAATGCCTCAATATTTGATCAAAACACTCCTGAAGACCTACAAGAATATGATAGAAACTTATCATATGTAGGGCGACTTTCTTATAGTTGGGCAGATCGTTATTTTGTAACTGGAAGTTACCGCTATGATCTAGCAGGCCGATTAACAAAAGGACATCGCGGTAAAACTTTCCCTGGTGTTACTGCTGCCTGGAAAGTAAGTTCTGAACCTTTTTTCAATATCGAAGGCATTGACCTTTTCAAAATTCGTGCTAGCTGGGGTAGGATTGGCAATATGGCCTCTATTCTTGATCTTGCATACGGCTATCCAAGATTAAAAGCTGATTATACCTATCAGGTTGGTGATGGTGCACCAAGAAGTAACTCTCTTTCTTTAGCAAATCTATTTAATCCGTTACTATCATGGGAAACCTCTCAGCAAACCGATATAGGATTTGATTTTAGCTTATTAAAACAAAGATTATCAATCACAGGTGATTATTTTGATAAGCTAACATATGATTTAATAAAGACCCAAGATACAGAATGGACAAACACTTATGGCTTAGATGCTCCCCTAATCAATCAAGGGAAAATTCGCAACACAGGATTTGAACTAGCAGCATCCTGGAAAGATAATGCAGGATCACTAAGCTATGACTTTGGTGCTAATATTGCGACTTTAAAAAACAGAGTTGATTATATAGACCAAAACCCTAATTCCTTCTTTTTACACACAGACAGCTGGAGATCTGTATTAAATCCCTTCCGTTCAGTTGTAGGCCAACCTTACTATTCTTATTGGCTTGTTAAACAAGAAGGCATTTTCCAATCAGATGCTGAAGCAAATGCTTATGTAAAGGATGGAAAGAAAATTCAGCCTAATGCAAAAGCTGGTGATTTTAAGTTTAAAGATTTAAATAATGATGGAAAAATTGATGATGCTGACCGCTCATATATGGGTAGTGCAGCTCCAAAATTAACCTATGGTTTTACAACCAATTTGGCTTGGAAAAACTTTGACTTCAGCATGTTTTTACAAGGAGTAAGTGGAGTAAAACTTTTCCATGCATTTAAACAATCTACACTAAATGGATCTGAGCAAGGATACAACAGATGGAATAAAATTCTTGATGCTTGGTCGCCTGAAAATACTGATACCAATATTCCAAGAATTTCAGCAAGCGACAAGAATATGAATTTCCAAACTGCATCAGACTGGTATCTTGAGAGTGGAGATTATCTGCGTATTAAGAGTGTTATTATTGGTTATACATTCAAAAATATGCCTTTTAAATCAAGCTTAAGAGTATTTGTAGGTGCCGACAATCTTGTAACCTTTACCAAGTATACAGGAATGGATCCTGAGGTGGGCGGCATTGGACTTGATGGTGGTCAGTTCCCACTATCTCGCATCTATTCATTTGGACTTAAACTTAAACTTTGATCAAAGTAATTCAATCATGAAAAATAAACTTAACTATATATTAACAGCCTTACTTCTTTTATCAGTAAGTGCCTGTAAGAAAAGCTGGGTAGACAACAAGCCTTTTGGAACACCCTCTACAGCATTTTTCTGGCGTACCGACGCTGAGCTAATAAAAGGTGTAGCTGCTTTATATGTTCCTATGCGCAATGAATCGACTTGGGGAAGAGATTTATTCTGGGTACAAAACGCAAGTGATGACCTTATCGTAGGAAGAACAAAAGCAGATGGCGAAAACATCAAAAATTTTATCCCAACTGGTAGAGAAGGCTACTTAACAGGTGGCTGGAAAGATCTCTATTGGATGCTAAGCAAAGCAAATGATGCAATCAAGGAAATACCAAATGCAAACCAAGCAAGCGAGGCTATTCGTAAGAGATCTTTAGGAGAAGCCTACTTTGTACGTGGCTTTGCCCATTTCTGGATTGCTTATATCTGGGGTCATAAGGATCAAGGTGTACCATTTGATGCAGTTGAAAACCCTGAGTATGGCAAAAGAATACCGCCCCAACTAAAATCAGTAACTGATAACTATGCGCAAATTATATCCGATCTTGAAAAGGCCGCAGACTTATTGCCTTTATTTGAGAGCTATGGGGGTTCCGATCGCGGAAGAGCTCATAAAGCTGCTGCCTGGGGATACATGGTAAAAACCTACGCATATTGGGCTCAGTACGACAAAAGCAAATGGCAACAGGTTCCTGCACTTTGTGATAAAATTAAAAATGAAGGAAACCGTGCTTTGATAACAGGCAAAGCTAATGGTAAAGAAAACTATCAAAGTGTATTTACTATAGCTAGTAACTGGAGTTCTGAATACATTTGGTCGGTGACATCTGGAGTTGAAGGAGGGTCAGAATTCCCTGGTGTAAGTCTTGAAAATAAAGGATGGGGAATCTTCAATGGCTGGGGATACTTCCAGCCAACCCTGGAGCTTTATAACGAGTATGAAGTAAATGACCCAAGACGTGACGTTACTATTTTGAAATTTGGTGATAAGTTCAAATTCTTTGGGCAGGAAAGGTCATACTACTCAACCAATAGTCTCTCAGGTTTCCAAATCAACAAATATATGGAACCTTTTGGGTATGGATCTAATGGTGATGCATCTTCAAATGATAAAATTAATCCAAGTGGAGATTATCCTACCACAATGCTTAACCTATCATTAATGCGTTATGCAGAGATTCTTTTGTTTAAAGCTGAAGCACTAATTGAGCTAGGTAAAAATGGAGAAGCTGCTGCACCATTAAATGAACTGAGAACAAGAGTAGGTTTACCTTCTATAGGTTCCCCTACTATGGATGATTTGAAACATGAACGCCGTGTGGAACTTGCCTGCGAATGGACAGACAGACTACAGGATTTAAAGAGATGGGGAGATTTCGCTAAAATCAATGCCCCACTTCATGGTCGCGATCATGCAGACAAAACAAATCCAAACTCTCCATTTGTAGTGAAGGAAGTATGGCCAGCACGTAATTTCACTGCTACAAAAATTGCATGGCCAATGAGCCCAGATGAAGTTACAAGAAGTAACGGTGCTTACAAACAAACACCGGGCTGGTAATAAATCAGTATAAAAAGGGTGTCCGAAAACTAAACGGACACCCTTTTGCTTTTATTAAAATCATCAACCACCTAATCAAACCATTTGCTAGATTTACATCACTGATCCTCGGTGAGATCCAACGGATAGATCAAAGCGACCCTAAGCGTATATAAATGCAATACCAACCATATTGCAAACAATAACAGATTAAATGAAAACAGAAAAATCCATCCAAAAAATCATTAAAACAAGTTTATTTGCGCTATTATTAACCGTAAATGCTACCTATTCCCAAGCTCAGGAGAATACTAAAGAATCCAAGTATTCATTAGCAAATGCTCATTCTCACAACGACTATGAAAATGACATCCCTTTTCAAAGAGCTTTCCAAAAAGGATTTGGTTCTATTGAAGCAGATATTTTCCCTGTAAATAATGAATTATTTGTTGCTCACAGTAAAGATCAGCTCAATCCATCAATTACCCTATATGGCACTTATCTAAAACCTGCTATAGCGGCTTTACAGAAAGATCCAAATCGCAAGCTTCACTTGCTAATCGACATTAAAGAAAATTATCCAGTCGCTTTAGCAACATTAGTTAAGCAGTTGGAACCGCATAAAGATATTCTTAAAACAAGTACACATCCTGGTCAATTAACCATTACAATAAGTGGCTCCAGACCAAAACCAGGTGACTACAAAAACTACCCTGATTATATCTACTTCGATGGAGAGTGGCCTTTACTGCATACCCCCGAGGAGGCTAAACATGTTGACTTGGTAAGCTTTCCATTTACTAATTACAGCAAATGGAACGGAAAAGGAAGATTGGATCATGCGGACTATACAAGAGTTAAAAACCTTATTGACAGTGTTCACGCTGCAGGTAAAAAGATCCGTTTTTGGGCAACGCCTGATACAAAAAGTACATGGCTGGCCTTAATGAATCTTCATGTAGATTTAATAGGAACCGATGTTATCGAATCTTTCGGAAACTTCATAAAAGACCTCCCTAAAAACATCTATACCAATAAAGAAACCCATAAAGCTTACCAACCTACTTATCAATCTGATGGCAAAAATGGAAAAATAAAAAATGTCATTCTTCTAATTGGTGATGGAATGGGGCTTACCCAAATATATTCTGCATTTACTGCAAATCAGGGTCAACTTAATCTATTTCAGATGCGAAACGTAGGTCTATCTGTAACTAATGCGGCAGATACTTACATCACCGACTCAGCAGCTGGTGGAACAGCAATGGCAGGTGGTAAAAAAACAAACAACCGTGCCATTGGAGTAGATTCTACAGAAAAGCCTTTGAAATCACTAGCCGTTTATGCAGCTGAAGAAGGTAAAAAAACTGCGATTATATCTGTTGGAGATCTTGCGGATGCTACCCCAGCAGCATTCTATGCACATCAACCAGATCGTTCAATGGAAACCGAAATTGCTCAAGACATGCATACTTCAGGGATCAACATGCTCCTTGGCTCAGGCATCTCACATTTCAAAAAGAATCTAAATGGTACAACTGCAGTTGAATTGTTAGAAAAGAAAGGTTATACAGTTGCCTACTCTTTTGAAGATTTCAAAAAAAGCAATGCCGATAAACTTGTTGGAATTGTTACTGATAACGAAACCAGGCCTAAAATTGAAGGTAGAGGTGAATTCTTGACTGAAGCCTTTTTAAAAGCAACCCAACAATTCTCAAAAGCTCCAAAAGGTCTTTTCATGATGTTGGAAGGTGCACAAATCGATTATGGTGGTCACAGAAATAACCTTTCACAAGTAATCACCGAAAATCTTGACTTTGATAAAGTCATTGGAAAAGCATTGGAATTTGCCGATAGCAATGGCGAAACACTAATCGTGGTTACTGCCGATCACGAAACGGGTGGACTTACACTTCTTGACGGTGATATTCAATCAGGTTATGTATTGGGCGAATTTTCGACAAATGACCATACAGCTGTCCCTGTACCTGTATTTGCCTATGGCCCTCACTCAGATGATTTCAAAGGCGTGTACTCAAACACAGAAATATTTAAAAGGCTGTTAAAATATATTCAGAAATAATCTCTTCAATCAACATAGCAAATAAATAAAAAACACATAAACCACTGACGTACTAACAATTAAATATTAATCATAATTTATTTTAACTATTTTAGATAAATAAGGGATTAGCATGAACAGAAAGTTTTTTATTTATTTGCTTTTAGTAGCAACAGTAGCTTATGGCTGCAAAAAAGACAAAGTTACCGAGGTAAAGAAACCAATTGCTGAAAAAGACAGTGTTGAACTTTCTTTTGTTAAAATAGAAAAGAGCAAAAACCCTGGAAAAGTTAACGGTGATATCTATGGTGTGGTTTCCGAAAATGAGATAAATCTATTTGTCCCGGAATTACTTAAAAACAAAAAATTCATCACAACGTTTGCTACAAAAAACGCAAGCATTACGGTTAATGATACATTGCAGGTCAGCGGTGTAACCTCCACCGATTTCAGCAAATCTGTAAACTATAAACTAACCTCTCCTAAAGGCACTACAAAAACCTATAAATTTAACATCAAGTACTTCACAGGTATTCCAATCATATACCTGAACACCACTGATTCAGTTACATCAAAAGATGTTTATGTTACAGGAAACTTGATTATAGATCCAAATAATCCAGAAAACCCAGAAAAACTAAACATCCCACTACAAGTAAAAGGTCGTGGAAATAGTACCTGGGGTAACCCTAAAAAACCATACCGCTTAAAATTCAATACTAAATCCCCTGTTTTGGGTATGGAGACCGCAAAAAACTGGGTGTTGTTAGCAAATTACTCCGACAAAACATTGATCAGAACAAGTATTGCATTTGATCTGGGGGCGAAAATAGGGGCTGATTTCACACCAAAAGGACGTTTTGTTGAACTGGTAATGAATAACTACCATGTAGGTAATTATTTTTTAACCAGTCAGGTTGAAGTAAATGAAAACAGGGTTAACATCACAGAGTTAAAAAAGGGAAATATATCGGCAGATGAAATAACAGGTGGTTATTTGCTTGAACAGGATAAAAGGCTCGATGAGAAATTCTGGTTCAGAACAACAGCAGATATACCATTTACCATCAAATCACCCGATGAGATAACAGAAGGTCAATTAGCTTATATTCATGATTACATTCAGCAAACCGAAGATGCCATCTATTCTGCCGATTTTGCAGATCCTGAAAAAGGGTATGCAAAATACATTAAAGTTGAGTCCTTCATTAACTGGTTTTTGGTTCAGGAGCTAATGAAAAATGAGGATGCAAAAGAGTTTAGTAGTAATTTTTATTATAAAGAAAGAAATGGCAAATTAGGACTAGGCCCATTGTGGGATTTTGATCTTTCCTGTGGCAATAATAACTATTCTAATTCGCGCTACCCTACCGGTTGGTGGGTAAAAGACGGACCTTGGTTTAGCCATTTATTCAAAGACCCCGTATTCAGGCAAAAAGTTAAGTTACGCTGGAACCAGATCCGCGGTAAGGAAATTAATGAAATTGCCGCAACAATTGATAAGACAGCTACATATATTGATTTATCGCAAAAAAAGAACTTTAATAGGTGGCCTATCCTAGATCAGTATGTTTGGCCAAATCAGTTTGTACTCGGAACATACCCCAAAGAAGTCGCACAATTAAAGGCATGGCTGGCAGAAAGAATAACATGGCTGGATAAAGAAATGAATAATCTTTAATTTTTCTACATAAACAGCCCAAATATACCCTATGCCCCCCTTTAACAATCTTTTCTTCATTATACTTTTATTAAGCCTGTGCGTAAAGACAAACGCACAATCGCTAAATCCTCCATCCGATTTGAGGGTCGATTTGCTTTTAAATACTGACAAAGTATGGAAAAACGGGTTGCCGGTATCGTTATCTCTTCAGCAGGCAAAACAATCAGATACTGCATTCCAAATGGGACGCATAGCTAACCAAAACCCATATTTTTCATGGGTAGTAAATGATCATTCAGAGGGTAGTCTCCAAACCGCATATAGGATTCTTGTCGCATCCTCAGCAGAAAACCTCGCGGCGAATAAAGGAGATTTTTGGGATTCAGGAAAAGTAGTTAAAAACCAACAAACAGGAATCATTTATAACGGGCGTAAGCTGAATCCAAATACTATTTACTATTGGAAGGTAAGAACCTGGGACAATACACAAACTGTGAGTGATTTTTCAAAAGCCAGCTCATTTATTACCGACAGCACATTAAAACCCTACCAAACTGCTCATCAGCCTCTTGTAAAATCTTTACAAAAACCCGTTTTCAGTAAACAATTAAATAACCTTAATACTTTATTTGATTTTGGAAAAGATGCCTTTGGTCAATTAAAAATGCGCATCAGTTCAGCATCTGATGGAGATACTTTGTTAGTACACATAGGTGAGGCAATAGACTCACTTGGACATGTTGACAGAAAGCCAAGGGGCACCATCCGTTATCGTTTAATAAAATTGCCATTACTAAAGGGAGAACACAATTATGATCTTAAATTTTTAGCCGACAAACGTAATACTGGTTCTAAAGCCATACTTATGCCTGACTATATAGGAGAAGTGCTCCCATTCCGATACGTGGAATTGGAAAAAAATGACAACTTAGTAATTGAAGTAGAGCGCTATGTCGTAAACTATCCATTTAATGATCAAGCCTCCTCATTTAAAAGCTCCGATACCCTTTTAAATAAAATCTGGGATCTATCTAAATACACTATTAAAGCCACTTCATTTACAGGCCTGTATGTCGATGGCGACCGCGAACGGATTCCTTACGAAGCGGATGCGTTAATTAATCAGCTATCACACTATGCCTCAGATGCTGAATTTAACATGGCCAAAAGATCTTTAGACTACTTGATTTACCATGCCACCTGGCCAACCGAATGGTCGTTACAAAACCTACTTGTGGCCTGGAATGATTACCTCTATTCTGACGACATCAGAACTGTACAACTGCTATACCCCCAATTAAAACCCAAACTACTGTTGGCCCTTGCCAGACCTGATGGCCTAATCAGTACCAAAACGGGTAAACAAGATAGCAGCTTTACCAAGTCCATTCACTTTTCTACTTTTAATGGAGAAACCGTGCTAAAAGACATTGTAGATTGGCCACAGAAAGGAGGCTTCGGTTTACCTCCATCCTACCCTGGCGAAACGGATGGCTTTGTATTTACAGATTACAATGCTGTGGTAAATGCCTTTCACTATCAGTCCCTGATTTGCATGAAAAATCTAGCCCAGGCATTGGGTGAAAAAGAAGATGTGACCTTTTATACCCAGCAGGCTAACAAAGTAAAACACGCCTTCCAACGTAGCTTTATAGACCTAAACACAGGAACAGTAAAAGATGGAGAGGGCACCATGCACAGCTCATTACATGCCAACATGCTCGCACTTGCTTTTAACCTGGTTCCTAATGAGAACAAAGCAACTGTAATAGCTCATATCCGCGCAAGAGGAATGGCATGTAGTGTTTATGGCGCACAGTTCTTACTGGATGCATTGTACAATGCAAATGAAGCAGAATATGGATTACAGCTTTTAACATCGACAGACAAGCGGAGCTGGTATAATATGCTACATTCTGGCTCAACCATGACAACTGAAGCGTGGGATACTGATTACAAAAGTAATCAAGATTGGAGCCATGCCTGGGGAGCAGCCCCTGCTAACATTATTGTCAGAAAATTAATGGGTGTTGAGCCTTTATCCCCTGCTTTTGGAACGATACAAATAAAACCACAACCAGGCACACTCAATTCAGCCGAACTTCAATTATCAACCTTACATGGGAAAGTAAACGTTGCATTTAATAAAACCCCAAAGCAGTTTCAATTAAAAGTCGGCATCCCTCCCAATACAAAAGGAATAGTTTACTTACCAAAACAAGCTACAAACGATCAAGTACTTATAAATGGAAAATCATTAAAAGCAATATCGGATGGTAAATTTTGGGTAATTAAAGATGTTAAATCAGGTACACATATCTGGGAGGTAAAGTATTTGTAATAACCTAATCAAATCAAGCTATACAAATCATTAATGGTTTTCATAACTAGTATGCTTTATACTAATTTAATGAAAAAGAATAAGCTATTTATTTAATAAATGAATAGCCCAGCTTATTACAAAAAAACCTAATCCAGTAATTACTGGAGGCCAAATTACCCTAGGTCCTGATATTCCAATATAAATTATTACAATCCCTAAAACAACTAATAAAAATATCAAAATGTTTAAAATTGATTTCTTTTCCATGTACTATTACTTTTTATAAAATATATTGAACAAGCAGATTAAACACTTTATATAAATACTATTGCCCCATTACTAATCTAGTTTGAGCAGCATCATTAATGGCATCTTGTAATTGAACGTTTAATACACCATCTTTTACCAAAGAACGGTCAATAGCTAAGGTTATTTGCTGAATGCCCTGAGGAAGATTGGTAACAACACCGTTATCCGCAAACTTCAAAACAGCTTGACCGGCCCATGCAGTTACACCTGATGTAGTGTTTAATACCAATTTAACATTCCCTTTATTTAATACTTCTAAATCAAACTTTACGAAACTATAACGCTTATTATTCACCTCTATAACAGGCAAATCAGCAACTGGCAATTCACCGGAGACCTTGCTGTAAAAAGGTACTACTGGTGCTTTAGTATTTCCATTAGCAATTAGATCTAAACCGCCCGCACTAAGTTTACTGCCTAACTCTTTACTAGCTGTTACGGTTCTCCATCTGCGTACATAACGTTCATTCGGGACACGGAATTTACCTGTTTCACCAATTTTAGATAAGAAGGCCACCAAATTAATAAACTCTTGCTTGTCCAAATTAGTCGTCAATCCTGGTGGCATTAATGAACCTGGCACCTTTTCAATCACTTTGATCTGCGTTTTGACAATGGCTATTTCCTTCCCAGTCATATCGCGCATAACCACATCAGTATTACCATCGCTTATCAAATATCCCAAAACTTCAGCCCCATCATTTTTAACAACTTTCTTCAGCTCAAAACCTTCTTTAATAGATTGACTAGGATATAATATAGAACGAATAATAGTTTCTACTGGCGAACTTGTTCCTAAACTACTCAAATCCGGACCTATACGACCACCTGCGCCACCAGTAGCATGACAAGTTTGGCAACTTAATGCTGTTCTTCGATATACCGCTTCGCCCAACTCCGGATCACCCAAACCTTTTACTTCACTGGCCAGTTTGGCAATTTCCTGATCATTAGGTTGCTGTGGAGTACGCTCAGGAGGCAAAATCCCACCCGAAGCTTCCAATACCTTTTTCAGATTTTTCACATCTTCGTCATTATTTCTGTTTGCTGCTAAGTGACGTTGCAAAGCTTGACGAGCTGCTTTTGCAAAACTTACAGGGATCTTTTTGGCGCTAACCGCAGCAGAAAAGGCATTTACACTTTCTTTACTGGCCAACAATGATTGGAATAACTCTGTAGCATCAGTCTGGGTAGGTAGAGTTTTTAATAAGGTAACGGCCATATTACTGGCTTCAGTAACATCAACATTGATCAATTGCGCAGTAGCCAATATTCTTAAATCCGTAGGATTTTTTAACGTGGTCAATTCCATTAACGATTTTTTCGATTGAGTCGAACCTATTGTCGCCAGAGCGTTAAGCGCCGCTTTCTTAATATTTTTATTCCCCTTTTTAGCAAGGCTAGCTAACCTTGGCACTAAACTTTCCAGCTTCCATAAGCCCACCAAACGAATTGCACTTATCGCTTCAGTTTCATCTTCATTCTCTAAAAATGAGGCAATACGACTTAAATTTTGATCAGGTTTTAAATTCCGCTGACGAATAATATCTTCTAATGTGGCTACCTGCACAGCGACACTTTTATCGTGCGTACTATTTCCTTGAACTGCTAAATCGAAAAGGACATTCAAATCAGCTACCTTTCCATATTTGGCAATCGAACTTAAAACATCTTTTTCATACTCATCTGGCACCTTTCCTTGTTGATAAAGTTGAACCAGTTGAGCTACCGCGCCCTCATCACTTACTGATTTTAAAGCATACACAGTTTTCTTGGCATCTCCTAAAAAAGAGGGATCCGCCTTAACCTTTTTTAACCATACTGGCTCCAATTCGCGAGTAGTTTGCCATAGTGCAAAATCAAGGAACTCATCCATAGGCTGTTCTAGAGCCTTCAAGGCAGTACGTTCCGCTTCAGGCGTATTTAATTTACGAAGAGCAATTACTGCTTCTAATCGCACTTGGGGGTGCTTATCTGTTATTGCTTTAGATAATATCGTCTGCACATCCGCGACCTTGTTAACCCAAAGTTGAAGCGCTCTCAAAGCAGCTGCCCTTGCATTATGAGCTTCAGCATTGAGCAAAGTATTCAGTAATTTTTGATTAACCACATCTAAGGATTGATATACCCAAAGTGCTTCTAATTGCTGATGTTCGTAGTTTGCATCTTTTTTATCCAGATTATCTACCCATTTTTCTAATGCTGGAATAACATCCTTGGCTCCACGATTTTTCAACACCTGTTTAACCTGTGAGCGTGTCCAATCTTCGGGCATTTTTAAAGCGTCCAAGAGCTCAGGAATACTGGCTTTACTCCATTTAGGAACTTTAACCAGCGGTCTGTTTTTAGCAACAATACGCCAAATTCGACCGTGTTGCTGATCACGACGAGGATCATAAAAATCGACCTCTCCATGCTGAATAATAGGATTATACCAGTCAGCTACATAAATTGCACCATCCGGTCCCACTGAAATATCTACCGGACGAAACGCAACGTTATCTGTCCACATCAAATCCTCTACCTGTTTTGAGGCATAACCACTTCCTTGTTCTTCCAGCTTAAAACGATTGATACGATTGGCCCTGAAATCATTAGTAATAACACTACCCTGCATTGATTCGGGTAAATGACGGCCAGAGATTACATCCAGTCCACTGTGTTTAGGTTGTCCTGGATTCAAACCACGAATGGTTCTTTCAGCACCTGGTGCACTCACAAAAGTTGCACCCGGGAAGGAATAATTAATACCCTCGCCACCGGCTCCATCTGTTAAGAAAGACTGTCCCCATTTATCAAATTGTAGCCCCCAGGGATTAACCAAACCTCTGGCATACACGTCCAGATCCAAAGTTTGAGGATCCAATTTCCAAACACCTCCACCTTCTAGCCTTTTTGTACCCATAGGAGTTTCCACATGGCTATAAATGTAAATAGATTGGTTAAAATAAAGTCGCCCTTCAGGTCCCCAACGGAAAGTATGAATCAAGTGATGAGTATCGCCGGTTCCAAAACCAGTTAGCACCTGACGTCTAATATCCGCCTTTCCATCGCCATCGGTATCCTTTAAATGCAGGATTTCCGTTGAATTGGCCACATAAACACCACCATCACCAGGCAAAATACCTGTAGGTGTCATCAAACCTTCTGCAAAAACCGTAGAGTTATCAGCCTTACCATCACCATCTGTGTCTTCTAAAATGAAGATTTTATCATTTGCCTGCTCTCCGGTTTTTAGATGCGGATAAGCCGTACTACTCACCACCCATAGGCGTCCATCTTCATCCCAATTCATTTGAATTGGCTTGGCGACCATCGGCTCGGATGCAAACAAGGTAACTTCAAAACCATCTGCCACTTTAAAAGATTCTAACTCTTTCTTAGTATCCGGATCCGGTTTTTCTTTATCAAATTGGTAAACAGCAGCCGTAGCTAAAATAGCCACCGAAATCATTATCATCCCCAAAAACACCTTGAGTGTACGTTTAATTTTCATCTTACTTTGCTGTTACAATTTGATATACGATTGATTTTGGTGCGCTATTTAAATAAATCTGATTTTCTAGCCAAACCATAATGTATTCTAAATCAGCCAGACCTTCCTTATGTCGGCCCTGCTCATAAGCTCTAAAACCCGTAATATAGGTTTCATTCCAAGGACGGTATTGCTGAAAAAACAAGTCATTTTTTTTGTTAATTAAATGTTGAACGTGTTTTGCCTGACCAAAAACACCCCCCTGCTTAATTTCTACACCCGCCTCCCAACTTTTTGCTGAAGCAGTGATTACGGGCAAATTATCAGCAGTTAAGGTATAGAAGCCTTTTTTTAAGCCATTGATTTTAATAGTTCTCTGCTGCTCAATTTTGGGTAATTCAGCAACCGCTATTGGCAATGGCAAGTAAGACTCATCTATCGTAAATTTCATTTGTTGAGTTTCGGCTGGGAATATCTTCGCCGGCGCTGCAGCTTCCAGGCCTGATTTTACCACCTGAATATTTACCACCTGAGGTTGCGAAACCAAACCTAATCCATGCTCCAGGGCGGTAGCCAACAGGTAGTATCCGGCTTCATTTAAATGGATACCGTCCTCTGATATCTTTGTTTGCTTTTGAAAATCAACTACTGGGTTATATATGTCGATGAACTGCTTTTGCCGACCCTTAGCCACATCAGCAATGGTTTTAGCATAAAGCTGTAAATCTTTATTTCTGGATTCCAAAATGTCAGGAGGTATTCCGGAAAGTACCGGAATGGGAGAAAGTAAAATAGCTCTGGCTCCAAGTTCATCGGTTTTATCTAATAACTTATTTAAACCATCCTTAAATTTATCCAGTCCGGCTTCACCATCTTGCGCCTCTACACCACCATAAGCTATAAATATTATTGTAGGTTTGGCTGCAGTAATTTGCTGCATTAAAGTTTCATAGGCCGTTGGCGGATTCGTAAAATGGCTACGCGCCTGCCCAAATACATTATCACCCTCCCAACCAAGGTTGCGGAAAGTCACTTTTTTATCCGGCCAACGCGTGGTCAATGCCAATTCCAAATAGCCATTTTTATCGCTTTCAAACAGCGAATTGCCCAAAAAGACGACACGGTCGTTATCCTTTAATTCAAATTCTCCAGTCTTTCCTACTTGATTCTGTGCCATAACAATAAAGGGCATAGCAAAGAACAATAATAAGATATAACCAAACTTGGTCGACAGCGTTATCTTTCTCATGTATAATTTTAAGTAATTTCCTTAGAAATCATTGTTAAAAATGCGGTTTATATAGGTCGCATAATTGTACAAAAAACTTTTCAAATTATCATCCTGTTCTCCAGGTTACCAATTGTATCAATCTTAATAGAATAGATTGTTGGGTGAGGGAAAGATGGGTAAAAAACAAAAATCCCGCTCTACTCAATGTAAAGCGGGATCGTAGCCCGTAGGGGAATCGAACCCCTGTTTCCAGAATGAAAATCTGGCGTCCTCACCCCTAGACGAACGGGCCATTTTTGGTTGCCTCAGCTTTAATAAAGCTGCGAACCTTTTGGTAGCGG
>Ga0182008_10000408_pt1 | contig 33176 bp, 29 predicted proteins | sample Sormic07211129_1_FD_120482 | JGI IMG/M metagenome (GOLD analysis project Ga0182008, IMG submission 120482) | Rhizosphere microbial communities from Sorghum bicolor, Mead, Nebraska, USA - 072115-129_1 metaG | ecosystem: Host-associated > Plants > Roots > Rhizosphere | place: USA: Nebraska...
GCAGCACTATGAAGCTGCAATCGGCCTGTTCCAGAAGCTGGAGGCTAACTATCCTTTCGGCAACTATGCTCTGCAAGCGCAGATGGAGATCGCTTACGCGTATTATAAGTCGGGAGACCAGGCTCAGGCACTGGCCGCTGTCGAACGCTTCATCAAGTTGCATCCGAACCACGCCAATGTCGACTATATGTACTACTTGCGGGGCCTGATCAGCTTTAACGACCAGATCAGCTTCCTGAACTTCCTGTACGAGCAAGATCCGACCGAGCGCGATCCGAAAGCCACGCGCGAAGCGTTTGCGGCCTTCAAGCAACTGGTCGACAAGTTTCCAAATAGCAAATATGCGCCCGATTCGCTGGCCCGCATGAACTATTTGATCGATGCCATGGCGAAATACGAAGTGCATGTGGCGCGCTATTACTACCGCCGCGGCGCCTACCTGGCCGCCGCCAACCGCGCGCAAACGACGGTCAAGGACTTTGCCGCCTCGCCCGCCATCGAAGAAGCGCTGTTCATCATGTACCGCTCGTACGACAAGCTGGGCTTGACCGACCTGCGCGACGACACCTTGCGCGTGCTGACCAAGAACTACCCGAACACGGCATTCCTCAGTCCGGAAGGGGTGAACAAGGAACGCAAGTGGTGGAAATTCTGGCAGTAAAATGAAAAAACCGGAGCTTGCTCCGGTTTTTTCTTGCGTCAACCCCAAAAGCAAGGACCGGGGTCGTACCCTCAGGGTACGACCCCAGCTTTTGCAGCTGGGGTGCTTTACTGATTCATTCCCGCCTACTCGCCAACCTTGCGCCGGAACACCCAGCTGGTGTCGTTCGACGCTTCCGGCACATACGCGTAGCCATCGACGTCGAACTGCTTGAGCTGCTGCGGATCGCGGATCTGGTTGACGGCCGCATAGCGGGCCAGCATGCCGCGCGCGCGCTTGGCGTAGAACGAAATGATTTTATATTTGCCGTTCTTCCAGTCCTCGAACACGGGCGCGATGACGGGCACGTCCAGCTGGCGCGGCTTGACGGATTTGAAATATTCTTCGGAAGCGAGATTGACCAGCACTTGCGCGCCCTGCTCCTTCGCCGCGCGGTTCAGGCCGTTGGTGATGGTGTCGCCCCAGAACGCATACAAATCCTTACCGCGCGCGGTCGTCAGGCGCGTGCCCATTTCCAGGCGGTGCGGGTGGATCAGGTCCAGCGGGCGCAGCAAGCCGTACAGACCCGACAGGATGCGCACGCGCGACTGGGCATAATCGAGCTGAGCCGGCTGCAGGCTGCGCGCCTCGAAACCGGCATACACGTCGCCATTGAAAGCCATGATGGCCTGGCGCGCTTCCGCCAGCTTCGGCGTCCAGGAGGCGTAGCGGGCCACGTTGAGGGTCGACAAGGCGTCGGAAATGCCCATCAGACTGCCCACTTCGGCGGGCGAGAACTGGCGCATGCGCTCGATGAGCTGGGCGGAATGGTCGAGAAAATCGGGGGTGCTGTGCAACGTGGTTGTTGGCGGCGTCTCCAGGTCGAGACTCTTGGCGGGCGAAAGCACGATCAACATAAATTATCACTACAGAATAGAATTGCCGACATGATACCTGCTCCACAAAAACTCGTCCTCGACACCAACGTTTGCCTCGACCTGTTCGTCTTCAACGATCCGCGCTGGGCGGGCCTGCTGGCGGCCATGGAAAGCGGCGCCGTGCACGCCATCACGCGCGAAGATTGCCGCGCGGAATATCTGGTCGTGTTGCATTACAAACATCTGCCGCTCGATGAAGCCAGCCGCGCTGTCGCCGCCGCCCGCTTCGACGCCCACATCAGCGTCGTAGCACCGCCCGTGTCCGGCGTGCGCCTGCCCGTCTGCACGGACAAGGATGACCAGAAATTCCTCGAACTGGCGCGCGACGCCAACGCCGACATCCTCATCACCAAGGACAAGGCCCTGCTGAAACTGGCCCGCAAGACGGCCAAGGCCGGCATGTTCAAGATCATGGTGCCGGAAGGCTGGGCATTGCCGGGCTGAGCCGCCAAAGCCCCGCACGCGACGGGGCGCGCTGCGCTAGAATGGGAAACGATTCCACTTTCCGCACCGCGCCCCTACCGTTCATGAACAGCCCGTCCCTGCCCCACCTGACTCCCACCCTGACCACCCGCCTGCCTCTGGTGGGCACCACCGTGTTTACCCGCATGTCCAGCCTGGCGGCCCAGCATGGCGCCGTCAACCTGGGCCAGGGCTTTCCCGACTTCGATTGCGACCCGGCACTGGTCGGCCTCGTCAGCGACGCCATGCGCGCCGGCCACAACCAGTATCCGATGATGACGGGCGCCGCGCCCCTGCGCGAGGCCATCGCCGCGAAGATCGCCAGCCTGTACGGCCACGCCTACGATGCGGGCACGGAAATCACCGTCACGGCCGGCGCCACGCAGGCACTGACGACGGCGATTTTGTGCTGCGTGCACCCGGGCGACGAAGTCATCGTCATCGAACCGGCCTACGACAGCTACCTGCCCGCCATCGCGCTGGCCGGCGGCGTGCCCGTGCTGGTCGCCATGGAAGTGGGTGAACTGGGTTACAGCGTGCCGTGGGACAAGCTCGCTGCCGCCGTCAGCCCCAAGACGCGCTTGATCATCATCAATACGCCGCATAACCCGACGGGCACGATTTTGCGCCCGGCCGACGTGGCGGCGCTGGCCGACATCGTGCGCGGCACGCAAATCCTGATTTTATCGGATGAAGTCTACGAGCACATGGTGTACGACGGCGTGCCGCACGCCTCGCTGAGCCGCAATCCTGAACTGGCGGCGCGCAGCTTCATCGTCTCCAGCTTCGGCAAGACGTATCACGTCACGGGCTGGAAAGTGGGCTATGTGGCGGCGCCCGCGGCCCTGACGGCGGAATTTCGCAAGGTGCACCAGTACAACGTGTTTACCGTCAACACGCCCATGCAGCACGGTATTGCCGGCTACATGGCCGACCCGCAGCCCTACCTGGACTTGCCCGCGTTTTACCAGCGCAAGCGCGATTTGTTCCGCGACGGCCTGGCGGGCAGCCGCTTTACCCTGCTGCCGGCCGACGGCACGTATTTCCAGTGCGTGCGCTACGATGCCATTTCGCAAGAGACCGAAGCGCAGTTCGCCGAATGGCTAACGGCGGAAATCAAGGTGGCCGCCATTCCCGTGTCCGCGTTTTACGCGCAGGGCAAGGAGTCGGGCATCGTGCGCTTCTGCTTTGCCAAACAGGACGAGACCTTGCGCCTGGCGCTCGAGCGCCTGCGCAACATTTAACGACAGAACTTCTCCGCCCCGGCGGAGCAAAGGATGACAGCATGGTACAGCGTCGCATCGGCCCGGCCGACCTGGTTCCCGGCGAACCCCTGCCCTGGGATCTGTTTCTGGCTGACCACAGCGCCGGCCCACAACTGCGCAAGGGGCAGATCATCACGGACGGTGCGCAGCTGGGACGGCTGATGCAGCTGGGCCTGTATGTGGGCACGCCAGAGCAGCCGTCCGTCTTGCGCTTGCTCAATGAAGCGGCGCAGCGCCTGGAACGGCTGCTACTCGCCTTGCGCAGCGAAAACAATGCCGAGCGCGACGTGCGCGACATCGCCCGCGAACTGCTGCGCGCGCTCGAGCACGATGCCGACATCGCCCTGGCCAGCATCCTCCTGAACCAGATCGCCGGCAGCTACGCCGTGCGCCACTGCATCGAAACGGCCTTGCTGGCCATGCTGGTGGGCCGCAGCATGCACAAGTCCCACGATGAACTATTATTGATCGGCGCGGCCGCGCTGACGATGAACGTGGGCATGCTGCGCCACCACGACAGTTTCCAGGACCGGCGCGGCCCCCTGAACGACGAGGAAATGCGCATCGTGCGTCTGCATCCGCAGGAAAGCACGGAATTGCTGCGTTGCGCCGGCGTCGACGACGAGGAATGGCTCAGCTGCGTGCTCTTGCACCACGAAAACGATGACGGCAGCGGCTACCCGCAGGGGCGCACGGCCGATGAAATCCTGCAAAATGCCAAGCTGATCGGCCTGGCCGACCGCTATTGCGCCCGCGTCTCGGCGCGCAACTACCGCCGCTCCATCGTGCCCGACCAGGCGCTGCAGCACATCTTCCTCGACCAGAACCTGCCCATCGACCCGCTGCTGGGCGAACAGTTCGTCAATTTGCTGGGCAAATATCCGCCCGGCACGCTGGTGCGCCTGCGCAGCGGCGAACTGGGCGTCGTCACGCAACGGGGCGCCGCCCACGTGCACCCGCTCAGCGACCCGCTGGGCGCGCCGCTGGCCGCCGCCGAACTATCGCGGATGACGCCGCGCGACACGGGCGACAGCCAGTTCGCCATCGTCTCGTCGCTGCATGAAGACGATGCCGGCTTACACTTCAGCATGCGGCACGTGTGGGGCGATGAGGCGCGGCTTTAGTCTGGCTGGCCGGCGCCACACAATGTTATTTCACGGTTTCGGCGGACGGATGCCTGTGTACTGTGCGCTGACGAGCAGCCATTGCTTGTCGACAAGCCGGGCGACATACCCGGCGCGCATGGCGAAAGTGCGGGCAGCCCCTTCCTGATTGACGCGGTAGGACAGCCGGGCCGAGATAAGCGCCGTATCGCCAAGGAGGCGCACCGCCGGTTCATCGACCTGGACTTGAGGACCCGGCCGCTTCTGCTCCGGCGCATAGAAGGACAGCATCTTTTCACGGCCGTCCACCTCGCCGACCGGCGATATCTCCACATAATTCTCGGCCGTGACGGCTTTCAACGTGGCTTGATCGAAGCTGCTCTGGGCCTGCGCATGGCGCTGCACCAAAGCGACCAGTTCGGCGTCGGCGGGCGCCGCCTGCGCGCCACCGATCGCGCCCAAGGTGCCAAGCAGGCAGGTGGAAAGAATATGTGACAGGGTCAATTTCATGCGTATGTCATCCTGGTCGAAGTCATGGAGAAGCATCCGCTGCTGACTGCGCTACCGTCAGCATCGAACACCCGCTTGCGGGCAGCCCATCGTGAGTAACCCACTGCATGCTATCGCCTTGCCATTTTCCGGCACATGCCATTGCGACAAACCGCTGGATTGGTGGATTGAAATGCCATTTCGCCGGCGCGGGATGCACATGGCGATGCCTTCAGATATGCCCGCAAGCCCTGCCTCAGCGCGCGTCCGCAGGCGTATCCAGCAACTTCTGTTTCAGATCAAGGTTGAGCGCCCACTGCTCTTGCACGGGAATGGCGCGCCGCGAACTGGTCTTGAGGGAACCCTCTTGCGTCCACAGGAATGGATAGAAATTCAGGCATTGCTCGCCGGACAAGGGCAATTCGTCGAAGCCATGCGCATCGCCAGGCTGCCGCCCGTAAAACTGCCGCAACTGGCTGGTAAAGGCCCACTCGATAAACGTCGTGAAGCCGATCTCCAGCCCTTCCCACTCCAGCGTCTCGGGAGCAAGGTAATACATATTGCCCTGGTCGTCCCCGAGTGCGCCGCCGTTGATGGCAAAAAAGCCGCCCAGCACGTCGTCGGCGACCAGCAGAAAACCGTCGGCCTTCCCTTCATTCCACGTAGCAATATCCCGGCCCAGCTTGCCATGGCCCGAGCCCAGTATGCGCAGCCAGCCGTCATCCACCAGGATGCCCCCCGTTTCATAGGCTAGCGCACCCAGGGGAGAACGCGTGGTGACCTGCAGGCTCAGCAGCACATCCGCCCTGCCGGCCGACGGTGGCAGCAATTCCACCGGCAAGTCGGCCTCGCTGGCCCATTGTTTGATCAGCGGAAACGCCGGGTCTTCACTATCGAGTAATTCATTCAATGTACGCATGTAATCTGACCTTATCGATGACCGCTTCCGGCGGCCGGTGAGTGCATGACGAAGCGGGTACTGTCTGGCGGGCACCGCCAGGCATGCCAGCCGCTTGCCCATGGCGTGATCCGGTATCAATGATGCAACCTGAACACTTTGCAAATTTTACACAGATACACCGCTGCACGGCCGCACGCTTGCCACGGCAAGCCGGCTTGATGCCGCGCAACCCCCGTGCATTCCCCTGTATCGACCGTTCATCCTGCGCCTGGCGCCATTCGTCGGCCCGCGCTGGCCTGGCCTGGCGGCCGCACATACCATGCCGATATGACCACTCCACTCCAGTTCAAGTCCGGCCAGTTCTATGGCGACGTGCATCACGGCGCGCGCGGCAGCATCTTCGATATCCGCCGCCTGAAGGCCACGCGCGGCGAGGATGAAGTCGAAACGCACCGGCATGACGATGCCCATTTCGTATTCGTCCTGTCGGGCACCTATATTTCCAGTGCCCTGCACGCCCCGCCGCGCGCGCCTTCGCCCACCCTCGTCTTCAATCCGGCCGGCACGACGCACCGCGACCGCTTCGTCGATGGCAAGGGCAGTTTCATGACGGTATCGCTCGACCCGGCCCTGCTGTCGGGCGCCGAGGAATTGCATGCGGCCCAGGAGTGCGCCACCGTGCTGCGCGATACGGCCAGCGCGGCCGCCGCGTTCCGGCTGGCGCGCGAAATCGGCCGCGGCGGCGATGGCGCCTTGATGGAAGCGGGCGCGTGGGAGATGCTTGCCAGCCTGCACAGGTCGCCCTAGCAGGCGCGCCCGTCCCTGCCCGGCTGGGCGCACCAGGCCTATGCGGCCGTGATGGACCTGGCCAATGACACGCATCTGCGCATCGCCGACGTGGCCGCCGCCCTGGACGTGCATCCCGTGCACCTGGCCCGCGTCTTCCGCCAAGCCTGGGGCTGTTCGCCGGGCGACCTGCTGCGCTGGCGCCGCGTCGAGCAAGCCGGCGGCCTGCTGCGCCGTCCGGAACTGAGCATGGCCGAGGTGGCGCTGAGCGTGGGCTTCGCCGACCAGAGCCACATGACCCGCGCCTTCCAGGCCCGTTACGGCATGACGCCCAGCAACTATCGCCGCCAAATGTTTCAAACGTCCAAGACAATGCCCAATTTGCAAGACTAGACTGCACTTTTCCAACCTCGGAGTACACCATGTTGCGATATCTCCCCCTACTTCTGGCCTTCGGCAGCAGCGTCCACGCGGGCGAGCTGGACGGCATCACCACCGCCATCGAAGCGGGCGACTTCAAGCAGGTCACCAGCGTCGTGGTGGCGCAGCGTGGCAAGTTGCTCTACGAACACTACTTCGACAAGGACGGCGCGGAAAGCCTGCGCAACACGCGCTCGGTCGGCAAGACGGTGGCGGGCATGCTGGTCGGCCTGGCCATCGAGCGCAAGTTCTTGCGCGCCGACACCCCCGTGCGGCCCTATTTTCCGGAACTGCGCCCGCTGGCCTACGCCGACCCGCGCAAGGACAAGATCACAGTCGAGGATTTCCTGAGCATGAGCTCGCTGCTCGAATGCGACGACGACAACCAGCATTCGCGCGGCAACGAAGAGCGCATGTATCTGGTGGAAGACTGGAGCCGCTTCGTGGCCGACTTGCCGATCCGCGGCTTTCCCGAATGGCAGCCCCGCCCCGAGCAATCGCCGTATGGCCGCGCCTGGAGCTATTGCACGGCGGGCGTAACCCTGCTGGGACCGCTGCTGGAAAAAGTGAGCGGCCAGAGCGTGCCAGACTTCGCCGCCGCCAACCTGTTCCAGCCGCTTGGCATCGACAAGGTCAAATGGCAATTCCAGCCCAAGGGCAGCGCCATGACGGGCGGCGGCTTGCAGCTGCGCAGCGTGGATCTGCTGAAGCTGGGCCAGCTCTACCTTGACGGCGGACGCTGGAATGGCAAGCAGGTAATGCCCGCCGACTGGGTCAGGCGCTCGATCGCACCCCACGCCAACGCGCGCGAAGGCATGGACTACGGTTACCTGTGGTGGCTGCAGCCGTTCACGGCAAATGGCCGCACGGTGCAGAGCTACGGCATGGCGGGTTCCGGCGACAATAAAGTGCTGGTATTGCCGGAACTCGATGCCGTGGTCGTCATCACCACGACCAACTTCTAGGTGCGCGACGCCCATGGCCTCAGCGAAAAATTGCTGACCAAGCTGATCCTGCCGGCATTGATGCGCCCCTGAACGCCCTTCATTTCGAGGACGTCAGATACGCGCGCAAGCCATGCGTGAGCACAAAGGGAAACACGCTCGCGTGGTCTTCGTCCTCGAACACGCGCAAACGCGTTTTCAAATTCGGAAACTTGCGCGATTTCAACTTTCCATCGAACTCGCGCAAATCGGCCAGCATGTCGGCGTCTTCCTCCGCACGCGAACGTTTCTTGCCCGTCGCCAACTTTTCCAGGCCGCCGATGCCGAAGAACACGGATGCGGGCAAGTCCTTGTGGCTGGCCGCATACGCCTGCTCGCGGTCGAACATCACGCCGGCGTCGTACCACAGCGACGGACTGCCAAGGATGTAGTGCTCGAAGGTGCGCGGTTCCGTCAGCAAAAATTGCAGGCCCAGCAGACTGCCGTAGGAATGGCCGATAAACACCTTGCGCTGCATATTCACGCGATAGTTACTGGCGATAAAGGGAAACACCTCGCCCGCGATGAACCGGCCATACGCCTTCGCTTCGCCGAACGCCGGCGGCCGCCCCGGCATGTCCGAGCGGTAGTCGTGCTTGCGCGGTGTGGTGGGCGTGTAGTCGCGGCGGCGGCTGTACACCCCGCCATCGCCGTTGGCGTACGACAGGCCGACCACCACCACTTCTTCCATCCCCGCATGCTTGTTCAGGCGCTGTGCGATATTGCGCACGATGGCAAATGAATAATTGGCATCGACGACGAACAGCACGGGATAGCTTTTATTTCCCTGCCGATAGGAATCGGGCAAGGCGACATACAGCTGGTAATCGCGTTTCAGCGCTTGCGCACGGATGTCGCGCACTTCCGTATTCTCAAGAACGTAGCTGGCGGGCGCGCTGGCGGGGGCGGCAAGTACACTATTTGCAAAAAAACACAGGACGATGAACAGGCTGAGAGGTTGCAAGCTGGTTTCTTTCATTAAAGTGAACCTTACTTTGCCGCAGCCGCCGTCAGCTGCACCAGCTTGCGCTCGACAAACGCCTGCAGCTGGGGCGACAGGGTTTGCAAGCTCTTGGCACGCTCGAACGCCTGGCGCGCCTGGGCCGGGTGGTTGTCGGCTTGCAAGGCGATGCCCAGGCCCATCCACCAGACGCTGTTGTCGGGCGCCGCCTGCAGGGCCAGCTGGTAGTGTTCGGACGCTTCGCGGTAGCGCTGCTCGCGCTGCAGCACGCCGGCCAGGAAGGCCTGGTATTCGCCGCTGTCGGCCGCGTACGGCAAGCTGCGCATGAGGGTGTCGAGGGCGGCCGCGCCGCCATTGGCCTTGTCCAGCTGCAAACGGGCCAGCATCATCGCTTGCGCCGGCTGTTTCGGGTCCAGTGCCAGACTCAGCTGCAACTGGCGGGCCGCCTCGTCGGGACGCTGCGCTTCGAGCAGCAGGCGCACCAGGGTTTCGCGCGCGCCCTGGTGGCGCGGGTCCAGCTGCAGGGTCTGCTGCAAGGCCAGCATGGCGTCGGAGACGCGGCCATCCTGCAACTGGGCCAGCGCGCGCCGATATTCGTTCTCCACGCGCTGCTGCGCAGTCACTTGCTTGCCGTCGATGAGAAGTTCGCTGGCGGCGGGCGCTGCCGTCCTCACCGCCACCTTGGCCACATGCTCCTCGGCAGGCTTGGCCGGCTTTCCAGTGATGCGGCGCATTTCAGCATCGCGCACCCTGGCGGGCGCCGGGGCGGCTTCCTCGGCCTGGAACACGGGCTTGGGTTCAGCCGCCAGGGCGGACGCCACCGGCGCGGGCGCTACGGCGACAGGCACAGGAACAGGCGCTGGAACAGGCACAGGAACAGGCACCGGAACCGGGTTGCTGGCCACATTCACCAGCACGGGCGGCACGGGCGGGCGCTTCAGGTAGACCCAGCCCAAGGCGATGGCCACCGCCGTCAGGCCGGCCGCACCGCCGATGACCAGCGCGCGCGACACGCCGCGCTCGCGTTCGGGCACGGAGCGGATGCCGGCCGCGTCGCCGCGTCCGTCGGGGGTGCCGCGGGCGTCGAGGTCTTGCAACATCTTGTTAATCAGGCTCATCTACAGGCTCATCTTCGTCATCGGTTCAATAAAGTCCAGCTCACGCCGCAGGCGGCGGCCAGCACGCCGGCGCCGGCCAGCCACGGCCATGGCCGTTGCCAGAAGCGGCGCGGCTTGCTGGCCAGGGTATCGCTGGCGGCCAGCCCCACGTGGCGGCCGCTGACCTGTTGCCGCCCTTCCCCATACGCCACCATCAGCGCCTTGTGCGCCATGATGTTGATCAGGCGGGGAATGCCGCCGGACGCCTTGTACAGGCGGGCCACGCCGCCACGGCTGAACAGGCGCGCGCCATCGAAACCGGCCACGCGCAAACGGTGCGCCACATAGAAATCCACGTCGTCGCGCGACAACGGTCCCAGGTGATAGTGAAAGGTGATGCGCTGCGCCAGCTGGCGGATTTCCGGCAGGGCCAGCTTGACGTCCAGTTCGGGCTGGCCGAACAGCACGATCTGCAGCAGCTTGCGCTTTTCCGTTTCCAGGTTCGTCAGCAGACGCAGCGCTTCGAGGCTGTCGATGGGAATCGCCTGCGCTTCGTCCAGGCACAGCAGCACGCGCTTGCCTTGCGCGGCCAGGTTAAGCAGGCGCAAGTTGAGGGATTTGAGCAGCTGATGCTGATCCGCATCCTTCTCCAGCAATACATCGAGGTCGTCCGCCAGCGCCAGGATCAATGATCGGGGCGGCAGGTTCGGATTCGGGATGTAGGCCGTGACGAATTCCGGTCCCAGCGATTGCATGAACTTGCGGCACAAAAAGGTTTTACCGGTACCCACTTCGCCAGTGATCTTGATGAAGCCCTCGCCATTGCGCGCCGCCACCAGCAGGGTGTTGAGCGCCTTTTGCGACTGCGGGCCGTTGAAGAAGAAACTGGTATCGGGCGTGAGGCCGAACGGCGCCTCGCGCAAGCCGAAATGGGCCTGGTACATTTAGCGCTGCTCCGACGGCCGGCGCGGGTCGAGCGCCTCGATGCGCCTGCCGGAATCGAGCAAGTCCTCGTTCCAGCTGCTGGCGCCTTCGACGATGGTGGGCTTGATCAGCACCACCAGTTCGCGCTTCTGGATCACCTGGCCCGTGTTGCGGAACAGCGCGCCCAGCACGGGAATGTCGCCCGCGCCCGGCACTTGCGAACGGTCCGAGGTGGTGGCCTGGCGCATCAGGCCGCCGATGGCGACGATACGCCCATCCTGGCTGCGCACCATGCTGTCCATCTCGGACGTGCTGGATGCGGCCAGCGGCAGCTTCAGCGAACCGGCGCTGCCCAGGTCGATCTGCTTGTTGACGGTGGTGACCTGGCTGACGGACGGATGCACGTGCAGAATGATGTTGCCCTGCTCGTCGATCTGCGGCGTCACGTCCAGCACCACGCCGGAAAAGAAAGGCTGCAGAGTGACATTCGGGCTGGAGGTGGTGCCGCCCGTGGTGCCGGTGGAGGTCACGGTGGTGCTCACGCCCGTGACGAAGAATTCGTCCGTGCCTATCTTCAGCACGGCCTTCTGGTTGTTCATGGTGGCGATGCGCGGACTCGACAGCACGTGCACGGCCCCCTGCGACTCCAGGAAGGAAATCATGGCGGCGAAATTGGCCGTCTGGAAAGCCAGGCCGAACATCGAGCCGGCCGCATTCGCCGCCGAACTGAGGCCAAAGCCGCTGCTGGCCGTCAAGCCGCTGCCATTCGTCATGTTCGGCGGCTGGCCGCCGTTGAACGGCAGCGGCGCCAGGGTGCCGCCCGGCTGGATGAAGCCCGTCGAAATGCGGTTCGTATGGCCGCTCTTGATCGAGGCAAACGAGGCCCAGTTGATGCCGGTCTGGAAATTATCGTTCAATTCCACTTCGAGAATCTTGGCTTCCAGGATCACCTGGCGGTCGACCGACAGCTGCGTTGCCTTCAGGTACAGATCAACGGCACGCAACTCGTCGGGCATGCCGCGCACGACGACGACGCCGGACTGCGGGCTGATCACCACCTTGCGGCCATCGGCCGTGCCGCCGATGATGGCGCCCAGCGAGTCTTTCAGTTCAGCCCAAAAATTGCTGTCGGACGTGGTGCTCAGATTGGAACTGTCCTGCACCACTTGCTGGCCCGGCTGGCCCGACTGCTGCGGCAGGTTCTGCTGCGCCTGCTGGTTGCCGTTGCTCCCGCTCTGGCCGCTGGTGCTGGTGCCGGCGTTCGCTACGGACGTCGAGGAAACGCGCAGGTTCGACATGCCCTTGCGGCTGCCCGTCAGGTAGTTCACCTGGAACATGCGGGTCTGCATGGTGAGCGGGCGTATCGTAATGCGCGTGCCGTCGACCTTGTAGTCATAGCCATACAGCTCGCGCACGGCGTCGAGCGCCTCGAACAGGGTCACATCTTTCAGGTTGGCGGAAATATTGCCCTGCACATCAGGATGCACGAGCATGTTGTAACGCGTGCCGTTGACGAGCGAGTGAAAGAACTGGCGCGCCGGGACGTTGTTGAAGGCGACGTTAAAGCGCTCGTCGAGCACGCCGCGCGCCTTGGGCAGCTGCGCGGCCAGCGCGGACGCCGGCGGCAGCAGCGCGTTTTCCACGGCCGCCGACTGCGCCGCAGGGCTGGTAGTGGCCGCTGCGCCCGCCACCTGTTCCTTGATCGCATTGTAGGTATCGCGCTTTACAGGCGCGACGTTGCAGGCGCACAAACCCGCTGCAAGTCCCAGGACGCCCGCCCGCTTGCTTATTTCAAGTATCTTCCGCATTCCCGCCTTGTGTTTATTGGGTGACATGAACCTGTTTCCTTCGCACATGCATTGCATCATTCGCATCGACCGCCTTCGGATACAGCCGCAGCGTTTCCAGGGTCTTGCCGCGCCGCAACGTCACGCTCGCCTCGCCGATGCCGACGACGACTGCGCCGCCCACCTTGTCGCCCACCCGCACGCTGCGGCCGTCGATCACGGCCAGGCGCCGCCCGCCAGACTGATTGGAAATCAGCACCGATTGCAGCTGCGGCCGCACCGCGCCGGCAGACGCCGCACTGCCCTGGACGGGCGCCGCATCGGGCGGCCGCGTGGGATCGGACAGCTGGGCAAATGCCCCCGGCGCCAGCGCCAGCAGCGCGCCCGCAAGGATGACACGGCAACTGGTGCGCATCACAGCGCGATCCATTTCTCGTCCAGGCTGAGCGTGTACAAGGTCAGGCTCAGCGTGGCATTCGGATACTGCTCGACTTTCATGTTGACCTTGCCCCAAAACACATGGGCAGGCATGGCCTCTACGGCATCCATATAATTCACCATATCCAGGTAATTTCCGCGCAAGACAATTTCCACGCCATGACGGTACAGCACGGCAGGCGACTTCGCCGGCTCCGGCTCCGCTGGCGCTTGCCCGGCAGGCGCGGGAGCGGCCTCAGCTGCGGACGCCGGCACCGCCGCCTTTGCGGCCACATGGCCGCCCTGTCCCATGGCGCCGGAAGGCAGCGTGGTCAGCGACACCAGGCGCAGGTTGGCCTGCTGTTTCAGCAACTGCTGCAGCATCGGCACGATGCGCTCCGGCGCCACCAGGCCATTTTGCGTCGACTGCAAGGCATGCCGCCTCTGCTGCACTTCCTGCCGGATCCGTTCGAGCCGGACGCGGTCCTGCTGGTCAGGGTCGCCCGCATGCGCGGCCATCCTTTGCGCCACCTCAACATCGGTGGCCGCGACGGCCTGCTGCCGCTGGGCAATTGTATCGGTCAGCGCCTTGCGCCTGGCTGACTGCGGATCGACGAACAGATAGAAGACCATGAAAATCAGCAGCGCCGCACTGGCGCCAAAGACCATGGCCCGTTCCCGCACGCTGAGCGCATCAAACTTCAGGGCAAATTTTTGCCATTGCTGTTTCATTCTTTAACCGTCCCTGTGCCGCTGGCCGGGGCCGCCGACGATTGCAAGCTGAAGTCGATAAAACGCGGCGCCGGTGCTGCCACGGCAGCGGCCGGCGCAACGCCCGGCAACGCCGGCACAGCGGCCTGCGCCGGCGAGGCAGTCTGCGCAGCAAGCTGAGCGCTGGCCATATCCAGGCGCGCGAACGATTTTCCCTGCAAGGCCGGTTCCCTGGACAAGGCGAGGATGTACTGCGGCAGCAAGTCCGGCTGCACGACGCGTCCCTGCAAGCCGATCTCGTTGCCGGCACCGGCGATGCTCGCTCCCGTCAGCCACAAGCCATTGACCCTGGCGCGCGCGAACGCGCGGAAATAGTCGGCATAGCCGTTTGTATTGCCCAGTTCGCCGCCCTGCAGAATCTGCCCGGCTTCCAGCAAGGCGCTGCGGTCGGCTTCGGCCTGGCGCAGCGCGCCCGCGATCAGCGGGTCCTTGCCAGGCACGGGAAACCTTGCAAACACGTCCGTGCGCCGCGCCTCGCGCGCGTCAAGCATGAGCTTGGCGTCGGCCGCTGTCCGCTCCAGCGTAGCCAGCTGGTGCGCGCCATACCAGACCAGCACGGCACTGACGGCGGCGATCAGCCCCAGCCCCTGCAGCAAGCCCACTGCCGACAGCGCCTGCTTCTGTTTTTCAAAGGCAGGGTTGAATAGATTGATTTGCTGGCTCACGCTGGCATCCCCTCCTGCCGCAGGGCCGCACCCAGGGCCAGGAAAAAGCGCGCCTGGCCGCCAGCGACCAGCAGATCCGGCACCTTGGAAAAATCAAACAGGGTCGCCAGGTCCAGCGCCTCGACCGGCATGTACAGATTGTCCGCAAGGTAAGCATGCAAACCATCGCTGCCAGTGGGCGCGAGCACCAGCCTGGCAACGGTAATAAAATGGAATTGACGGTCGAAATGGTCAAAGGAACGCTGCAGTTCCAGCGTGATCTTGTCGTAATACTGCTGCCGCTGGGTGTCGCTGGTCTCGGCCAGCTGCGCCACGGTCACGTCGATGCGGCGCGCCAGGTACAGTTCCCCATCGGACGTCACGGTCAACAGCCCTCCTTCGCCATCGAAAGACAGCATGGCCAGGCCGCGACCCTGCGTCTCCATCAAGCCGGCGATATTTCGCTGGGCCATTTCCGGGATATCGATGACGGACAGGGCAATCTTGCATTCGCCATACAGCGCCTGGCGCTGGGATACGGCGCTGTTGCGCGCCGCGACGGCGAACAGCGATTGCGCGCGGCCCGGTCCGTTCTTGTCGCCAGGAATATCGACGACATCGACGGTGGCGTCCGCCGCCGGAAAGTCGATCATGTCCTTCAGGCGCCAGCGGACGGCGGTCTTGAGCTCTTCCGGCGGCACGTTCGGCGCGTCGATCATCAGCAATTGATACTCGCCCGCACCGAGCAAGGTGGTGCTGCGGTAAGACTGGGCATGCACATCCCGGTTCATTTTTTCCAGGGTGGCCGCGGGCAGCGGCTTGCGGCCGGCATACATGACCGCCGCCTGCACCAGCGGCTTGTCGCCCGCACGCCGTTTGACCACGGCGGCGCACACACCTTCCGCCGAAAATGATGTCGCCAGCCAACCCTCGTGTTTTTTTGCTTTTGCGAATAAACCCATGCCACCGATCCAGATAATGAAATGCTACGGCAGCGGTGCCGCCCGAATGATGCATTCAATCAATTTTAATTCATAGCAGGTAAGAACAGGTTAAAAAAGAAACAATTGACAACATATTTTCAGGAAAACACCACGAATGTCACGCTACCCCGAAAAATCGCGCGCCCTTCAATATATTTCGCGCATGTACAACATGGAGTCGCTCTTGAACGTGCCGATGGTCTGGCGCGCCTGTCCCGGCAAGTAGGGTATCAGCGACTGCAACATGAGCGTGCCCTTTTTCGTCACTGGCGCGGCGGGCTTGGCCATAAGCACGCTGCCGCTGCCGCTGCCCTGCTGCAGCAAGCCACTGTCGGGCGGCAAGGTGGTGGCGGCCGGCAGCTGCGCATCCGTCAGGTTGACGTAATTGTTCAAGACGAAATTCTTGCGCAGCAGGGCCGTGCAATTGTCCAGCGTATTGGCGGCATACGCGCTGCCGTTCCAGTATTGCGCCGCCAGGGGTACCAGCAGCGCGCGCTGTTCCGAACCGTACATATTATTGATGCGCAAGCGGCCATGCCGCAGCCGCGTATCGCCGACGGCGACGCTGGCGGCGGGCGCGACCGCAAGACCATTCACGCTGGAAATGAGCGCACCGTCGGTGTCGCTGATGCCCACCACCAGCGAAAAATCCTCGTACGGGCCATCCTGGCCGCTGGCCAGCCGGTTAAAGCTGTGCAGTACCGTGATGCCGGTCGCGCCGCTTGGAATGTCCTGCTGCAAGCCGGGCGCGGCCAGCGTAATGGTGCCGGCGCCGGCAGTGCCGGCCTGCACCGTGTAGATGGCGTTGTCGCCGCCAAACTTGATCAGCTCCCCCGCCGACAGGCCGCCGCTGCCGGCCACCGCCACTTGCGTGCTGCCGGCGGCATAGGCGGCGCCGTCCGTCGAGTAGGAACGCCCGCTGCGCCCCTGGCTCCACGCGAAGGCGGGCAAGGCCGGCGCCAGGCGGCCGATGGCCAGCGCCGCGCCGGCATTGGCCGCCCCCACGCTGACGCTGGCGAGTGCGGGATAGCCGCTGCCATAGCGTGCCAGGATCTGGTTGCTACTGCTCAATGCCGTCGCGCCCAGCACGATTCCCAGTTCGCGCTGGCCCATGTAGGTGAAGTCGCCGCAGGCGCCGGTCAGTGCGCCCGTGAGCGCGTAGTGGTCGGGGAAAAAGCGGCCGAAGACGGGCGCCGGGGTTTGCGCCTGGTTGGCGATATTGCAGCCGAACTTGCCATTGACGGCCGTATTGCTGCTGCTGCCGATCACGCAGTCGCCGGGCTGGTCGACGCTGGTGTAGGCATTGTCGAGCACCGCCTCGGGCAGCATGCGGAAGGTGCCGACATCGCCGTAGCTCACGCCGCTGCTGCTGGCCAGGCCGCTGGCCAGCACTGCCTGCCCCAGCGGGAACGGGCTGGCATTCGATGTCGATGCAAGGCGGTCGCTGTAGTCCGTGGCACTGAGGAAACCGGTGATTTTCTGGCCGGCAGCGGAATTGTCGACCAGCGGCGTGCCGTTATAGCCAGCCGCCGCGGTAGCGCCCAGGGTAAACTGGGCGCCCGCCGCCAGGCTGGGCGAGCCGCTCAGGCCGCTGTTGCTCATATTGGAGCTGAGCGTAAACTGCTGTGGCCGTACCGCAAAACTGTCGGTCGAGCAACCCACATTGGCCGTGCCGCACACGGCCGCGGTGCAAGTCACGCGCACGCGCACGTCGCGGTAGGCGCTGTACCGGGGCGCCACGGCGCTGATGGCGGTGGCCGGGATGCTCACGTTGGTGCTCGAATAGCCGCCCGTGAACGCCACCAGCCCCAGCGGAATCACCGCCGTCTGGGTAAGCGGGCAGTTATTCGCGCCCAGCGCCACGCCGGTGGCGGTATTGGCCAGCAAATCCACGGTGGCCGCACCAGCGAACGTCGTTTCCAGGCTGGCATCGGTCTTCAGCTTGACCAGGTCGAGCTTGAAGGCCGTGTCGGCCAGCTTGGTATTCAGCCGCGCATAGCTCAGGCTGCTGGTGCTGGGCACGCAACGGGGCGACGTCGCCTCGCAGGCGTTGAAGCGCGCCACCGCGCACGCCTTGATCACCAGCGACTGGTCTTCCTGCTCCGTGAACTGTCCATCCGTCACATTCACGCTGACGGTGGCCGCCGTGCCGCTGCTCAGGCCAAACACCGCCTGGTACTCGCCGTTGAACAGATAGGTCGCCACGCCGTCGTTCAGCGTGCCGTTGGACAGCACGCCATAGCCCGAGATCAGGGCCCAGTCGCCGATGCCGTTCGAGGTACTCAGCTGGATTTGCGTGGTGTTGTTCGGCATCACGATATTATTGTGATTGACGTCATGCGCCGTGACCGTGACCGTGCTTTGCTGGCAGGTCAGGCCCGTGCCCGTATTCGTCACCGCATAATGGTTCAGGCAGCCTGCCTGGCTCAGATTCTGGTCGCGCTGCACCAGCGCCAGGCCGCCCTCGTAATTATAGGCACGCAATTCGTCGATGGCGCCATCGGTGGAGTTGCCGCTGCCGTTCTGTCCCGTGAATGCGCTGCGGTTGTCGCCGATAAACAGGGTCCCGATGCGCGGCGACACCACCGCAGCCGTAGTAAACGCCGTCTCCTTTTGCAGCACGCCGTCGACGTATATGCGCAAGTGGTCGCTGTTGGCGGCGGCCAGCGCATTGAAGCTCCAGCTGACGGCGATATGCTTCCAGGTGCCGGCGGCCACCGTATTGGCGGCCGTTTCCACCGTACGCTGGTTGCCCAGGCTATCCGTGACGACGAAGCGCAAGGCGCCCGTGCTGCGCCGCACGAGAAAAAACCATTCATTGTTCATCTGCGTGGCGTCGAGCAGCTGCGCATCGCGCGCGCCGCTGCCGGACCAGGCCGTATTGGCCTTGTACCAGAACGTGATGGTGCCGGCGCCGCCCATGGTACCGGGCACGGACAGGGCGCTGTCGATGGCGTCGATGGCCGCCGCGCTGGTATTGAGGGGAAAGCTGGCGGCACGGCAGACGCGGCCGGCGGCGATGGTCTGCGCGCCGCCCAGCACCGTGCCGTCGCGCCCGTTACCGCTGGAATCGCTAACTTGCCCAGGCGTATTGTTCCAGCTGGGCTGCTCCATGCGGTACTCGATCACGGGGCGGGGAATATAGAACTTGATGGCCGAATTGCTGACCGGAAAGCCTGTCTGCGGCGTGTCGTAATCGTTGCTGTCGGCTTGCCAGCCGATCTGCCCCAGTTTGGCGGAAGGCCCCGCCACCGCCGCGCCGTACTGGTAGATGAATTCGCCGTTTTCCTGCAAGATCAATTGCAGGCTGTAGGATCCGGTCGGATTGGCGCCCGTCGTCCACTCCGGCACATTATTCCACGTCACGACAAAACTGCGGTACGGCGCCGTGCCGATGGTTGCGTAGCTGACATAGCAGGTGGCGCGGCTGGCGCAGGCGGTATTGTAAGTGGGCAATTCCAGCTTCGAGGTGGGATCGAGGTCGTTGCCATAGATGCGCATGGTGTAGTTCAAGCTGCTGTCCGGATAGGGCAGCGTCTGGACGGGGCTGCCGTAGCCGCACGTGACGTTGTTGTTGAACTGCACCCGGCCATTCGTCATCACGCGCAAGCTGCTGAAGGCCACGCCCGAATACATGAAGCTGAATCCGATGGGCAAGGCGTCGCTGAGGGTGTCGTCAAGGATGGGCGGCGTGGTGCCGCAGCCGGTGGCTCCATTGAATTTGTACGGCGAGGTGTTGTAGCCGAGCCTGGCATGATTGCTGGCGTCGATCCAGTTGTAGGCAAAACTGGTATTGGCATACGTCACCGCGTGTGCCGGGGTGCAGCACAACATGGCCAGCAAGGCCAGACGCCCCAGTGCATGTATCCATACTGCCGTGACTGCCTGCATGTCGCTCCTTTGGTTTGCCTTGCCTAAAACTCCGCCTGCACGACGCGTTGCACATAATCGGGATGATTCGTGGCGTTGGCGGTGGCGCAAACGCCGCCAACGGGCTGATTGCAGCCCGTGGCGATCACCTGGAAGCGCGGTACCGCGCCAGCGGTCTGCGTGCAGCGCACGGTGACGGAAAAACCGCTTAGCGCGCCAGCCGCAGGCAAGGCAAAGCTGCTGCTGGGCGCACAACTGTTATTGACGCGCTGCTGGTACAGCCCCCACTCCATGCCGGCCCGGGCCGCCTGGTAGGCGCGCGCGCCCTGCACGTCCAGCGCCGACTCGGCATGCTGCATGGTCGAGATGGAAACCAGCGCCGCGCCCAGCGCGGACAGCACCACCAGCAGAAAGATGGCGGTGATGATGCTGAAGCCGCGCGCCGGGCGGCGGCGCGGCATGGGGGTGGCGGTAGCGGATATCGTCATGGCGAATTATTGACCTGTGCCTGCTGCACCAGCGTGATCTGGCCGGCATTGCTGCCGGGCGCGCCCAGGGTCAGGCCGATGCTGACCAGGCCGCGCTGCAAGTTGGGCAGCGTTGCGAAAGAAAAACCGCAGCCGGCGACCTGCATCGCCATCAGCGCTGCCGACGGCGCGCTATTGAGCGGCGCGGCGGTGGCGCTCACCGGCTGGGTGGGCTGGATCGCATAGCCCGCATAGCGGGTCAGCGTACCCGTGCCGTTCACGTTTGGCGCGCAGTGATAGGTCACGACCGTACTGACCACCTGGAAACGATAGCTGAGGGAAGGCATGGACGGCGTTTGCGCGACAAAGGGGTTATTGGCCAGCGTGACATTGTTGCCGCTGATGGAGGCGACCTGGGCGCGGTTGCATTGCCCGCTGCAGTTATAGGCATCCACGGGAGGCTGGTCGCCCAGATTGTTGACGACGATAAAGTCGCCTGCCACGATGGTCTGCAAGCCGGCAGGCGGGGCGCCCACGATGGTAAACACCTTGGTATTGGCGACAGGCGTGAGGGGATCGAAGGCCAGCACGTTGCCCGGCGTCAAGCTGAGATTGTCGTCTTCCGACAGATAGCGTCCCCCCGTCTTGGTCAGCAGCAGCTCCAGATAGCTGCCACTGCCGTTGCTCGTCACGCGAACGCTGTTGGGCAGCGCCAGGCGCACGTCGCGCGCAATGCGGCGCGACGCCATATCGGCGGCATCGGCCAGTTCGGCCCGGGCGGCCACGTCCAGGTAGCCTTGCACGGGGGCGCGGATAAATACCGTCACCATGCCGGCCACGATGGCCGTGATGATGATGACCACGATCAGTTCGATCAGCGTGAAACCGCGCTGCCGGGGGCGTGAATAAGTCATCATGGGACGGCATTGCCTGCATAGCGCGCGCGGTAGCCGGCCAGCACCAGTTGCTGATTCGTGCCGTAAGTCACGGTGACCGTGACGCGCAGCACATTCATATTGACGGGCGTGGTGTCCGAAGGCAAGGTGGCGCCTGCCGGCCCCAGTCCCGGATCGGGGCTGATGACCACGCTCACCGCATAACCCGCAGGAAAGCTGTTGCCGGCCGCGTCGGTCGTGTAGCTCACGGGCGTATTGAACGCGCGCACGTAGTCGCTGACATTGTAATAAGGCCGCCCCGTGGCGGGCACCGTCGCGCTGACATTCTGCGGCGTGTTGCAGCCGGTGGGATTGGTGGAACTGTTGAGCGGCGCGGCATTCGTCGCCGCATCTGCGGCCGGATCGGCGACCGGATCGCAAAACGTGAAGCGCGCCATGGCCACCTCTTCCAGCATGCCCTCGGCCAGCGCCAGCGCCTGCTTGCGCAATTGCGGGTCGACGCTGCTGGCCGTGGTGCGGGTAAAAATTTGCAGCAATGCAATCACGGCGATGGAGACGATGACAATAAAGATGACCAGTTCGATCAGGGTCACGCCGCGCTGCGCTGCCCTGCGCAACGGCAAGACGGCTATCCTAGTAATGGACATAGCCAGTCTCCCCTTCGACGATGATGTTGCGCGTCATGCCGCCGCCGCTGACGGCGATGCTGACGCGCGCGGGAAAGCTCGATACGGGCTCGGCGTCGCCCGCCTTGAACGGGCGGCCCAGGGCGTTGAAATAAAAAGAGGCGGCCTCCGCCGGCACGCTGTAGCTGATATTGCCGGGCGCCGCTTCGCACAGCCACGCCGTGGTATTGGCGCAGGCGGCCAAGGTGGCTTTGCGGCCGCTGTTGCCGCCAGCGGGCGGCAAGACGCGGTTGGGCGCGTCGCAGGCGGTATTGAAACACAGGGCGATGCGGGTGCCGTCGAACTGCACGAAGACGGGCCGGTTTTGCGCGATCGCCAGTTTTTGCGCATAGCGCAGCATGCTCACGTTCTGATCGGCAAAGCTGCGCGCGTCAAAAGTATCCTGCTGAAAGAAACGGGGAGCGGCGACGGCAGCCAGCAGCCCGCCCACCACCAGCACGGCGATCAGTTCGATCAGGGTAAAGCCGCGCTGCAGGCGCCCACGATTGGCAGGCCCGGCAAACATCAAACCTGCTGGAGACAGCATCGTGTACACCTGTGGCAATGAGCGGCATGCCGGCTGAAACATGCCAGGAAGAATAAAAAACGCCTGGCGAACCAGGCGGATTGCATACGACGCGACCTGCCGCCGCATGCGGGGCTTACGACCTTAACAACTGCCAACGGCAGGAGCGGCAGTTATCGCAGGCGCGGAATTAACTGCGGTAGAGGCGGTATAGGTGAACGAACAGGCGGTATGACTGGCGTCAGCGGCGATCGTGAGCGGCCCCGTGCCCGTCACGCTAAAATCCGGTGCCCCGATGCCGGCTGCCATCAGGATGCCGGTGGCGTCAGCGGTAGGATAGCCGTTCGCCAGAGTGACAGCAACGCCATCCATTAGCACCGAGGGAGCCGTGGCAACCGCACCATTGACCAGCCATTGCGCATGGGCCAGCGCTGCACCAGCCTGCACCGAGGCGCGGGCGCCGTTGATTTTCGCCAGGCGGGCGTCAGCCGACATATTGATAAAGCGGGGAATCGCGGTGGCCGCCAATATACCCAGGATGACGATGACGACGATTAACTCGATCAGCGTAAAGCCCGCTTGAGCACCTTGTTGAAAACGACGAATTGACTGCAGTTTCATGCTGATCTCCAAAAAATCAAAAAAACAATGCTGGCAAATTTACCCGCAGAATAAAAAAAGCTATTTCAGCCCGCCCGCCTCGCCCACCTGTATCAGGGCCACCTCGGGCGCATCAACCGGGCTTGAGGACTGGGCCCGGGTAGAGAACGCTTGCCGCAAGCTTACCTTGAATTGAAGCAACTCGGAACGGTGTGCACCAAAAGTGTTGCCTCGATTTAATATATATATTAATTCTGCATTACTTCTATCAAAAAACCAATGACTTGAGGGAAGTTTTTCCATCTCCGGTGCCATATATGCGCCCAAATAATTGGCCGGTTTTTCAGCCAGCCAATCGATGGGGTTTTGCCCCGCCAGCGCCGGCAACTGGTTTTGCCGGTCGGACGCATACAGTTCCAGTACTTTCATGCGCAGACCCGCGCGCAGCGCCAGCACCGTTTGCTGCACGGCGACCCGTTCCGCCTCCTGCTGGACCGCCACAGCCGGCTCAGCAGCACTGCCACCAGCACGGCAATGACGGACACGACAACGGCCAGTTCAAACAAGGTGAACCCCGTCTGCATTGCCCTGCCTGCCACGCTGTTGTTTTTTGGCGAAATGCACGACCTCATTTATGCAGGGCCACCTTGCCCAAATCCCACACCGGCAAGAAGATGCCCAGCGCCAGCACCAATACCATGACGCCAAGAAAGGCGATCAGGATGGGTTCGATCTGCGCGGACAAGGTCTTCAATTCGTAATCCACTTCGCGTTCGTACATCTGGGCGATTTCATCCATCAAATCATCGAGTGAACCTGACTCTTCGCCGACGGCGATCATCTGCAGCACCACCGGCGTGAAGACGCCCGCCGTCACCGAGGTGCGCAGGATGCTGTCGCCGCGCTCGACGCCGTCGCGCATCTGTTCCACGCGGGCGCACAGATAGGCGTTGTCCACCGTCTGCGACACCACCGTCAGCGCCTGCACGATGGGCACGCCGCTGGTGCTCGACAGGGCGAAGCTGCGTGCGAAGCGCGCCATGGTGCCTTTCAGGATGATCTTCCCTGCAATGGGAAAACGCAACTTGTAGCGGTCCCACGTGTAACGGCCCCTGACAGTGCGCAGCCAGGCCCGGAAAGCGGCTATCGCGCCGATAGTCAGTGCCAGCAGCAAAGGCCAGTACGCCACCATGAAGGCCGAGGTGCCGATCAGGATGCGCGTCATCAAGGGCAGTTCGGCGTGAAACGTGGCAAACACTTTCACGAACTGCGGAATCACGAACATATTCACAATGACCATGGCGATGATCATGGCCACGATCACGAAACTGGGATAGCGCGTGGCCGACTTGACGCGCGCGCGCATGTCGCGGTCGAATTCCAGGTGGTCGAACAGGCGCAGGAAGACTTCATCGAGGCGCCCCGTCATTTCGCCCACGCGCACCATCGACAGATAAAACGGCGTAAATACGGCGGGATGGCGCGCCATGGCGGCCGACAGTTCGCGCCCCGCATCGAGCGATTCGCGCACGTCTTTGATGACGCGGCCGAACGCGGGGCTGATGGCGGACTCCTGCAGGCCTGCCAGGCCGCGCATGATGGGCACGCCCGCCTTGAGCAGGGTGTACAGCTGGCGGCTGAACAATTGCACGTCCATCGAGCTGACTTTTTTCTCCGTCAGCCGTTGCCACCAGCCGATATCGGCGCCGGTGGTGGCGGCCTTTTTGGTCACCAGGATTTCCACCGGCGTCGCGCCCGTGGAAAACAACTGATCGGCCACGGCGCCGCTGTCCGCGCCCTCCATCACGCCGGTCAGCAGTTCGCCGCTGGCATTGCGCGCCTTGTAAGCAAAAAACGCCACGTCAATCCTCGCTCTGGTTGCTGATGCGCATCGCTTCCATCACCGTCGTGCGTCCCTGCACCACCAGCTGCACGGCGTGGCGGCGCAAGGTTTCGCCCGCCATCTGCGCCGTCGCCACCTGCATGAAGTGCGATGGATCGGCATGGTTGGCGGCGTCGGCCACGGCGCGCGTGATTTCCAGCAATTCGTACACGCCCGTGCGGCCCCGGTAACCCATGCCATTGCAGTGCGAGCAGCCCTTGCCGTGGAAATACTGGTTGCGCTCGACCAGCTCGCCCAGTTCCAGGCGCAGCCATTCATATTCGTTCGGCGTGGGCGCGTACGGCGTGCTGCAGCTTTCGCAGATCACGCGCACCAGGCGCTGCGCCAGCACGGCTTGCAGCGAACTGCCCACCATGTAGCGGGGCACGCCCATGTCCATCAGGCGCAGCGGCGTGCTGATGGCGTCGTTCGTATGCAGGGTCGACAGCACCAGGTGACCCGTCATGGCGGCGCGCAGGCCGATCTGCGCCGTTTCCTGGTCGCGCATCTCGCCCACCAGCACGATGTCGGGATCTTGCCGCAGGGCCGAGCGCAGCACTCGGGCAAAGTTCAGCTCGATCTTGTCATTGACTTGCACCTGGTTAATGCCGGGCAAGCGGTATTCGACGGGGTCTTCCACCGTGATGAGCTTTTTTTCCACCGAATTGAGTTCGGACAAGGCGCAGTACAAGGTCGTCGTCTTGCCGCTGCCCGTCGGCCCCGTCACCAGCACGAGGCCGTTCGGTCGGCTGACGATGGCGCGGAACTGCTGCACCAGCTTGGGCGGCATGCCGATGGCGTCCAGGCGCAAGGTCGTGCCGCCCTGGTTCAGCAAGCGCATCACCACCGATTCGCCGTACTGCGTCGGCATGGTGGAAATACGCACGTCGATGCGCTGGTTTTTCACGCGGATGGCGAAACGGCCGTCCTGCAGCAGGCGTTTCTCGGAAATATCGAGGTCCGACATCAGTTTCAGCCGCAGCGCCAGCGAACTGGCGATCTTGCTGTCCGCTTCCGTCTGCAGGTGCAGCACGCCATCGATGCGGAAGCGGATCTGCAGCCGGCCTTCCTGCGGCTCGATGTGGATGTCCGAGGCGCGCACCTGCGTGGCATCCTCGAACACCGATTGCAGCAGCTTGACGATGGGCGCCTCTTCCAGACCCGGATTGGCGGCCAGCGCGCCGAAGTCGACGGACACGTCGCCCAGGTCCTGCTCCAGCTCGCGCGTCAGGGTCGAGATGTCTTCCGTGCGGCGGTAGATGCGGTCGATGGCGGCCAGCACTTCCGTTTCATTGACGACGGCCAGTTCGATATGGCGCTTGACCAGGCGCGAGATTTCATCGTACGCGAACAGGTCGGTGGGATCGGACATGCCGACCAGCAAACCCTCGCGGCGGTCTTCCAGCACCAGCGCGCGGAAGCGCCGCGCCTGGGTCTCCGGCAGCAGCCGCACCAGTTCGGGATTGATGTTGAAAAACTTCAGATTGATGTAGGGAATGTCGAGCTGGCGCGCCAGGGCGCCCGAAATCTGCTCTTCCGTGACGAAGCCGTGCTCGACAAAAACGCGGCCCAGCTTGCGTCCCGAACGCTTCTGTTCCGTCAAGGCCTGGCCCAACTGTTCTTCCGTCAGCAATTTCTGCTGCACCAAAATTTCACCGAGCCGGACTTTCTCTGGCCTTGCCATGCTTGCTCCTCGACAAATTCTTCAGACGATACACGCCATCGGCGTGCGCAGGTATTTTATTCCAGAACCTGTTGTTTCTTAAAGAAAATACATTGCGTCGCTTGATTTTTGCGCATTTCAACACGATGCAAGGAAACACTTGCCCCCCGCCTGCGCCCGTGGCAATAATGGCGGTCGTTCACCGTCTTGCCTGCCGCCCATTACCCCTATGAACGCCTGCGCCATCGAATTCCACAACGTGCATCTGCAGCTGGCGGGCAGCGCCGTGCTGCGCGGCGTCGACTTGCAGGTGCGCGCGGGTGAACTGTTCGGCCTGATCGGCGTGAATGGCGCGGGCAAGACTTCCCTGCTCAAATGCCTGCTGGACTTCTGTACGCCCGAGCGGGGAGACATCGCCATCTTCGGCCAGCCGCACCGGCATGGCGCGGCGCGCCAGCCCCTGTCGTTTCTGCCGGAACGCTTCCAGGCACCGTATTACCTGACGGGCGGCGACTTCCTGCGCTACCTGGCGCGCCTGCACGATGTGCGGCCCGATGCGCAAGCCGTGCAGCAAGCGCTGGACGCGCTGGACCTGGCGCCGGATGCCCTGCTGCGCCCCGCGCGCGCGTATTCGAAAGGCATGATGCAGAAACTGGGACTGGCCGCCTGCATGCTGTCGGGCAAGCCGCAACTGGTGCTGGACGAACCGATGAGCGGACTCGACCCGAAGGCGCGCGCGCAGTTCAAGCAGGTGCTGCGGCAAGCGCGCGCACAGGGCCGCGGCGCCCTGCTCACCTCGCATGCGCTGGCCGACGTGGAAGAATTATGCGACCGCATGGCCATCCTGCATGGGGGCCGCATCGTGTTTGCGGGCACACCCGCCGAATGCCGCGCCCGCCATGGCGGCGCGGAAGACGACAGCCTGGAACAGGCTTTCCTCAATTGCATCGCGACATGAACGGTCCCGATCAGGCGTCCCCGGGGCGGCCCTACGCGCCTTCCCCGCACGGCATGTATCTGCGCCATTTCGACTTGCGCACGGCGCCGTTCGGCATCACGCCGGACCCCGCCTTTTTTTATCCCGGCAATACGCGGGGCGAGCTGCTCGATGCGCTGCTGTATGCCGTCATGCAAGGCGAAGGCATCATCAAGCTGACGGGCGAGGTGGGCAGCGGCAAGACCATGCTGTGCCGCATGCTGGCCGAGCGCTTGCCGCCCCAGGTCGACGTGCTGTACCTGCTCAATCCCCGCCTGGAGCCGGACGACGTCCTGTACGCCATCGCCGCCGAACTGGGCCTGGAACTGGACGGCTGCCGCGCCGATGCCGTGCTGCGCGCCCTGCACGGCGAGCTGATCGCCCGGCATGCGGCCGGACGCCAGGTGGTGCTGCTGGCCGAAGAGGCGCAAGCCATGCCGGGCGCCACGCTGGAAGCGCTGCGCCTGCTGACGAACCTGGAGACGGCCAGCCACAAGCTGCTGCAGATCGTCCTGTTTGGCCAGCCGGAATTGCAGCACACCCTGGACTTGCCCCAGTTCCGCCAATTGAAGGAACGCATCACCCACAGTTTTACCGTGCCGCGCCTGCCGCAAGCCTTGCTGAACGACTATCTGGCATGCCGCCTGAGCGCCGCCGGCCGCGCGGCACCCCTCGTTTTTACCCCGGCCGCGCTGCGCCGGCTGGCGCGCGCCTCGCAGGGTATCGTGCGCAGGGTCAATATCCTGGCCGACAAGGCCTTGCTGGCCGCGTTTGCGGACGATGCGCAGGACATCCGCGCGCGCCACATGCGCCTGGCCATCGCCGACAGCCCCTTCCACCGTCCGCCCTGGTACGCGGGCAAGCTGCTGGCGAGAACCTTGAGCGCGCTGATGCTGGTGCTGGCCGCCGCGCTGCTGTGGCAATGGCTGACGGCGGGTATCGCGGCGCCGGCCGCGCCACAGCCAGCGGTCGCGCGCACGCCGCTGCCAGCGCCATCGACACTGCTCGAGGGCAAGCTGGCGGAATCGCACGACTGGCTGGCACGGCAAGGGCCGCAGCAACTGGTGCTGCAGATCGCCAGCCTGCCCGCCACCGAAACGGTCGCCGCGGAAACTTTCCTGCGGCAAGCACAGCAAGCCATTGGCCTGCGCGACCTTCACGTGTTTCGCCTGCCTGGCGCAACGCCCGCGAGCGCCGCCGCGCGCCTGGATATCGTCTACGGCAGCTTTGCCGACCGGGCCAGCGCCGATGCTGTCTGGGCCAGAATCGCCCCCACGTCGCCACGGAAAATATTGCTGAGCGACATAGATAGTATCCGCACGGAAATGAAAGCCGCGACACCGGCACCAACGGCGCGTGGCACCCCCTGACTTTATTTCGGTATATTGCCTCCAGGGCCCGCACAGTCGATTGCTTTTAGGCGATCATGCTGGGTAAAATTACAAAAGCACAACATGACTTCAAGGGCGAACTTTTCATGAATCAACACCCTATTCCTGTGCTGGCCTCCTGGGTCGCCCTCGCCTGCAGCACCGTGCTGTCCGGCTGCGCCACGCAGCAAATGCCGCTGTCGCCTGCCCAGCTCAATGCCGCGCCCCGCCCCGGCGGCGCCATTCCCGAACCGGTGCAGCAAAGCAGCGCGCTGGCCGCGCCCTTGCCCGCACCCAAAGTGGAAACCTACAGCGTCACGGTGCACAAGGTACCCGTGCAATCGCTGCTGTTTGCGCTGGCGCGCGACGCGGGCATGAATATCGACATCCACCCGCAGATCGAAGGCAGCGTCACCCTGAATGCACTGAACCAGACCCTGCCGCAATTGCTGACGCGTATCAGCAAACAAGTCGATATGCGCTACGAAATCGACGGCAAGAACCTGCTGGTGCTGCCCGACGCGCCCGTATGGCGCAATTACAAAGTCGATTACGTCAACATGGCGCGCAGCACCAACAGCAGCGTGAATATCGCCACGCAAATTTCCACGGCGGGCGGCGGCTCGAACAACGCCAGCAACCCCGTTGGCAGCACGCAAGGCAGCGGCGGCAACGGCAATAACAATTCGACCACCCTGGTCGTGAATCGTTCGGAAAATAACTTCTGGTACAGCCTGGAAAAGAATATCCGCGACCTGCTGCGCGAAACCACGCTCAACGACGTGCAGGTGGACCCGCTGGCGCAGCTGAACCAGCAATTGACGGCGGCCCAGGGCAATACGCAAGGCCAGCAAGGACAAGCGGGCCAGCAAGGCCAGCAGCAGAATCAGGGCGGCAATCAATACGGCGCCCAGGCGCCGATGCAATATGGCAATCCGAATGGCGGCCAGCCTGCGCCAGGCCAGCAGCAGGGCAACGCCAACGCCAACCCGTCCCAGCCGCTGGACGCGAACGGCATGCCGCTGCTGAAACTGGCCAACAAGGGCAGCCCCTCGTCCGTCGTCGTCAACGTGGAAGGCGGCTTGATCGCCGTGCGGGCCACGGGGCGCCAGCATGAAAAGATCGCCGAATTCCTCGACGCCGTGTTGCATAGCGCCAAGCGGCAAGTGCTGATCGAGGCAACCATCATCGAGGTGCGCCTGAGCAATGAATATCAGCAAGGCATCAACTGGTCGCGCCTGACGGGCAGCCTGAGCCTGACGCAGAAGCAAGTGGGCACCCCGGCGCTCAGCAGCGGCGTCACGCCAGGCACCACGCCTGGCATCTTCGTGCTCAATTACCTGAAAGACAGTTTTTCCACCACCATCCAGCTGCTCGAATCGTTCGGCAAGGTGAAAGTGCTGTCCAGCCCGAAGATCAGCGTGCTCAACAATCAGACGGCCATGCTGAAGGTGGTCGACAACAATGTCTTCTTCACCATCAAGGTGACGCCCGCCGTGATCAGCTCGACGGGCACCATCACCACGCCCGCCACCTATGAATCGAAGCTGGAAACGGTGCCCGTCGGCTTCGTCATGAGCGTCACGCCGCAGATTTCCGACAGCGATGAAGTGACCCTGAACGTGCGCCCCACCATCACGCGCATCGTGGGCTACGTGCAAGACCCGAATCCGGCCCTGGCCACGGCGAACGTGCAAAGCCGCGTGCCCGTGATCCAAGCGCGCGAGCTGGAATCGATCATGAAAGTGGGCAATGGCCAGATCGCCGTGATGGGCGGCCTGATGCAGGACTCCGTCGACAATGCCAAGGATGGCGTGCCAGGCCTGTCCAGCCTGCCCCTGGTCGGCAATTTGTTTACCTATCGTAATGAGGCAAGCAGCAAGACGGAGCTGGTGATCTTCATGCGCCCCGTGGTGGTCAAGGATGCCAGCGTCGATGGCGATTACCGCGACTACCGCTACCTGCTGCCCGGCCAGGCGCCGCTCAACAGCCAGCCGTACACGGATGGCCCGCCGGCGCCGGCCGTCCAGCCGCAGGCACGCCTGCAGGGAGACGTTCCATGAGCTTGCTGATGCAGGCGCTCAAGAAGGCCGAGCGCGCCAAGCAGAACAGCCTTTCCGACGAGGAACTGGAAAAGCCGTCCGAAGCCTACGACCAGGTGCTGGAACTGGCGCCGGCCGACGCCCTGCCGCCCCGTCCCGCGCCTGCCGCGCCACCGCCCGTGCAGCCGGCAAGCACCCTGAGCCTGGAACCGCTGCCGGACGCACCCGCGCCGCCGCCGGCGCCCGGCGCAGCCCAGCCAGGTCCGCAGCCAGATTCACAGCCAGGCGCGCAGCCCGCTCCGCCTCCCGAGCCGCCGCGCGCGCGCCCCGAGCCCCCGCCCGCCCGGCCACGCGCCAGCCGCAGCAATCCGCCGCCGAAAGGTCCCGCGGGCCCGATCAGCGTCGACCCGGCCACCGTGCGCCTGGCCGTGCTGCTGGCGATCCTGCTGCTGGTGGCCGGATCGATGGCGTACTGGTACTGGCGCGCCAGCACCAGCCCCGGCGCGGGCGCCAACCTTCCCGGCGTGCCCATGCCCTTGACGGATGCCCCGGGCACGGCCGGCGTTGCCGGTCCCGTCGTGGTGGTGCCGGCGGCGGGCGGCGCCATGCCGGACGCGCCCGCGCCGCTGCCGCAGGAAGTGCCGCGCGAACAGCGCCCGCCAGCCGGCGCGGCGGAACAGCAGGCGATGATCCAGGCCGCCGCGCAAGCGGCCGTGGCCGCCCAGCTGGCGCAAATGCCGCCGCCTGCACCGCCCAGCCTGCCACCGGTCATGGCGCCCGACAACAGCCAGATCCAGGTGCTGCGCAACGATACGGCGCCGCAAATCAACCCCGGCGTGCAGCAAGCCTACCAGGCCTTCAACGGGGGCCAGCTAAGTCTTGCGCGCCAGCAATATGAAACGGTGCTGCAGCAGGATGCCAACAACCGCGACGCGCTGCTGGGCCTGGCGGCCGTGGCCTTGCGCGAGAACCAGGGCGCGCAGGCGGCGGCCCTGTACGTGCGTTTGCTGGAAATCAATCCCGACGATGGCGTCGCGCTGGCCGGCCTGATCGGCCTGCGCCAGGGCGACGTGGTGCAGAGCGAAGCCAGGCTGAAAGCCATCCTGGCGCGCAGCCCCGACAGCGGCCCCGTGCTGTTTGCACTGGGCAATCTGTACGCCAAGCAGCGCCGCTGGAATGAAGCGCAGCAGCAGTTTTTCCGCGCCTACGGCGCCGCGCCCGGCAATCCCGACTATGCCTTCAACCTGGCCGTGGGCCTGGACCGGCTGAACCAGCCACGGCTGGCCGCCACGTATTACCAGCGCGCCTTGACCCTGGCGCAAACCACGCCGGCCGCCTTCGACCAGGCCGTCGTGCAAACGCGTTTGCGCGAACTGGCGGCCCCCGCGCCGGCAGCCCCGGCCGAACCGGTCATCATCCCACCCCGTCAGGAATAAGCACTACATGGCAGAACAGGCAAAACTTCCGCTGGGCAAATTGCTGATCCAGAAAGGCGTGATCAGCGAAGACCAGCTGCGCATCGCCCTGATCGAGCAGCGCCGCAGCAGCGAACCGCTGGGCAAGCTGCTGATCACTTTGGGTTTCGTCACGGAAGCCACCGTGCGCGAAGCGCTCAGCGAAAACCTGAAACAGGTCAGCGCGGATCTGTCGAGCCTGGTTGTCGACGCCATCGCCCTGAAACTGATCCCGAAGGACGTGGCCAAGCGCTACCGCGTCTTTCCCATCGTCTACGAGCGCCAGGCGGACAATCTGATCCTGGCCATGGCCGACACGAGCAACATCGTCGCGCTCGACCAGATCAGCGCCATGCTGGTCAAGGGCATCACGATTTCCACCGTGCTCGTCAACGAATCGGACATTTCGCGCGCCATCGACCAGTACTACGGTTTTGAATTGTCGATCGACGGCATCCTGCACGAGATCGAAACGGGCGAGGTCAGCTACCAAAGCATGGCCTCGCCCTCGGACGAGTACAGCCAGCCCATGGTGCGCCTGATCGATGCGCTGCTGGCCGATGCCGTGCAGAACGGCGCCTCGGACATCCATTTCGAGCCGGAACAGTCGTTCCTGCGCATCCGCTACCGCATCGACGGCATCCTGCGGCAAATCCGCAGCCTGCACAAATCGTACTGGCCGGCCATGGCCGTGCGCCTGAAGGTGATGTCGAACATGAATATCGCCGAGGCGCGCGCGCCGCAGGATGGGCGCATCAGCATCAAGTTTTCCGGACGGCAAATCGACTTCCGCGCCTCGGCGCAGCCGACCACGCATGGCGAAAACGTCGTGCTGCGCGTGCTGGACCGGCAAAAAGGCATCGTCCCGCTCGATGCGCTGGGCCTGGCCGAAGCGGAACTGAACTTGCTGAAACTGATGATCGCGCGCCCGGACGGCGTGATCCTCGTGACGGGCCCGACGGGCAGCGGCAAGACCACCACCCTGTATTCGATCATCAACCACATCAACACGGAAAGCGTCAACATCATGACCCTGGAGGATCCGGTCGAGTATCCGATGAACATGATACGCCAGACCTCCGTCAACGAATCCGTCAAGCTGGGCTTTGCCGACGGCATCCGCTCGATGATGCGGCAAGACCCGGACATCATCCTGGTGGGCGAGATCCGCGACCGCGAAACGGCGGAAATGGC
>Ga0182008_10000409_pt1 | contig 33166 bp, 30 predicted proteins | sample Sormic07211129_1_FD_120482 | JGI IMG/M metagenome (GOLD analysis project Ga0182008, IMG submission 120482) | Rhizosphere microbial communities from Sorghum bicolor, Mead, Nebraska, USA - 072115-129_1 metaG | ecosystem: Host-associated > Plants > Roots > Rhizosphere | place: USA: Nebraska...
ATCTCCTTTTATTTTCTCATAAAAGGCCTCCCTTTTTTCATTGCCAGTACTTCCTATAATGGTTAGTTTAAAGTTTCTATGATTTTGATGCAGCTGAGCTACCGTTTCCAATAACATACTTATGTTTTTCCTTGGTTCATACTTCGCTACACATAGAAAATTAACTGTTTCATCAGTAAAACTCTCTTTAATCTTCACTGTTCCAGGATGTATAAAAAATGGAACATAGTCCATATAACTTAAGTCCTTCAATTTCTCCTTTTTGTTTACTTCATATAAAACCGGTGTATACCATTTGATCTTATATCTATTGGAGAGCACATAATCATACACCTTACGGAGCAGCGTTACATTTGTAACCATCTTGGGTGATTGCGTGTAGTAGACGATTTTGATCTTTGAAAATAGAAATGGGAAGAGACATTTCGCATATACGGGTTCGGGGCCTCCCCTTACCACCATGACGTCAGGTTTAAACTTACGGATCATGCTATAATATCCGTAAAGATTAGGGAGGGCGAAATTTTGAAAGTCAGCTATATCGACGCTCTTTTTGAAATATTGTATGTATTTTTTGGTAAGGAATGAGGTCGGAATTACTTTTGGTGTAATTGTTCTGTAATCCTCACTATTCCCTTTTCCCATTACGAAAATCTCCAGCTGGTGCCCTTCTTCTAGTAATTTATTTACCAATGATATTTGGTTGGTGTGAAAACGTGGTGCTATAAATAATATTCTCATTAAATAAATTCGTCAATTCCTATAAAGCTATTATTTTGTTCGGGTAATAGGAAACTTTATATTCCTTTTGTTTAAAAGATTATGAAATAGAGAAACGTTTTCTTTATGGAAAATTTCAATTTTTTGTCTTTCAGTTCAATTTACATCTTTACCTTATCTCCTATGGTCATTTTTAATAGTTTGAAAGTTTTTTTAGTTTTATATGCCATAGGGCAAAACTTCTATAATTATATTTTATCAAATAAAAGTTCTATAATTACCTTATATTGAATATTTACTCTATAATTGCTAATTATAGAGTAATTAAACTATAATTGCTAAAAAGAGTTATATGAAAACATATGCTGTAATTACTGGTGATATAATTAACTTCACGAAGTTGAGCCCATTGAATAGACATTTATTGATTGAAGATTCAGAAAAGCTCCTTAAAAGTTGGATAAAGAAAAGTGCAGATGCGGAAATTTACCGTGGGGACAGCTTCCAGGTGTTATTTGAGGATATCGTAGAAGCCCTAAATAGAAGTATTCAACTTTTATGTTGGTTTAAAATGCGATCTGATCAGTTGAATAAAATAAATATAGGCACCAGAATCTCTATCGGCATTGGAGATGTTTCTTATCGGGGGAAAAACGTTCTCAGTTCAGATGGTGAAGCATTTCATTTGTCTGGGAGAAATTTTGATCAAATGAAAAACGGGGAACTTTTGGCAATTGTTACTCGGAATGAAGATAAAAATGCTGCTATCCAGGTAATCCTTAATTTTGTGAATAAGATAATCAGGAATTGGTCACTTGCGCAAGCGGAGGTAATATTCCTGCTGGTAGAAGGAAAAACACAACAAGAGATAGCTAATGAACTCTCCTTATCCCAGCCTTCAGTGAACAGTAGAATTAAATTGGCTAATTGGAAAGATGTAGAATTAGCACTTAAATATATTTCAGCATTAGTACAAAAAAAATAATGGAAATAAGTTTATTACTCCGCTTACTTATCGCACATCTGGTGACAGACTTTATTTTACAGCCTAAGGATTGGGTCGATGATAAAAATGCAAGAAAGTTTAAGTCTAAAAAACTTTTACTGCATATTATCATCACGACAGTCGTTGCCTATATATTTTCAGGATATTATGCTAACTGGTTTATTCCATTAACCATTTTTATTACGCATTACCTTATTGATTTAATTAAAATCCATCTAAAAGATAATTTCAGGTATTTCATCATAGACCAATTCCTCCATGTTATGGTGATTGTGATACTTTGGCTAACGGTACAAAATAATTGGCATCAAATTGCGTTTTCGTTTGCTGGCCTTACCGCACACACCAATTTTTGGTTAATTTTTTCGGCATATTTATTTGTAACCTGGCCATTGGGTATCGTCATTGGTAAAGGAACACAGAAATGGAGAAATCAGATTGCAAAAGAACAGGAAAAAGCACAGCTAAAGCAGTTATATAAAACAAGTCTGGAAGGACAAATGGGTAATGGAGAAAAACCGGTGGAAGTTCAGGAAGAAGAACAGGGATTAGGCTTGGCCAGTGCAGGTAAATGGATCGGTATATGTGAGCGGGTTTTAATTTTAACTTTCGTATTGATGCATCAATATACCGCAATTGGATTTTTAATGACGGCTAAATCTATTCTGAGGTTTAGTGAGAAGGAAACAAATACCCAACTTAAAACAGAATATGTTTTGGTAGGAACATTGGTGAGTTTTACTTCATCGGCGATTCTCGGCGTTTTGACCTCCTACTTACTGAATCAGCAAATGTAGTGCTTTAAATATGTAATTGCTGCCAGCACCCCTTTTACGGCAACTGGCAGGTATACATTTGCATGAATAAAAAAAACACAAACATTTAATCAAAAATACTGTTTTATTTAAAACTCAAATACTTAAAGATATGGGATTATTTAAAACAGTAATGATAGGCGCTGCATTGTATGGTGCCTATAAATATGCAACAAAAAAAGACATCAATGGAAGGTCCATGGTTGACGATATTAAGGATAAGGCTCCTGAATTTATGAATAAGGCAAAGCGCTTCAAAGACGACATGGAAATGAAATATACCAATAGGGCTGATTCATACACCGATGTAAAACAACCTTAATTATGTTGTTATGATAGAAAGAAAACCAGGTTCGGAATATAATTGGCTGGCATGGTTGATAGGAACTGTTGTTGTGATGGTTATTGCGTTCTTCTTGTTATGGGAGAATACAGATGCAGGTTATGAGGGTGCTGCTAGTGACTCTGTTACCATAGAAAGTCAAATCAATAATAATTGGACTGGCATTGATCCCAATATACCTGTTGCAGACTATGAAGAACTAAATGATACTTCTGTTCAAGTTAAGGCTAATAATGATTATGCTGTTTATAGCTTAAAAGAAGTGATACTTTTCGAACCTGGTAAAGATTCTATCGGTGAAATTGGAACGGAGAAACTGGTTCATATTTCCAAATCTGCTGAGAAAAGATTTGGCGGTGGGCAAATTATTGTTATTGGTTATACGGATTCTATCGGAACACTGGCAAATAACAAAGAGCTTGTGCTTAAAAGAGTAAATGCGGTTAAAGATTGGTTAATCCGAAATGGAAATGTGATTCCAAATCGGATTTCTGTAAGAACTGAGGGTGAATCCAAACCTGTGTCTGAAAATGGTCGTATTGATATCGTTGTCATAAAGAAAGGCGGTTAGCCCCTCTGTTAATCATTCATTTTGCTTACGATTCAAGCTCTCATACCTAGATTCATAAGATGATGAGTTTTGCAATAGTTTTTTATAGTCTTCAAGTAATGTGATGTATTTTTCCATCCAATAATATACGGACTCCTGAGCCACATATTCTTTATTAATTTTTGGATTTAAAACCCGCTCTTTACTTTTCAGCTTACTGGTCTCTAATTCTTCATTAAAGTCTTTGGAAAAGTCATAATTGATAACCTGTCCAATTCCACAAATGACATCTGCATTTAAGCTTTTTTGTTGAAACCAGTTGTATAATGTTCTTCTATTAACTTTCATCCTTCTGGATAATTCACTAATATTTACATTTTGACGTCGAACTGCATGTTCAACTATTTCTCCAGCGTTTAATTTCATGATATGGTTGTATTTTCTAGTCAATAAATATTTTCCGTTCTCAATATATGAATTTGTTAATATATTAAATAGCGTAATTGAATTAAACTATTAAACACTTTCATTTTTTAAGCAATAAGTTTATTAATAATCAAAAATATCTAATACCACAAAATTGGTGAACCTACTGGTGCTCAAAATATAGCTGTTTATGTTCATTTGTGATTTTTCCCAATTTTGAAGTATATATAATTAATCCACCAATTTTTCCATATTCATCATACCATGGTCGGATATCCCACTTTAACCAGATTCTGTTTCCTTTTTCGTCCTCGAAGTAATCCTTTTCGCAAGTCATAATTTCTCCACCCAAACATTGCTTTTCAATTTTTCGCCATTTTATACCCTTGTCTGGAAAGTAATCATATAGATTCTTCCTGATCAAATTTATTCCTGATAGATTAAAATCAGAGATCCATTTTTTTGATACAACCAGGTAGTTAATTTCACTATCTACCATCGCAATAGCGACCGGTAGCTGTTTAATTAATAGCCTGTGCTGATCTTCAGTGTTCAACTGAAAACTTGTCTTAGGTACTTTGATTTCTTGATCTTTTAGCCATCGGTTATAACAACTTGTAAAATTCCCTGGATTAGAAAACCCGAGCAATAAAGCGATTTGCTTTTTAGAGCAGCCCGTCTCATGCAGGTATTGATGGGCATATTCCATTTGCATTCTCCGGTAATAAATAAAGGGACTTGTGTTAAATGCATTTTTAAAATCTCTCATTAATTTAGAGACTGAAATATGATGCAAGTCAGCAATATGCTCTATGGATGGAAAGGCAGATAACAATTGTGTTTCCAGAAATTGTGCCACTTGTGGCATTTTATTATTGTTATTAAGGTTTTGATGTTTGTTTTTTAATCCTGCAAAATATGATTCATTCTTTTTTGAATGGTTGAGGTGGTTTGGTTTTTTAAGCGCCAAATGCAAAAAGAACCCAGAAAGATGACCACCTTCAATATCAGGATAATAACTGGCTGTAACCTGATACCTGTCTCCGGAAAAGAAAAGCATTTCATATTCATAAACTTCTGAACTGCCTTCAAAAACCTTTTTTATATAGGGGAGATGCATTTGGTAAGCAGTGCCCAATAATTCTTTCAACGTAGTTTTTCCAATAAGGTCAAAGGGCCTTCTACCAAACCATCTCGTAAATTGATTATTAGCAAATCTACAGACCATATCTTTATCCCAATAGGATAAGATATTGTTCACCTGTTCAGGGGATGAATTGTCTGTAAATATATTCGATCGAATAGTCATGGCTCCCTGCTGTTTCGGCTTATAAAAGTTAATAAAACCCGTTGAATTTAAATCTAGTACAAATTGAAGAAGGAAAACAGAATAATTTAATAAAATTATTTTTCACTAATTTTTTTGATTATGACCTGTTCCTAATCAGCAGATTTGTATAATCTTCAAGAAGGTTAATGTATTTTGTTTTCCAATAGAGGGCTAAATTAGGATCATAATCAAGATCAGGCTTATGCTCGTTTTTCATCTTTCCTAATTCAATGTTCAATTCGTCATATTTTCCTGGCAAATCTTTCATAAAATCGTGATTCAGGACATCTCCTATTTTATTAATGACCTCCAGACTAAGGTTTTCTTTCTTAAACCAATTATATATTGATTTCCTGCTTACTTTAAGTTTCCGTGAGAGTTCACTTATACTAATTTTATCACGTCGTACAGCAAGCTCAATGATTTCACCATCATGCATAAAAAATTTATATTAAGGTTAAATTTTTGGACCTGCTTGATTAAAATTTAATCAAGCTTTTTATACATAGAATTAATAGGGAGCTATACAGTTTTGAGCCTACTCCGGTAAAGCGGAAAAAAATCAATATTTGATTGAATGTCAATATCATTATGCTCCATTACACTGTTATATGCGTCCGAATCGGCAATATATCTCCACGTTTTATGTTGCAGTGTTAGATTTGAGAACTTTAATTTCCATTGGTATAGTGAATCTTCTTGATAACCAAGTCCCCCGCCCAGGTTATAATACCTCATTCCCTTTTCTCTGCCAATAAGCGATATTTCATCAACAAGTAATTTTGCCGGGGAAACTGATCGAAATTCTTCCCGGGTCGCTATTAAATGGCCTTGGATAAGTTGATTTGTAAATACAATGATTGTACCACATACCGGGTATCCATTTTCATTATTAATAAAATAAAGCTTTGCATCATATTCTTTTGAAGTGAGTAAAGTAATAAGGTATTGTTCAGTAAATATATAAGTTGTATCTGCATGCAAACGAGACATATTTTCATTATATATGGAAAGAAAATTTTTAATGTCTTCAATTGAATTACCTTCTTTCAAATGGAAACCACAACGTTTTAGCTGCCGGATTTTACTGTAAACTTTTGCGTATTTAGCTCTTTGAACCGTCAGTGGAATGGCTAAATCCATCACAATTACTTTTCCGTTATCATGTACTCCTCCAAATTTTTGCAGTAAAGAATTTTGGTTAATAAAGGGATGTAACCGGCAAAAAATGGTTATAATTTTTTCCTCCTTCAGAAAGCAATCTAATGCGGATTTAAAATCGCTTAGAAACTCCACTGTTAATTCTTCGAAATTTTTATTAGAAATAGGACCTACAAAACCATATACAGAACTTAAGTCATAAAAGGATGAATCAGGAATTTTTCGTTTGAGGAATGGCATCGCTATGAAATCTTCATTTTCTTCATAAACAAACAAAAATGGGCTACCAGAATTTTCAAGGAAGTGGAATGTCCAGGTATGATAAAAATCATAAAAAATTGTTTTGGTGACATAAGTCATCCATTCTTCTTTTTGATATATTGTTATTATTTTTTTCATGGTATTGCTGGCATAAAGTTTTTATTAGCTCATAAGCAGGGTGCGAAATAACCAAGTCCTTCTGATTAGTTAGTAATTTTAACGAACCGTTTGTGCTCCAAATCTATATAAGGGAAACAGCTCATCAGATCCATTTTCATCAATATCAAACTCAAATAAAAGTTTATTATACATTGATCGGTTTACAACATAACGCCAGCTGTAAAAATTAAAAGTTTGTTTAGAAAAAGCCAATTTCCAATTAAATAGCGAATCTTCTTTATAACCTAGCCCACCCCCCAGGTTATAATATTTCATGCCTAATTTTCTTCCCAGCAGCGTAATCTCATCGGTTAACAACTTTGCTGGCGACTCGGAATAATAATCCGCATCTGTAGCTAATAAATGTGCTTGTATAATGTGGTTGGTGAATACCACGATGGCGCCACAAATTGGTACATCCACTTCATTATATACAAATAGCAACCTGGCATCTATTTCTTGTGAGTGGAGAAGCCTGCTAAAATACTCTTCCGTAAATAAATAGGTTTTTGAGGCTTCAAGTCGTAGCATAGCAGCAGTATACATTGAATTAAAGGTGCGTATAGCATCCAGATTGTTTGCTTCTTTAACATAATAGCCTTTTCTATTCATCTGTTTTACTTGTCTTAATACCCTGTTTTGATATTTTGACCGCTGTTCTTCTATAGGAATGGTTAGATCCAGGGATACGATTTTGCCGTTTTCATGAATACCGCCGAATTTCTTTAATATAACCTGCTGATTAAAATAGGGATGCAACCTCGTGAAGATGGATATGATTTTTTCTTTATGAAGAAAACTAAGGAAAGCAATTTTGAATTTATTGATGAATCCCTCTTCGAGCGATGTAAAGTTCTTATTGGAGATCGGGCCACTATACCCGTAAACTGAACTACAATCAAAAAAGTCCGTTTCAGGAATATCTCTTTTTACGAGCGGAAATGCTATAAAATCTCCCTCTTCTTCATAGACAAAAAGAAATGGTACACCAGTTTCATCTAATGAATGATAGGTATAGGTATGGTAGAAATCATAATTTTTCGATCTCTTGACATAGGCTTTCCATTCCTCACTGCGTGATAGCGTAATAATTTTTTTCATACTTATGCGTTTGGTTTGTAATATATTTCGTATTCGTCAATTCCATCACGTTATATGGAAACAAGCGGTCTTTATCTTCAAAACCCTGACTGCTATATATTAAAATTGCAGGTAAATTATCTTTATGGACTTCTAAGGAGACTTTTTGCAAATTCTTCTCAAGGAAAGCGTAGTTGAGTAACAGGTTTGTTGATTGGCGGCCAATGCCCTTGCCCCACCAGTTTGTGTCTCCAATAAAGAGATGGAATTCAGCATCGATATTGTTCATTTTAATGAGTTGAACATTACCAATATAAGTGTGAGAATCCGCTATACAAATCGCAAATCGTACCTGATCTTTCCGCTCTAAAGCCTCCGTCAACCATCTGGTTTCAGTTTCCTCGGTGCTCGTACACGTGGGAACAAATCTTGAGTATTTCCAGATCTCCGGATTATTTCTCCATTGGTAAGACACTTTAGCATCTTCAACTACCAAAGGCCTTAAATAAATACTAGTGTTCATAACAAAGATTTTAAAACATTAATGATTCTTTTCATGTCAGCATGTGTGTACCTATGATCTATTGGTAATGCCACTAGGTGCTCGGCTAAATAATATTCAAGCATTTTCCTTGTTGTCCAATCAAAGACATTCGGCCAATAAGTGGGTACATAAATTTTTTTTTCTATTAATTTCTCTTTGAATGCTGTTGACGTATGCACAAATGGGTAGACCATTGCTCCATTTAAGGAGGATGCATCAAATGAATAATCATTAAACTTTAAAAGAAAATCATGTAAATACATGAAGTTTGAATTTCGTCGATATTTACATTCTTTATAATCTATACCTGCTAAAATTTTTTGAGAAAAATTAGACATTCTTCGTATAGGGTTATTTGAGAGCATATTGTTGTTATCTAGGAAATCCTGGTAACCACTTTCGATTCCTAAGTCGATGCTTTTAACCAGGTGAGAGATTCTATTAACAGAAATGTCTCTCTCTAATTTTAACCTAACAGTACTCGTTGTGTGAAGATAAGCACCATCGGGAACGCCAAAGAATTTTCTGCAGGAATAAAATGTGTCAATTTCTTCCAAAGGATCAGAGAAAAATGCCTGAGAATTATCTACAATCAGATTTTGAAATCTTTTACTCAATAGCGTAACCGTTTCTTGCTTAAGTCCAAAATAATTCGTGTATAAAAGACATTCTGTAGGGCCAACTTCAAAATCTAAAACAGGATCAAATTTATCATCAATGGTATAAAACTGATAAGGGATTCCTAATTTTTTTAAAGGCTCGAGTATGACCTCACAGGTAAAGTACGGTATGTAAATTGATGTATAACCCTTAACCTTTAGAATATATTCCAGCGCATTTCTTCCTGTGTTTAACTTTAATAAGTGCGGGTAATATTCATTCCCGTTCAAGAATTGCATTTCCAGGTAACCACCGATTGATTTTATTCTATTTGAAGATTTCGTTTGCATCTTACTTTAATATTAAATTTAAATAAGTGTACCTCAACCTTGGTTTGGTTGGTACATCCTCTTCTCTAGCGGCTGGTAGTATTCATGAAGTGTTGCGGGAAGTCTTGAATTGTAACCTATAATCTGCTTTAAATCCTCATTTAATTCCTCTCTTAACTCATAGCCTAAAAGCCTTGGATAATCCATTTGTTGCTTAAAAAAAGGCCGCGTAAAAGCCATGGTTAAAGCTCTTCTTTGGTGATTAGTGTAATTCTTACCTGCGGCATGCCATAAATTCGCATCAAACAAGATGATACTTCCTTTTTTTGCGATAGCCCGCCCTGAATTTTGGTAGAAATATAGTTCCTCTGGCTTTTCTTCCTGTTTGTGAGATCCGGAAAGAAAATAGGTTGCCCCATTTTCTTCAGTGAAGTTGTCTAAGACAACCATCATTTGTATCATTAATTTGAAGTCACCGGTATAACTCCTGATATCTCTATGAATATTTTGAACATATGGTTTTTCATCTTTCATATTGATCACGGCACCCAGTGAATTTAAAATATAGTTTCCCTTTAAAAAGTCTTTGATTTCCAAATCACAGAATTTTTGCTCCAAAAACTTAAGAGAAAAACTATTTTTCTCGACAAGGTGATGAAGAGTACCATTCATATTTGCACCTATACCATTCTTTATTTGTATGTCACGCCTTACTACATAAGCCTCCTCCAATGAATGGTTTATTTCATCGATGAATAAATCATCTAATGCGTTTTCATAAATAATCCAGCCATACTCTTCCATCATTTGTTTATATGTAGCTAGATCACGATCCTGGTAAAATATTTTATTTTTCATTTTGGAATTGATTAGTGTTTAAGAGCAATGTATCTTCAGCTGTTATTTTTTTGTTAAAATACTTTCTATATAATGGGAAGAATTCTGAATGTCTATTTTGTTCACCAACATTTGCTGCCACAAGACCATTATAAACTTCAATATTGTTGATATAACACCATAATGTGTCATTTAAAAGAAGATCTGAAAAATGTTTTTTGAACTTAAATAAGTTATCCTCTCTGCCGCCTACTCCACCGCCCAAGTGAAATATTTTTTTACCAGTTCGTCTTCCTATCATACTAATCTCATCTGTCATGAGTTTGCTTGGGGATTCTTTTAAATAATGAGCAGCTGTAGCTGAGAGATGATTTCTAATGATTTCATTTGATAACAGAACGATGGCCCCACATATCAGTTCAGGTCCGTTATAAATAAGGATGAGCTTTGATTCGAGGGTAGTACTGTTTAAAAGATTGGTGAAATATTGTTCATCAAAATAATAATTAGGTGATGCGTTTAGTCGATCCATATTCTTCCAATACATATCGGTGAACATTTTAATCTCCTCCTGTGAATCAGCTTCTTTGATAAGATAACCAGATTGGCGTAACTTCTTAACCTGCCTATAAAGCCTTTTCTCATACTTCTTTTTTTGCTCTTCAAGTGGGATCGTCAAATCCATGTATATAGTCTTGCCATTTTCTTTTAGGCCTCCAATATTTTCAAGTAAATATTGTTGATTTAAAAAGGGGTGTAACCTTGAAAAAACACATATACAACGTTCTTCCTGCATGAAGTCGATAAAGGCCGACTTAAAGTTTTGGTTGGTTATTCGGGAGAACGCCGATAGGTCTTTGTTCGAAAAAGGCCCGGAATAACCATAAACAGAGGTGAGATCAAAAAATGGAGTTCCACTAATTTCCCTTTTGATTAACGGTAATGCAATGAAACAGTCTCCTTCTTCAAAAACAAAAAGTATGGGTTCTCCTTCTTTATTTAATGTGTGGTAATACCACGTATGGTAAATTTCGTACGCTAAAGCGCGTTCAATGTAAGCGTTCCATCCGCTTTCTTGACGAATAATAAGGTTTCGATAATACATGAGAGTAGCTCTTGAATTTAGGATGATTTGATTTACTTAGGAGCTTTGTATATGAGTTATGAATTGTGAGTGGTCATTGTGAGCTGGTTTGCTAGCATCCTACTAATATTTTTAACATTTGTTGATTTACTTTGTTTACATCAAATTTTTCTTCGGCATAACTTCTGCCGTTAACACCAAACCTAACAATGTCATCAGGGTGAAGGATATAGTATTCCATTTTAGAAATGAGTTCCCGCACATTTTTAACAGGAACTAGAAAGCCATTAGTTTTTTTGAGGTCTGGATTGATAGTTTCTTTACAACCCACTGAATTACTGGTGATAATTGCACGTCCCATTGCCATGCCTTCCAGAATACATCTTGGAACACCTTCGCCATAGTAGGAAGGAAGAACAACAACTGAGGAATTATGTATAAAAGGTCTTACGTCGCTCGTCAAGCCAATATAGTTGATTATACCATCAGATTTTATTTTATTAAAAAGGTCAATATTTATCGCATCTATATTATCATCATATGGACCAATAAGATCAAAAGAAACGGAAGGATATTTTTTCTTGATTAATTTGGCTGCCTCATAATATTCATTTATTCCTTTTGCATTTATAAGACGTGAGATCATTAAAAACCTTATTTTATTGAGGTCCGGCCTGGAATAATCATAATGTTTAAGGTCAACACCCGAGCCGTTGACGATAAAGGTTTTATTTTTCCTGGTGATCGTATTCGCTTTTAGAAGTGTATTATAATCGTCATTATTTTGAAAAATAATGCGCATCCTACCGTTTGCTCTTAAACTTAATTTTAAAAGAATCCTGGTAATGTTCTGAACGAGAGTTCTTTTTGAAGCGATGTTTAAGAAGTTGTAACCCAGTCCGGTTAACATCGGCGTGATGCAGTTTACCTTTCTAAAGTTTGCGACTAGAGATCCGTAAATTACCGGTTTAAAGGCATAAGGGAAAAATATATCTGGCTTTGTTGATTTTATTAGTTTGTTAAGTTGTATAATATATTTGAGGTCCGCTAAAATTGAAACATTGCTGGTGTTCAATTTACTTTCATAAATTTTAACCTTCATTTCCTCAAGCTTGTTCCTGATTTCCTGCTGATCTATCTCAGGAGTAAATATACTTACCTCATGTTTTACAATTAATTCTTCGATTAATTTGCCCCTGAAATCTAATAGTGATCGTGGGGAATCACAGGCTATTAAGATTTTCCTTTGTACTTTTTCCATTCGATAATAAGTTTATTTGTGTAGGAACGTGATTTAAAAGATATGCCCTTTACAAATAAAGGTCAGTCCAACATTTCTGTTAGACTGACCTTTAAGAACTTAAAATCTAAGTTTAAGTTTAAACGTTGTAAGTCGTTTTATTAACTAATTACAAGTTCAAAGTTGCTCCTGCTCCTGCAGTTACTGCAGCTGGTACACTTGCAGCTGGGATTAACTCTGATTGGTATGAATAGGTAGGTACCCATTTAGACTCTGGAGTGGAGATTTTATTTGCACCACTATTTTTATAGATATTAGTACTTGCACCACTTACATAACCAGGTGCTGCATTATATTGTGTAGTGATTGGTGTATTTTGGTTTTCAAAATAATTGTTATCTGTTCTAACAGTTGCACCCATCGTTACGCCTACTGCATAACCACTACCATCTTTCATATAGTTGTTAAACACGTGCATAAATCCAAATCTTGTACTTGGTTGTCTTTCTGAAACATTGTAGAAGTAATTTTTATATACAGTTACTTTTAAGAAGTCTTTATCAACTGTACTTCCATCTCCGAAACCAATTAGCAATGGAATATGGCTATCATGTAACTTATTCCATGATAAGGTTACGTAATTCGCTTTTTTACCAACATCTAACAAGCCGTCATAATATTCCCAACCGTTATTTCTGTCTGAAGATAAGGTACAGTGGTCAACCCAAACGTGGTGAGCACCTTCTTTGATGATGATGTTAGAATAGGTTTTTACATTTCTAATGGTCATGTTACGGATAATAACATTGTTTGTTCCGTAAATCATTAAGCCAACGCCTTCTAAACTAGAACCTTTTAGACCAAGGATTGTTTTGTTGGAACTTACGTTAAGAAATCCAGTACCGGTAATTCTACCTGAAACTTTAATAATAGTAGGTGCGCTTGAAGCAACAGCAGATTTTAAAGCTGACAAAGTAGAAACAACTACAGTTTGACCACCTTTACCTCCTGTAGTTGTGCCACCAACCATTGCATAACCAATAATGTTATCAGATGTTACAGGCGTGGTCGGTGTTGTTGGTGTAGTAGGTGTTGTTGTAGTACCCCCTATAACATAAGTATACTTTTTACCATTAGTTTTTGGATTTGAGTTGTCAGAAGCTGAGATGTAAATCGATCCAGTTAACCAATGACTAAATTTACCTTTACCAATTTTTCTTATGTCGGCGTGCGTAGAATGCGCCGCGCCTAGCTCAACACCATTTTCAAATACTCTAACTTTTGAAATTTCTGGATTTTCAGGTGTATCACCAGGAGTTCCTAAGTTAATGTTGATTTTGTAAGCATAACCGCCATCACTTTTAGCTCTTGAAACGTCAAGTGTTTTAGCAGCACTTACGGTGCTTATTACAGCAGACTCAGAATCTGCTGAAAGTGAAATGTCATCCTGAGGAATGACCTCATTTGAATCTTTTTTACACTGACTAAATGTTAATACGACTAATAGCAATAACATGCTCATAGGTAAACCATTTTTTAATTTGTTCATTCTTTCCATTTGATTTTTTTAAAGTATACAATGGAAACGCTGTTAAAGGCCCATATATATACTCAGAAAATTATGGAAAGCTGTTGATTTTACTAAGGAAAATTGAAAACGAACCACTTAATTAATTAGGTGATTTTTCAAAACAATAGTTTAAGTAAATAATATATTGTATTACCATAAATATTAAATTAATATAATTGTAAAATTATATATGATTAATTTAAATTATTCATAATTAAATAATTTTATCGCATCTGGATTTAAATTATTTTGATATAAATTGAAATTATTTCATTTTATAATGAAGGAGTGCCATTTTAATTTGTTTTAATACCGTTTTTCTTATGGTTTTTTGTAAAAAAATTGTCATAAAATACTTAAATTACCTTAGGTAATCAATTAGTTACTTAAAAATTTATGAAAAACATGGTTTTTTATCTATTAAATATGAAGTTTTTTAAGAAGAGGTTTATATTGCTTCAACTTCCTTTTTCGTGGAAGGTTCCAAGGCCGGTCCGTAGAAGTCTAAATACCACTGTACAAACTTTTCTATGCCTTCTCTAACGGATATTTTCGGATTGTAATCAAACTGGCTTTTCATGCCCTCAATGTCGGCCCAAGTCTCAGTGACATCTCCACTTTGTAAAGGTAAATAGGATTTTTGTGCCGTGATACCTGTATATCTTTCAATCTCAGTTATAAAGTCTAATAGATTGACCGATTGCCCCCGACCAATATTAAAAACCCTGTATGGTGATTTTGATGTTGCTGAATCTGGCTTAAAGCCATTCCAATTAGGATTGGTTTTAGCAGGATTATCCAGGACCTTAATGATTCCATCAATGATATCATCGATATAAGTAAAATCCCGTTTCATGTTTCCTTCATTATATACCTCTATAGTCTTGTTCTCTAATATTCCTTTTGTGAAAAGGAACAATGCCATGTCAGGTCTGCCCCATGGTCCATAAACAGTAAAAAACCTCAAACCTGTTGTTGGAATATTAAATAGATGACTATAAGCATGAGCCATAAGCTCGTTACTCTTTTTTGAGGCAGCATATAACGACACGGGATGATCCGCACCATGATTTGCAGAAAACGGCATTTTTTCATTTAAACCGTAAACACTCGACGAACTCGCATATACGAGGTTCTTGATGTGAAATTTCCTGCAGCATTCCAATATATTCAAAAAACCATGAATATTCGCATCGAGATATGCTTCAGGATTTGTCAAACTATATCTTACTCCGGCTTGTGCAGCAAGATTGCAGATCGCATCAAAATTGTAAGTTTCGAATATGGATCTCAAAGTATCCTGATCAGTAATATCGGTTTTTATAAAAGTATAATTTTGATGTTTACTGCTTTTCAATGCAACATTATTTTCAATCTGACTTTTATCGATTCCTATTTCTTGAAGTCGCCCATACTTTAAGTTTACATCGTAATAGTCATTTATATTGTCTATTCCGATTACTTCATCTCCTCTTGAGGTTAAAAATTTGACTAAATGATAACCGATAAATCCGGCTGCGCCAGTAACTAATACTTTCATGGTTCTTTTTTTATTTGAAAATTGGATTTGTTATAAATTTTTATGCCAGACTTCGAGGCTAAAAACGCAAAACAGTATTTTTGCACGTCGTTCATCCGAAATTTTTATCTTTCGTGAAATAAGGTTTTCGATAAAGTCTTTCTTTAATATTTTGGAATAAAAAGTACCTGGTCTTAGCAGATAATCATTGATAATATCTTTAAGTTCATTATCTACCCATTTATTCAATGGAATTTCAAATCCCCGTTTGGGCTGGTGAACCAAATCCTGGGGTAAATACCTTTTACTCAGATCCCTTAAAATATGTTTGGTTTCAATGTTCTTTATCTTAAAATCATCCTTTAAGCCTGGGGCAAATTCAAGAATTTCCTTTGCTAAAAAGGGACTTCTTCCTTCAAGAGAATGTGCCATTGTTGCAATATCCATTTTTGGTAATAAGCGACTGAATAGCATCGATTCAAAATCCATCAGCAATATCTTTTTTAATGAAGATATTGGATATTCATTTATCCTCATCAGATCTGCAGTAATGGCTTTCATCTGTGGCTTTATCAAAAATTGATCTTCAAAACCAACGAACAAATCCGAAGATGCAGAGCAGTATATTTTAATAAGATCTGAATAACTGGCGAATTTCAATAACCTATAGAGGTAGGTATAATTACTTTGTTTTTTATTTGCTATGGGTAATAATGCAGACAACATTTGGGAGCCGAACTTGGTAACTGCATTTGGATTAAAGAAATCCATATGCTTAAACGGTACATACCTTCTGTATCCTCCAAATAGTTCATCTGCACCATCTCCATTTAAAACAACAGTGATATGTTTCTTTGCTTCTTTCGCCACATAATAACTAGGTATTGCAGAATTGTCTGAATTGGGTTCGCCATGGTTTACAATTATTTTCTCGATATCATTTTTCAACTCTGAGAAATTAATTTCTACTACTGTATGATTCGTATCATATTTGCGGGCTACTTTTTCAGCTAAAGCGGATTCATCAAAACTACCTTCCATCTTTACTGTAAAAGTCTTTAGCTTTGTTTGATGCTGAGCTGCAATTGCAGTAACAATACCACTATCAATACCTCCACTCAAAAATGATCCAACATCCAGATCTGAACTATCAATTCTACGCCTTACTGCTTTTTTAAGGATTTCATCCAGATGGTTTATCGACTCTTCATAAGGCATCTTATTTTCCTTATTGTAATTGGCTTCCATTTTAAACCATGTAATATCTTCCGACAAGCCAGTCAAAGTGTCAACTTTCAAATAATGTCCATTCTCAAGTTCGGTAACAAGCTTATATGGTGTTGATTTACGATAATGATGTCCCAGATACAGGTAGTCTGCTAATGATGTGTAATCAATTTCTGGATTCGTTATTTTATAAAGAATATTTAGTTCTGACGAGAACACAACTGTGTCCCCATTACTATATATATATAAAGGTTTTTTCCCTGATCTGTCTCTGGCTAAATATAACCTGCGGTTTCTGGTATCATACAGTGCAAACGCAAACATGCCATCCAATTCTTCCAACATCTCCATCCCAAGTAGTTCAAATAATACTAAAAGAGTAAATGTATCGGAATTTGATTTTACATTTATTCCATATTTTAACCTTAATTCCATGTGGTTATAGATTTCCCCATTGAATACGATAATAAGACCGTTGTGTTCCATTGGTTGTTGGCCAGATACGCTTAGGTCCTGTATGGCTAGACGCGTATGGTACAAAGTCAAATTATTAACTTTTCTCATATGTTGTTCATCTGGACCACGATGCATTAAACCATCGAAAATTTTACTGTCTAAGGGAGTTTTGTAATTGACCGTCCCAAATATTCCACACATGCTGTCTTTATTTATTATTAGTTCGCTACTTGATTGATTAAGTTCATCCAATTCCCCATTACGATTTCTTCTTTAAAATTCGTTTCAATGTATCTCCTTCCATTGAGGCCATATTGACCTCTTTCCCCAGACGTCATCTCCATGATTTTGATCATATGAGCAGCCATATCATGTTCATCTTGCTTTTTACACAGAAATCCACAATGAGCTTCATTCACTAATTCATTATTGCCATCAATGGCGGTTACTACAATGGGTTTAGCATGTGCCATGGCTTCCAGGATTGCATTCGGCATCCCTTCTGAAAAGGATGATAATACAAATGCATCTGCTTGATCCAGATAAGCCCCAATATTTCGTTTAAACCCCAAAATATTGACCTGCTTTTCTATTTTTAACTCCTTTATTATTTTATATGGCCATACCTCGTTGTTTAATTCACCTATGATATCAATTTTGAAATTCCTGTCCTTAATTAATGCTATAGCTTTGAATAAGGTGAGGTAATCTTTATTCCACCTGAAATGTGCAACACATATCCAATTGAATGTAAAGTTCTCAACTCCAGAATTCCTATTGTGCTTCAGAACAGGTATTGAAATTCCATTATTAATCACTATACCACCCTTTTTGATGAGTTTTTGTTTCTCAAAGTTGATCTTAGAGGCAAATGAATTATAAACAATAACATCGTCTATACCAGAAGTGATCTTAAAAGGGAGGTACCACTTTTTTTGTATAACGGAAATTCTGATGGTCGATATCAGTTTGAATTTGAAAATTAATTTATAAAGGCGAGCAAAGATGATAGCAATAAACATAAAGGCAATTACAACAGTTGGACGGAATTCCTTTATCGCCTTGTAAATCAATTTGAGATTTGATAGACCATGCCTGGTCCAGCTTTTTAAAAACAGGACTTTCAGGTTATATTTTTTAAGTTCATCATTGAATTCATCAATTGGTTTTAGAGAAATAATTAAAACTTTATTAAAATTATTTTGAAGATGTAAAGCAACCTTAACTAATTGAGTTTCTGCCCCACCCTTACTCATAGAGGGTGTCATTAAGATCACCCGCTGATACATTTTCATACAGTAAATATTTGGTTGTTAGGATAAAAAGAAATTGTTAGGAATAACAATAAGGGGAGCGGATTACAAGACTATTTAAAAGCTATTTTAATTAACCCTTGATTTGTATAGTAATTCAAATGCACTGTCACTTCCTTCAAACAGGTTCAATGCTTTATTATAGGTTGTCAAATGATTCTTCGCAGAAATTTCGATATGATATCGATTATCGAATGCTTTCGAAATGTTATCTCTTATGAAATCCTTTTCTTTAAAATACACTGCCCTTTTCAAAGCTTGAACATAAGAATCTAAGGTGGTGTTTTTACTTAAAAAACCAGTCACACCGTCCTTTATCATCTCTTTGATGCCGCCAACCGGTGTGCAAATTGGTATACAACCCAATGACATCGCTTCAATTAATGAAATTGGCATGCCTTCAGAAATGCTTGAAAGGCAAAAAGCATCTGCTATGCTTAAATAATCGGCAATGTTATTTTTGCCACCTAGAAATTCAATATTTGGATCGTCCTTGGCTAATGAAGTCAGCTTAAAGTTTAGATCCTCATCCATCACATCACCGATAATTAGTAATTTACATTTTGTTGATTCTGTGTCATTGAACTTTTTGACACTTTCAATCAAGAGCGCCTGGTTTTTCTCTTGGGAAATTCTTCCAATGTGTACCAACAGAAACCTGGGATCATCTCCTTTGTATTTCTTATACATCGAATTCAATTCAGCTGTCGTAGTTAGTGTGGGGCGGGCATTTTCAATAATAATTTCGTTATTCAAATTGTAATAATCTCTATACGTTCTGCTGCCATTCATAGAAATGGTAATAGGGGTTACTTTATTATTTCTATAAAAAAAGGAACGTATGGTTTTAATTAGAAAATTTGGACATTCAAAGCTAGCTATATTATGAATAGTGTGGAAAAACGTTGTTCTTGATTTGAAAGCGCTGTACAAAAGCAAATATTCAAAACCATTTAAATGACTATGAACTATATGTGGGTTTTTATCTCTCAGCCAATTCGTTATTCTCAATAACACACCCAGACTTAAGCCGCTTTTTTTATTAAAAGTTATATAGTTAACATCGGCACATAAGTCATTTAAAAATGTGTTTTGGGGATCATTACCACATAAAGAAAGAATGTAAACTTCGTATTTCTCTATTTTAGCCATTTCATTGCATAGATCAATCACGAAGCGTTCTGCTCCACCTCTGTTAAGTGTCCCTATGACATGAACAATTTTAATTTTATGCATATTGTAAAGTTTTTGACGATTGATCTGGTGCTACTAAATCTACCATTTTAAATTTATACATATGAAGTATACTGAAGAAAAGAAAGACAGTTGGTCCATTAGCTTCAATTAACCAGGCATTATGAAAAATTGCATTTATTGAAACACTGAGGAAAGAGAAACAAAGGCATACTAAAAACTTGTTTTCTGGTTTCCTAATCACCTGAATAAGATTTAGAAAAATTCTACAAATTTTATGATAAATAGAGATTAACAATCCTATTCCAAGGAATGGTCCAAGATAGGTAATGAACATCAGATAAGCATTGTGAGAAGTTATGCCGTCCGAAAAAATATAATTCCGGTAAATTGCATCACTCCAGGTCTTACCATAAAATATAAGACCATAAGGATGTTCCAAATAAATATTTATGTTTTCTTCAGAAAGACTGGTCCTGTTGTGAGCTGGATTGCTTGTTTCATTTTTTACTATAATATTCTCCATTCCATCCAGGTAGTCGTTCAATACAAAATAATAAATCAGTCCACATAGAACAACAGATATGGATATAAAAAAGACTGCTTTAAACCTATAGTATATTAAAAGGAATGACGTTGTAGCAAACAAGAAGGTCACAAAGGCAGAACGTTGCATTCCTAAAAGCAAGAATACCAGGCAAACAAACAAAACTATTACAGTTACAATAAACGGTTTGTTATAAATACAGGTGTAAATGAAGAGAAAAGGTGTAAGTGCGGCTAATTGGTAACCAAAATTAAATTGATACACCGCGATTCCTGCAGGACTTTGCATTACTTTTTCATCCAATAAGAGTCCTCTGAAGGTTTCAATTCCGTAAATGCTGTCGATTAACATCAGTATGGCTGAGAAAGTTAAAAGACTGTAAAATATGATAACTGCAGTATTAAATCGGCGCCTGTTTGCCCCAATAAAGTAATTGAAAAACAACGCACATACCATAACGGAAAGCATATTCCTTGCGAAGGTTTTAAATTCTGCTAATCCTACAAAATAATAAAGGAATATGGCTAAACTAATAAAAACAACCTCTTTGATATATAAAAATGGTGATTCTTCTTTATTTTTAAAGAGAAAAATAAGCGGGAAACAAAATATTAACGGTGCAGGAACTCTGAATATATCTGTTAAAAATATCCCGAATGATAATACGTATAGATATAAAATCATTAATAAAGCAACAATTAGTTTCATGGTATATAATTTAAGTTATCTGATATTTTAATAATGGTTTTTATACGGATACAGGTTCAAAACCATAGTAATAAGTAAAGCTTGTGCTATCTAATGATGATACTTTTTAACGTTGAGGATATAATCTTTAAGTCTATCCATAGATTATTATGGTCTATGTATTTAAGATTCTCTTTAACCTTTGATGGGATGATGGTATTGATGTAATAGTTTTCGGGGTCATCAGAATTTTCCAGTAGTTGATTCTCATCAATAAATCGAATTGATGCCCAATCTGTTATTCCTGGTTTTACCGTTAAGACTCTTTTCTGTACAGCATCATATAATTCTACATACTTTAAAACCTCTGGTCGGGGACCAACGAAGCTCATTTCACCCTTTAAAATGTTAAATAGTTGCGGTAGCTCATCGATTTTGTATTTCCTCAACCAATAACCAATTCTGGTGATCCGGTAATCATGATTGCCGACAGTAAGCAGCCCCTTCTTATCTGCATCCTTATACATTGTTCTAAACTTATAAAGTTCAAAATTATTTAAGTTAAGCCCAACGCGGACCTGTTTATATATGATTGAGCCGTTAGAATCTAATTTCAGTAAAACAATAACGATCAGAAAAACAGGTATTAGTAACAGTATACCTAGCAGTGAAAACACCACATCGAAAGTTCTTTTCCCGTTCATAGCAACGAATTAAAATAATACCTTTACTACTTCTTCAACCGGATTAATGGTTTGTACGGCCTCCACAACAGCCTCGATTATATATTCTACCTCCACTTCTGAGAGTTGAGGATAAATCGGCAGCGAAATTTCACATGCATATTGTTTATAGCTATTAGGGAATTGATCAATGTTGTAGCCAATACTTTTAAAATAGGTTAACATAGGCATTGGAATAAAATGAACATTGACAATCACACCTTTTCTCACTAACTCTTCAATAATTTTATCTCTTTGGCTTTCAGAAATATCTTTAATGCGCAATGGAAAAAGGTGGTACGACGATTCTCTGTTTTGATCTTTGGCCACTGGCTCAATAAACCAGTTATATAGTTTAAAGGAATTACAATATTTTTGAAATACACTTTTGCGAAGAGGAAGTATCGTATTATTATATTGCCTGATTTGTGCAAGTCCGATTGCAGCACAAATATCAGGCATGTTCATTTTAAAGCCTTTAAACAAAATGTCGTATTTCCAATTTGCTCCATTTGATTTTGCAAAAGCATCTTTGTTTTGACCATTTAAAGAAAAGAGTTTAAGGAAGTTATACTCCTCCTGGTTATTGAATTCAGGAGGTAAATTTAAACAGATGCTGCCGCCTTCTGCGGTAGTTATATTTTTAACCGCATGAAAAGAAAATATGGTGATGTCACTTTTCAATGAAGCTGGTAAACCATCATAGTATGCGCCAATTGAATGAGCAGCATCTGAAATTAACAGGATTCTACCAAGTGTTGACTGTCTTTCTGAGGCAGGAACAAATTGACTCTGGATCAGTGGATCTTTTATGATAGCCTGGAGTTCATTGAAGTGGCAAGGTAACCCGGCAATATCCACAGAAATAATAGCTTTCGTTTTGGAAGTGATTTTGCTTCTCACTATTTCAGGGTCAATCGTTAAATCATCCAGGATATCTACCATTACCGGCGTTGCTCCACAATGGATTACACATAACGCAGTGGCACAGTAAGAATATGCCGGAACAATTACCTCATCCCCTTTACCTATCCCAAACCATTTAAGTGTCATTATGGCGCCAGAGGTCCAGGAGTTAACACAGATTGCCGACTGGGACCCGGTTAGTTTAATTATTTCTGATTCCAAAGCTTTTACTTTTGGCCCCGAAGTAATCCAATTTGAATGAAGTGAATCAAGAACTTCATTGATAACAGCTTGATCAATGAACGGTGGGGAAAATGGGATATTCATAATCTTAATTTTTTAAGTTCTTTCACCAATAATGCATTTATGACTATAAATGCGTTGTTTTTTAGAAAAATCAGTTTTTGCAGAGGATCAATTCCTCCCATTTACTGGAGATGACATCAAGTGAATTTGTCTGCGCGATTTGCCTGGCATTGATTGATAATTTTTCTTTATAAATAGGATTAACCAAAACTTTGAAGATTGCTTTAGAAAGCATGTGAACGTTGTTGTTTTCTATTAAGAGGCCATTCACCCCATTTTTTATGATTTCAGAGGGGCCGAATTCACAATTCATGGCTATGCAAGGACAACCGATACTCATTGCCTCGATCAATGCATTAGGATAGCCTTCATTTCGAGAAGGCAATACAAAAAGTTCTGCCTGCTGATAATAATCCAGGAGTTCATTTTTTGCTCCTACAAGGTATACCCTGTTTTGTAGTTTTAATTTAATAATCAGGTCATTAAGACTTCGTTTTTCAGCACCATCACCTACGATAAGCAGGTCGATATCATCTATGGAAAGGCTACTGAAAGCTCTGATTAATTGGTCAAATCCCTTTTCATAACCCAATCTTCCAACACCCAATATGAATTTCCTGTGATGGACTTTTGAATTCAGAGTCCGTTCAAAAGTATTTATTGGGTTCCTAATGACTTTATAGTTGGTTAGATGCTGGAAAACCTTATTTTGTTTCATGCACTCTTCAATTCCTTTTGAAGGAATTACGATGGCTTTTGATTTTTTATAAATGATATAGGACAGCCATTTAAATACAAACCCGAATTTGTTAACCGTATGGTCTGGTGTAGTTCTTTCGGAAACTATATAAGGAATGCTTAAAAGATTACAACTTAATCCAGTCCACAAATTAGCACTGGTCATAAAAGAAATCACACAAGACGGATTTTCTTTCTTCAACAACCTGACCAGGCGATAATAAGTTGTCAATCCATAAAAAATCCGCCGGCTAATATTTTCAGTCTTCTTCCGATTTAATAAATTGACAATTGTAATGGATTCAGAAAGTTCATAAGCCTGTTCTGCCTCATTCATACAGGCAATGATAACTCTGAAAGCTTTTTGATCCAGGCTGTTCCCCAATACTGAAACTACCCGTTCTGCGCCTCCCCTTTGTAAGGTATTTATAACAAATACTATTGTTGGTTTAGACATCATGATCACTTATAATAATTTAATAATGGTATTAAAAGCATGGTTTATTCTTAGTTTTTTTACTTCAAAGAGCAAATAATCCCGGATGTATATTTTCAGAAGTTTGCGTTTTAAATCTGTAGAATATTTAAAGTTTCTAATCACTAAATTAAAATCGCTGATCATCCTGCTTTTTCTCAGATTTGAATTAATCATACTCCAAACACCGCCAGCGTGTAGACGATAACAAGCCATTACTTCCGGCATCACGTAAATTTTTTTGTTAGTTGCGGACACAGCGAATATTTTAAAAAATTTATCCGCGCCATGAACTTGCAGATACCAACTTTTAGAATTTAAGGCACGGACTTCTTCTACATTTCTGACCATTAAAGAACATAACCTGGTTTCTTCCTTTTTGCCAAGTAACACATCTTCAAAATCATATTCAAGACTTACCGGATTTGGATTTAAGTATACGACATCCTCATTGTCATTAATTACTTTCGAATAATGACAACAAATAACATATTCTTGATTCGCTTCCAGAAAATCGACTTGCTTTTGCAATTTCAACGGATTCGTCCAAAAATCATCGCCATCACACAAAGCTAAATACTTGCCTCTAGCCAGATTCAGGATGTTAATATGGTTATTTATAGACCCTATATTTTTTTCATAAGTGACCAGGTTTATCCTGCCTGGAAACCTGAGACAATAATCTTCGATAATTGATTTTGTCGAATCCGTTGAACAATCTTCACCGATTAATATTTCAACTTCGAAATTGGTTTTTTGCATCAGGAACCCCTCTATTGAAGAACCTATATATTTTTCGTGGTTGTAAGTGATACAACAAATGCTAACTGTTGGAACTGATATATTGCTCATTGCTTTTTTGATTGAGTTATAAAGGTTCAATTACAGGACATTCTGTACGAAAGCCAAATTTGAACTAACGTTTTCCAGTGCACTTTCTGAATTTTCAAGCTCTGCAGGGAATTCGTAATTTTGGACACGTAAGATTATTCTTGTTATCAAATCCAGATCACTGCTGGTTAAGGTATGATAAAGTGGTAAACATAAAATTCTGCTCGCTATAGACTCACATACAGGCATATGTGACGGGGCCACAAATGGTAATGTAGATAGTGATGGATAAAAATATCTTCTGCAATAGATCTTCTCATTCTCCAGTGTCTTCAAACACTTGAGCATTAGCTTCTCGCTGTCAAACAAGACCGGAAAATAAGCGTAATTATAGTCTAAATGCTCGTTTAGTTTAGGGTATTTTGCTTGTAAACTGTCTAATTTTCTCCAATAATAAAATGATAGTAGCCTTCTTTTATCTAGAATTTCGTCCACATGTTTCAAGTTACATAAGCCCATTGCCGCATGGAATTCACAGTTTTTGCCATTAATACCTAATTCAGAAAACTCATCTGGCCCATTGTGACCAAAGTTTCTCATTGAGGCCATCTTTTTTAATAATTCAGGATCTTTTGTGAAAACAGCGCCGCCTTCTATCGTATGAAAAAGTTTAGTCGCATGGAAGCTGGTTGTACTAATATCACCATAATCAAAAACAGACTTGTTTTTATATTTGGTACCGAAACAATGTGCCGCATCATAGATTACCTTTAAAGAATGTTTGTCCGCTATTTCCTGAATTGCATCTATATCGCAAGGATTTCCGTAAACATGGGTTGCCAGTATGGCTGACGTTTTGGGAGTGATTGCTTGTTCAATTTTTTTGGGATCGATATTAAACGTGTCTGCATCAATATCAACAAAAACAGGTGTACAACCCTCCCAGATAATACTATTTGTGGTAGCCACAAACGAAAACGGAGTGGTTATGATTTCTCCGGTCAGTCCCAAAGCCTTGATAGCGATCTGTAGCGCTATTGTGCCGTTTGAAACATAAAGAAGATGATTTATATTTAAATAGTTTTTAAGTTTTAGTTCGAGTTCGTTAACTAACGGACCATTATTGGTGAGCCACTTACGTTCCCATATACTGTTAACGTATTCTTCGAATTCTCCGACTCTAGGAAGAAAAGGTTTTGTTACAGGTATCATCTCTTTAAGATTAATTGTTTAAAATCATGTATTGGAGTAAGTTTAAGAAGAGTGCTACATCCTAAATACAGCAGGAAAAAGAACAGGCCATCAATTACCATCCTGGTGATGTCAAAAAACGCCATTGGCTTTAAAAACATTTGGTCAAACAGGTAACATAGCAGACCAATAGACAGAGAAATTAGAATTGTAGGTAAAATATCGGTGATCTGTTCTGAAATTGGGTAGTCCAATAACTTGCCGCTGTAGATTGAATTGATATAATAGCTAAAAAAGCTAAAAAACAATTGAACATAGAGTAAACCATAAATTCCAAAAGGAATGACGCATAGAATACCAATTACACTGATTATTTTTTTTATAATTTCAATTTTCAATATAAGATCACTCCTGCCCTTAACCTTTAAGATGTTCAAATTGTAAGAATGTAAAGGGTACATCACTCCTGAAAGGCATAAAATTTGAAAATACGGGACAGCCGGCAACCACTTCACTGTAAATAAAAATGTAAATAGTGGCTCTCCAATTACCGCCAGGAAAATAAGGATCGGTGCATTCCAGAATAGCACTTGTTGCATCAATGTTTTATAAACCGACTTCAGTTTCGCGTCGTTGTTGTTAATTGAGGCAAACATGGGGTAAGTAACCTTATTAATAATAGCTGCGATATTGCTGGTTGGAAGCTGACTAACAGATTCTGCTCTTGAGTAGAATCCAAGCTGAAGCACCGAATAATACTTACCGATGATGAGCACATAAATATTTCTATAAAGCGTATCCATTAAACCAGTTAAGGTCATCTTATAACCAAAATGGAAATGCCTGATAAAACTCTTTTTGTCGAAAACAAAGCTTGGCACCCAACCAGAATAAATCCAGTGCATCACCGTAGACAAAAAAGATTGAAATAAATTCATCCAAACTAAGCTCCAGACGCCATAACCTTTCATAGCCAGGAACACACCCAATAACCCGCCTACTAATACAGATGGAATTTGAATGGTCATCTGAATTTTAAAATTCATTTCCTTGGTTAACCTGGCATTTTGAACGCTATAAAATGCATTAATGATAAATCCTATGGCATAAACTCTTAAAACAAGTGCTAGTATGTTCTGCTGATAAAAAGCGGCAATAAATGGTGCAGAAAAGAAGATTAACCCATACATTATCGCGCTACCGGCCAGGTTAAAGAAGAATACAGTTGAATAGTCTTTCTGAGTTAGATCATTGGAACGGATTAAGGAAGAGGCTAAACCACCATCCATTAAGTTATTGCCAATCGAAATGAATACCGTCAGCATAGCGATCAAACCAAACTCTTCCGGTAATAAAATTCTTGCTAAGATTACTGTTACTCCAAAATTAATCAGCTGTACGCTAAATTGCTGTAGGAATGTCCATAAAAAACCTGACAAAGTTTTTTTAATCAAACTCATTTAAATAGTTATAAGCGCATGTCTACCACAGATTCCGGAAGCATCGATTTGATATCATATACCACTGTATTCTCCTTGCACATACTCGAAATATCAAGGTCCCTGAATTTTTGATGCGCAACTGCGAGCACAATTGCATCATATTTCCGTTCTTTTGTCGCTCCGTTTTGACATATCACACCATATTCATTTTTCACTTGTTCTGGATCAGCCCAGGGATCATGAATCGTGACTTTAATATTGTATTCTTCTAATCTCCGCACAATATCAATCACTTTTGTATTTCTAACATCCGGGCAGTTTTCTTTAAATGTAAACCCGAGAATCAACACCTCAATGTTGTTAACGTTGCCAATTGATACCATGCGTTTCACAAGCTCATCTGCTACATAGCTTCCCATTCCGTCATTTACCCGACGACCGGCAAGAATGATCTCAGGGTGATAGCCTGCTTCCTGAGCCTTTTGAGCAAGATAATAGGGGTCAACTCCAATACAATGTCCACCTACGAGCCCTGGTTGAAATTTAATGAAATTCCATTTTGTACCTGCGGCATCTAATACCTCCTGGGTGTTAATTCCCAGCTTGTTAAAAATCATCGCTAATTCGTTAACGAAGGCGATATTAATATCCCTTTGTGCATTTTCAATCACTTTGGCAGCTTCTGCCACTTTTATAGAGGAAGCCTTGTAGGTGCCAGCTACGATAATTGAGCTGTATAAATCATCAATAATCTGGGATGATTCTGCTGTAGAACCAGCTGTTATTTTCAAAATATTGGCAACAGTATGTTGTTTATCTCCCGGGTTTATCCTTTCAGGTGAATAGCCTGCAAAGAAATCAATATTAAATTTTAAACCCGAATGTTGTTCAAGAACTGGAACGCATTCATCCTCAGTAACCCCAGGATAAACTGTAGATTCATAAATGACAATGTCACCTTTTTTTAGAATCTCGCCAACCATTTTGCTGGCTTTCAAAAGGGGCTGTAAGTTAGGCCGGTTATTCTTATCAACCGGCGTAGGAACAGTAACAATAAAAATGTTGCAATTTCGAAGCGAATCTATTTCACTGGTGCAAAATAAGCCGGTTAATGTAGTACAGTCATCAGTAATAACTGATTTTAGCTCCTTTGAATTAATTTCATTGGTATGATCAAAGCTTTCTTTCAGGTGATTAATTCTTTGATGATTGGTGTCAAATCCAAAAACCTTGTATTTTTTCGCGAACTCCACGGCTAATGGTAAACCGACATAACCAAGTCCGATGATTGCGATTTTATTGTTTTTTAAGGAAGGAAAGTTCATTTGACTTAGTTGATTAGTTCCAGGTTAGATGATGGTATTTTTGTAATTAAAGCGCAGCTCAGACTGTCTATAACCACTAGAACATTTTTACCTTGCAATTTTATAATCTGTCCCTCCTTTTGTTTCATGATCCCCTCTTTGATCTTTACGCGGTCACCAACTTCCATTCCCTGTAAACTCATCACTTCCGCTTCCGGATAAATTTGCAAATAGCCCTTGATGGAATCAATCACATTAGGTCTGATTTCAGCAGGTTTCCCCATAAAATAAACAAAGTTCATCACACCTAATGTCAGCCGTACTTTCAGTTCTTCTTTTGGTGATATATGGACAAAAACATAAGAATTAAACAAAGGAAGTTCAATGCTTTTTATCCTATCGGCCCATTTACTCTGAACTTTCCTTAATGGGCAATAAGAATTGATACCTTGCATTTGTAAGAGTTGATTTACCTTTTTTTCCCATCTTGGGCGGGTATATATAACAAACCATTTTTTCACATTTGCTGCTTTATAACTTGAATTTTCCATAATGTATCTTTAAATGTTAGTATTGACCCGCCCTGGCACAGCTTCGCTACCTCACTTACATGAGTGTTTTTCTTTATATAAATTCATTTTTACCTTAATACAGGGCGATCGCCCAATTACTGCTGTATTTTTCAATACCTTTCACTAAATCCACCGCAAAACATTTGAATGCTTTAACCGGTCATGTAATGACCGGTTAAAGCATCGGCTTCTTACGATGAATAGGAATATCTTCCATAACGATATACATTCTTGTTTTCTTTTTTAGCATCATTGAAAACCAGCATCGGATTATTCAGCCTTTTATTTTCACATATCTCTTCGAATATTCCAAGCTCACTTTTCTCGGTGAAGTTGTATCTCACCAGGTAGATACTGGCATCGGCAAATGGAGCCAAGCTAAAAGCATCAGCTACCTGTCCAACAGGTGGAGTATCAATGATGATATAATCAAATCGTTTCTTCAATTCATGAAATAATACATTGATTTTATCATTCAATAAAATTTCAGAAGGATTTTCCGGAATACCTCCGCATCCAATAACAAACAGGTTATCTGATGCTCCTGAGGGAATAAGAACGTCATCCACAGTCAGACTTGAGGAAGTTAAGTATTCTGATAAACCAACATTGGCAGATAATTTCAGGCTATTCAATAAATCAGGTTTCCTTAAATCAAATTCAAGTAAGACCACTTTCTTATCTACAAGTGATAACGTAATTCCCAGGTTGACACTAAAAAAAGTTTTACCTTCTCCTTTTATACTTGAGGTAATCAACAGCGTTTGAGAACTTTTGTTAGCCTGTAAGAAATTCAGATTTGAACGTATATATTTAAACAATTCTGAAATGGTAGTGCTTTTATCTTTGTGAACTACAATAGACTCTCCTATCTGTTTGTGTGTGAGTTCACCTAAAATTTTTGCTCCACCGGTTATATATTCTACATCAACAAGATCTCTAACTTTGTTGTTTAATCGGTCTCTGCTATAAATTATAGATGCTGGTGCAATAAATCCGAAAATTATACCCAGTAAATAAACAAGCTGAACTTTTGGTTTATCAGGAATTGATTTATGTGCTGGTCTGTCAATAACCTGTGAAGTTGGGATAGTAGCAGACAATGACAATTCAGTTTCTTCTCTCTTTTGTAATAAATAATGATAAAGTGCTGTTTTAACCCCTTGCTCCCTGCTTCTTTCTAAAAGTCCGCGCTCAATAACAGGTACGCTTTTTAATCTTGCTTCAAATTGAGAAGATTTACTAGAGAAATTGTTTTTTTCTACCGTTAACCCATTTTTGATCATTTTCAAATTCTCCAATAAATTGGATTTCAGTCCAACAAGTTGTTCTGTGATATTTACCACTAATGGATTATTAGCTCTGTTTGTCCGCAATAACCTTTGTCTTTCAATTTGCAACGTATTGTATTTGTCTGTAAGGGTGGTTAACACGGGATCCTTTAAACCAAGTGTTGTTGGAACTAATTCAAACTGGTCGCCATCACTATTTAAATAGGTAATTAAAGATTGTACCAGGCTTAACTGTACGGTTGAAGCATCCAGCTGCTGGTTGTAATTGCCGGAAGATTGCAGGTTCATTTGTGCATCTGCTTGCAGTTCTGTAACCAGGTTGTTTCTTTTATACATCTCAACATCTTGCTCAACACCTGTTAAATCCTTTGATAATACTTTCAATTTACCATCAATAAATTTAATGGTATTTAGGGCCATAAGGTTTTTATTGCTGACGTTCTCGAGGTTATAGGTTTCTATTAACTTGCTTAACAAATCTATTCCACGTTGTGGTATAGCATCTAACAGAGAAATGACTATGGTATTGGCTTCTTTTACAGTTGGTAAAACATTTATTTTTGCAGTACTGTAAGATTCCGCTAAAAGATTCAGGTCGTTAAATTTCACATATACAGGTCTGCTATCTAATGCAAACGCAGGGCCTTTTACCACCTGAATATTGTATTCAGGACGAGAGATGTCCTGTTCAAACTGGTAAGTAAATTTCTTGCCATTATCAGTCAGTACGAACTGTTCATCATTCAAAATTTGAATTGACATCTTTTTAACATAGGCCTGATTAGTTAAGTTTTTCACGATTACTTTTACAGGTAGCGTTTCCTTGTATAAGGATTGTTGTTTAAAAGGAAGCTTATGATAGTAACTCGTTTGGAAAGACATTTCGTCAAGAACTTTATAAATCAAATCTCTGGAACGTAAAACTTCCATCTCATTTTCTACTGTTCTTGATGTTTTAAACATATTCAAATCACTGAAGGCTGTCCCTCTTAACAAGCCATCTCCCTGCACATCGTCCTGGATTAAAAGCGTACTGGAAATTTTATAAAGCGGCACAGTAACTTGTAGATAAAAATATGCGCCGCCTATGCCTAGTATTAATGCAATGACAAATAAATACCAGTATTTAACATACTTCATACTTTGAGCTAAGAGATCAGGTTTTTGAACCGGAGTTTGTTTATATATACTCATGATGGATTTAATTTATATTTTAAGAAATTTTCAACTGGGGAATGTTACTGTAATAAAGCGGTCGCAAGAACGGCTACAGCTGAAATTGCTGCTACAACCAACGGCATGGTGTTAGAGCTATTGCTGTACTCAATGGATTTAGTTTTATCCGGTTCGATGTAGATCACATCGTTCTGTTTTAAATAAAAATAAGGTGAGTTTAATACGTTCTGTTTATTCAGATTCACCCTGGCCATTGTCCGTTTACCATCTACCTCACGGATGATTAACACATTTTCCCTTTTCCCATATGGAGTCATGTCCCCAGCCAATCCTAATGCTTCAAGAAGATTGATTTTTTCATTTGGAACAACAAATGTAGAGGGCGTATTTACCTCGCCTATTACAGTAACCCTGAAATTTAGAAACTTCACGTTGACAACTGAGTTGTTGACGTATTTATTAAGTTCCGACTCAATTAAATTTTGTGCCTGTACAATATTCAAACCCTGCACCTTTATTTCTCCAAGAACAGGGAATTTAATTTTTCCTTCTGAATTTACACGATACCCTTCTCTTTCATATAGGCCGTTCGCACCAATTGTGTTTGTGGTGGATGCAAATAATACGTTTGATTCCGGGCTGGTACTATTTACGGTTATGCTTAAAATGTCATTTTCAATGATTTTCGGGACCCCGTCATTGATGATCTTAGTCGTAATTTCATTCTTTGCGGTGAGATCACTGAAGTAGACCAAGTTTCTTTTAGCGCATCCGCTGAGCAGTATTATGCATAAAGCATAATAAATGTAGTTTCTTTTCATAAATTAAACCTCCTATTAAGATTAATAAATATTACATTAAATATTATGATCTAAATCTAGGAACTTATACACTCAAAAAGAATTATTTTAACCATTTGTGAACAATATTGTGAATCATATTCAAGTTTTGTGCATTTGAAAGAAATACATGCACACTTTAGACTAAATTTTGCTTTCACAAGGAAATAGAAGGTGCCGTAAAAATGTACGGCTGTATAACAATACAACAATTTTATGCCACATAGTGGAATATTAAACGTTTAAGGAATGGCAAGAGATTTTTCTAATTAGAGTTGATAACAACATCAAAACAACACCTGTAATAATTAAGTCTCGATAAATCAGTAAATAGCACCATTTTAACAGGGGTTTATACTATCATATTATTCCTA
>Ga0182008_10000412_pt1 | contig 33105 bp, 30 predicted proteins | sample Sormic07211129_1_FD_120482 | JGI IMG/M metagenome (GOLD analysis project Ga0182008, IMG submission 120482) | Rhizosphere microbial communities from Sorghum bicolor, Mead, Nebraska, USA - 072115-129_1 metaG | ecosystem: Host-associated > Plants > Roots > Rhizosphere | place: USA: Nebraska...
CGCCTGGCGCATCGTCTCCACGGCCTCGGCGCCATCCTGCCGGCGCGGCTCATCGCCGCGATCGCGCATTCCAAGACGGGCATCGACATCCACCCGGCCGCGACGATCGGCGACAGCTTCTTCATCGACCACGGCACCGGCGTCGTGATCGGCGAGACGGCCGTGATCGGGCAGCGCGTGCGGGTCTACCAGGCCGTGACGCTGGGCGCCAAGCGCTTTCCGACCGATGCCGAGGGCAAGCTGCAGAAGGGCCTGCCGCGCCATCCGCTGGTGGAAGACGACGTGGTGATCTACGCGGGCGCGACCATCCTCGGGCGCGTGACGCTGGGCCAGGGCGCGACCATCGGCGGCAACGTCTGGATCACCGACGACGTGCCCGCGGGCGCGAGCGTGACGCAGGCCGGCCTGCTCAACGCCAGGCCGCTGAAATGAGCGCGCTGCCCGAGTCCCGGCCGCTCTACGACCTGGTCGAGACCTTCGGCATCGCGGTGCGCCAATTGCGCGAGGTGCGCGGCTGGTCGCAGGAGCAGCTGGCCGAGCGCTCCAACCTCAACCGCTCCTACGTGGGCGAGGTCGAGCGCGGCCGCGTGATCGCCTCGATCCTGACCGCGCAGAAACTGGCGAGCGCGCTCGACATCAACATCGCGAGCCTGCTCTCGCGCTGCGAACAGCTGGAGCAGCAGCGCACCGTGCGCCGCATCAACTTGGCGGCTATAGCCTGTTGAGGGGAGCACCCGGTCGCCCTGAAACTCCGCCTCGATTTCCTTTCCTTCATCGATCAACGGAGTCCTTATGACCGCAACAGTGGGTGGAACCACCGCCCTTGGCGACAATGCCGCACGCCAGCTCGCCAATGCCACCAAGAGCGTTCCCCAGCTCGAGACCATCAGCCCGCGCTGGCTCACCCACCTGTTGCAGTGGGTCCCCGTCGAGGCCGGCACCTACCGCCTCAACAAGGTCAGGAACCCCGAGTCGATCAAGGTCGTCTGCACCTCGCGCGAGGACGAGAACCAGCTGCCGCGCACCTGGGTCGACTACGAAGAGCATCCGCGCGAATACAACCTCAACGCCGTGAGCACCGTGCTGGACGTGCACACCCGCATCTCCGACCTGTACAGCAGCCCACACGACCAGATCAAGGAACAGCTGCGCCTGACGATCGAGACGATCAAGGAGAACCAGGAAAGCGAGCTGATCAACAACCCCGACTACGGCCTGCTGTCGCAGGTGACCGAGGAGCAGCGCATCTTCCCGCTGACCGGCGCGCCCACGCCCGACGACCTCGACGAGTTGCTGACCAAGGTCTGGAAGGAGCCGGCCTTCTTCCTGACCCACCCGCTGGCCATCGCCGCCTTCGGCCGCGAAGCCACGCGCCGCGGCACGCCGCCGCCGACCGTGAGCCTGTTCGGTTCGCAGTTCATCACTTGGCGCGGCATCCCGCTGATCCCGTCGAACAAGGTGCCGGTGGCCGACGGCAAGAGCAAGATCCTGCTGCTGCGCGTGGGCGACAAGCGCCAGGGCGTGGTCGGCCTGTTCCAGCCGGGCCTGACCGGTGAGCAGAGCCCGGGCCTGTCGGTGCGCTTCATGGGCATCAACAACCATGCGATCGCGTCGTACCTGATCTCGCTGTACTGCTCGGTCGCGGTGCTGACCACCGACGCACTGGCCGTGCTCGACGACGTCGAGATCGGCAAGTACCACGACTATCCCGACACCTACAACTAAGGCGCGCCGTGAGCACGTCACTTTCTCCACCGGGCCTGTCGCCGCTGCCGCAGCTTCCACGGCAGCCCGAGGCGCCCTTCGATCCGGCCGTGCTGGCGCGCATGGCGAGCCAGCTGTTCGCGGCCCTGCCGGGCCAGGCGACGCCGCCGGGCGCGCAGGCGCCGTCGCAGCTCGCACCCGCGGGCTCGCCGCTGGTGAGCCCGGCCGGCTTCGGCCCCAGCGTGCCGGGCACGCCGATCCCGCAGGGGCAGGTGCCGGGCACCAACCTGCTGCCGGGCTCGCCCACGCAGCTGCCCTCGCTGGCGCACCGCGCGCCCTCGCTGCTGCCGCACGCGGTGGCCGGCAACGGCGCGCCGGACGCCTTCCACAGCGCCTTGCCGGCCTACGAGCCGCGGCTGGGCAGCGCGGTGCTGGGCGTGCCGCAGCAGGCCCCGGCGCCGGCGGCGCCGCCAGCCACGTCCCCGTTCTATTTCCTGAACGGCAGCCATGGCCACCCGTCGGCCGGTGCCGTGCCCGCGGCGTCACCGCCCCTGCAGGTCCTGCCCCCTCTCCCGCTCGCGGGAGAGGGCGGGGGTGAGGGCTTTCCGAAGAACCGGGATGCAGACTCGCTCCCGGCCCTCTCCCCGGAGGCGCAAGCGGGCAGCGGCCAACCGCAGTACTACTTCGTCGATTCGGTGCGCCTGACCAGCGGCTACGTCACGCCGGCCAAGCCCGCGCCGCACGGCGACGTGCCCTCGGTCGCGCAGGGCCAGCGCCAGCCCTTCGACGTGCATGCGGTGCGGCGCGACTTCCCGGTGCTGCAGGAACGCGTGAACGGCCGGCCGCTGGTGTGGTTCGACAACGCCGCCACCACGCACAAGCCGCAGTCGGTGATCGACCGCATCGCGTATTTCTACGCCCACGAGAACTCGAACATCCACCGCGCGGCGCACGAGCTCGCGGCGCGCGCGACCGATGCCTACGAGGGTGCGCGCGAGCGGGTGCGCAAGTTCCTCAATGCGCCCGACGTGAACGAGGTGATCTTCGTGCGCGGCACCACCGAGGCGATCAACCTGGTCGCCAAGAGCTGGGGCGCGCAGCACGTGGGCGAGGGCGACGAGATCGTCGTCTCGAACCTCGAGCACCATGCCAACATCGTGCCCTGGCAGCAGCTGGCTTCGGCCAAGGGCGCGAAGCTGCGCGTGATCCCGGTCGACGACTCGGGCCAGGTGCTGCTCGACGAGTACCGCAAGCTGCTTAACGACCGCACCAGGATCGTGGCCGTGACGCAGGTCTCGAACGCGCTGGGCACGGTGGTGCCGGTGAAGGAGATCGTCGCGCTGGCGCACCGCGCGGGCGCGAAGGCGCTGGTGGACGGCGCGCAGTCGGTCTCGCACATGCGGGTGGACGTGCAGGACCTCGACGCCGACTTCTTCGTCTTCTCCGGCCACAAGGTGTTCGGGCCCACCGGCATCGGCGTGGTCTGGGGCAAGCGCGAGGTGCTCGAGGACATGCCCCCGTGGCAGGGCGGCGGCAACATGATCGCCGACGTGACCTTCGAGAAGACGGTGTTCCAGCCGATCCCGAACAAGTTCGAGGCCGGCACCGGCAACATCGCCGACGCGGTGGGCCTGGGCGCGGCGATCGACTACGTGAACCAGGTCGGCATCGAGAACATCGCGCGCTACGAGCACGAGCTGCTGGTCTACGGCATGGCCCAGCTGCGCACCATCCCCGGCGTGCGGCTGATCGGCACCGCGGCCGACAAGGCCAGCGTGATGTCCTTCGTGCTCGACGGTTACAGCACCGAGGAAGTGGGCCATGCGCTCAACGACGAGGGCATCGCGGTGCGCACCGGCCACCACTGCGCGCAGCCGATCCTGCGGCGTTTCGGCGTCGAGACCACGGTGCGGCCTTCGCTGGCCTTCTACAACACCTTCGACGAGATCGATCGCCTGGTGGCGGTGGTGCGCAAGCTCGCGGGGCAGCGGCGCGCGGGTTGAACGCCGGCCCGCATGGCGTCGCGCGGCGCCATGCGGGTAGACGTTTTCGGCATGCGCATATCGGATTTGCGTCGTTGGGTTTCGGGCTTCGGCTTCGTACAGTCGGTTTCAGTTTCAACACAGGAGACCGAATGTCGATCCTTCGCAAATGGTGGCATGCCGCCACCCTCGCCACCCTGACCTTCACCGCGGCGGCCCCGGCCGCCTTCGCTCAGGCCTCGGCCGATGGCAGTGGTCCGCTGGTGTCCACCGAATGGCTCGACAGGAACCTCAAGAACCCCAAGCTGCGCGTGATCGAGGTCAGCGTGAACCCGGGCCTCTACGAGCGCGGTCATGTGCCGGGCGCGGTCAACTTCTCGTGGCATGCCGACCTCAACGACCGCGTGCGCCGCGACATCGTGAGCCAGGCCGATTTCGAGAAGCTGCTGTCGGCCGCTGGCGTCGACAACGACAGCACCGTGGTGCTCTACGGCGACAACAACAACTGGTTCGCGGCCTGGGGCGCCTGGGTGTTCGAGCAGTACGGCGTGCGCAACGTCAAGCTGCTCGACGGCGGCCGCAAGAAGTGGGAAGCCGAAGGCCGCGTGCTCGAGAACCGCGCACCGGAAGTCGTGGCCACGCGCTACAAGGTCACGCGCCCGCATCCCGAACTGCGCGCGCGCCTCGCCGACGTGCTGGGCGTGGCCGAGGGCAAGACCGACGCCAGGCTGGTCGACATCCGCTCGGCCGACGAATACACCGGCAAGATCTTCGCGCCGCCGGGCGCGGCCGAGCTCGCGGTGCGCGCCGGCCACATCCCGGGCGCGGCCAACGTGCCCTGGGGCCGCGCGGTCAACGAAGACGGCACCTTCAAGTCAGCCGCCGAACTCAAGGCGCTCTATGCGGCCGCCGGCATCGACGGCAGCAAGCCCGTCATCACCTACTGCCGCATCGGCGAACGCTCGAGCCACACCTGGTTCGCGCTGACCAAGATCCTGGGCTACCAGAACGTGCGCAACTACGACGGCTCGTGGACCGAATACGGCAATGCCGTGGGCGTGCCGGTGAGCAACCCCAGCGGCACGGTCTGGGCGTCGAAGTAGGCACCGTTCTTCTTTCTTTGGGTGGGGACAACTCGTTGTCTCCTCGTCGTGTGGTAACGACGTTCGGGCGGGCCTTGGGTCCGCCCTTTTTTCGTGAGGAGTGGGTTCGACGATGACGACGACAGCGCAGATTCCGGTGGCCGATGCGCCCGCGGGGCCCGGCCGTGTGGCATGGATCGCCGCCGCCCTGGTCGTGCTGCTGACCATGGCCGGCGTGCAGGCCCTGGGCGAACGCAACGGTGGCCGTGCACTGGCCTTCGCGGCCGGCCTGGGCGCGCTGCTGGGCGTGGTGCTGCAGCGCTCGCGCTTCTGCTTCTACTGCCACGCTCGCGACTACTTCGAACGCGGCGACGCGCGCGGCCTGCTGGCCATCGTCGCGGCGCTGGCGGTCGGCACATTGGGCATGCATGTGGTCATGACCGGCTGGCTGCCCGTGCCCGTGCCGGGGCGGCTGCCGCCCGATGCCCACATCGGCCCGGTGAGCTGGGCGCTGGTCCTGGCCGGCCTGGCTTTCGGCCTGGGCATGGTGGTGTCGGGCTCGTGCATCAGCGCCCACTGGTACCGGCTGGGCGAGGGCTCGCCCACCGCGCCCTTCGCACTCATCGGCTCCGCGGCCGGCTTCGTGCTGGGCTTCAACAGCTGGAACACGCTCTACAGCGCGACCATCGCGACCGCCCCCGTGGTCTGGTTGCCGCATCACCTGGGCTATGCCGGATCGGCCGTAGTGCAACTGGGCCTGCTGGCCGCGATCGCCGCGCTGCTGTGGCGGCGCCTGCCGGCCGAGGGCGCGTCCTTGCCGCGCGCCGCCAGCTTCGGCGCGGCCCTGCGCCGGGCCTTCATCGGCCGCTGGCCGGCGGTGTGGGGCGGTGTCGCGGTCGGCGCCCTCGCGGTGATCGTGGTGCTGCGCCTGCGACCCCTGGGCGTGACCGCGGCGCTGGGCAGTGCCGCGCGCACGGTGGGCGAGCATCAAGGCCTGGTGCCGCAGCGGCTCGAAGGCCTCGACACCTTCGGCGGCTGCGTGACGGCCGTGCTCGAGCACTTCTGGCAGACGCCCAACGCCCTGCTCATCGCGGGCATCGTGGCCGGCGCGCTGGCGGCGGCGCTGGCCAGCGGCCAGTTCACGCCACGCGTTCCCAGCCTGCGCCAGGCCGTGCGCGGCCTGGGCGGCGGCGTGCTGCTGGGCTGGGGCGCGATGACGGGGCTGGGCTGCACCGTGGGCAACCTGCTCTCGGGCACCATGGCCGGCGCGCTCTCGGGCTGGGTCTTCGGGGCTGCGGTGCTGTTCGCGGTGTGGGCCGGTTTGCGCCTGCGCTGGAGCCTTTGAAAAAGCAGGGAGAGGGTCTGCGCGCAGCGAGATTCCTCATGCGTAATCGGTCTTTGGTTTGCTCGTCGCGCCTCGCAGAATCGAGCACGGCGCAAGCCATTGAAGACAGAAACCGATGACCACACAGCACCCCCCCGTTTCCCCGGTCGACCAGGCGCGACGCGTGATCGGCGTGACGCGCCAGGCCTGGCGCGTGGCGCCGCTGTCCGAGCATGCCGAGGCCCGGCGTGCGCCGCACGGCTACGTGCCCCTGCGTGCCTTGCGGCGTGTGCAGGCCGCGGCGGCGCGCAGGATGCCGGTGGGGGTGGCGTTGGCGCATTCCTGGTAGGGGCAACATCCCCCTCGTGCGGGCGCCATGCGCGCGCCGGCAAGGCGCGACTCAGCGCCGCAGGCCCAGCAGTTCGCGCGCCACCACCCAGCGATGCACCTCGGTCGGCCCCTCGTAGATGCGCATCAGGCGCGCCTCGTTGGCCATCTGCTGCAGCGGCATTTCCTTGGTCATGCCCATCGCGCCGAACATCTGCATGGCGTGGTCGATCACCTCCCAGGCCATCTCGGTGGCGAACACCTTGACCATCGACACCTGTGTGCGTGCCTCGTCGCCACGGTCGATGCGTGCGGCGGCTTCGTAGGTCATGAGCCGGCAGGCATGGATGCGCGTCGCCGCGTCGGCGACCCACCATTGCACGGTCTGGCGCTCGGCGAGCGACGCGCCGAAGGTGCGGCGCTGCGGCGCGTACTCGCACATCATGTCGAGCGCGCGTTGCGCGCGGCCGATGCACCAGGCCGCCATCTGCAGCCGGCGGCTCGACAGCCGCGCCTGCATGGGCGCGAAGCCCTGGCCTTCCGGCCCGAGCAGCCGTGAATGCGGCACCCGGCAGTCCTCGAGCAGCACCTCGTAGGTCGAGACACCGCCGATCATGGGAATGCGGCGCTCGACCTTGAAGCCCGGCGTGTTCTTGTCGACGATGAAGGCCGAGATGCCACCGCGCCCGCCTTTGTCCCGGTCCGTCACGGCCATCACGATGGTCCAGTCCGCGCGCATGGCGCGGCTGATCCAGATCTTGCGGCCGTTGAGGACCCAGTCGTCGCCGTCGCGCACCGCGCGGGTCGACATGGCCGAGGGATCGGCGCCCGCGCCGGGTTCGGAGATCGCGATGGCCGAGACCGTCTCGCCGCGCGCGTAGGGCGCGAGGTACGCGGCGCGCTGTTCGTCGTTGGCGGCCGTGAGCAGCATGCGCAGGTTGGGCGAGTCCGGCGGCAGCTCGTAGGGGGTGATGGTCTTGCCGAATTCCTCGTTCACCCCGACCATCGCGACCACCGGCAGGTCGAGGCCGTCCATCTCGGCCGGAGCGTCGAGGCCCCACAGCCCGCGCGCCTTGGACACGGCATCGAGCGTGGCGTGCTCCTGCGGCGACAGCTCCCACGGCGCGCCGGCCGCCTCGCGCTTCAACAGCGCCGCCTCCAGCGGCAGCAGGTCTTCGCGCACGAAGCTGGCCACCAGGTCCTTGAGCGTCTGATGCTCGGGATCGAGTTCGAAAATCATTCCATCACTCCAAAATTTCCAGGGAAACGGCCACAGGCTCAGCGGCCGTTGAAGCGCGGCGTGCGGCGCTCGGCCATCGCCTGCACGCCTTCGCGAAAGTCCTCGCTGCGGAACTGCAACTGCTGCTCGGCCAGTTCGCGCCGGTTGATGGCGCGCACCTCCTGCGCCAGGTCGGCCCGCAAGGTGGCGCGGGTGCTCTGCACCGCGAGCGGCGCCGACTCGGAAATCTGCGCCGCCAGCGCCTGGGCCCGTGCCAGCACCTCGTCGGCCGCCACCAGTTCGTCGGCGAGGCCGATGGCGAGCGCCTCGCGGCCGTCGATGCGGCGGCCGGTGTAGAACAGCATCGCCGCCCGCTGGGCGCCGATCAGGCGCGGCAAGGTGTGGCTCAGCCCGAAGCCCGGATGGAAACCCAGCCGGTTGAAGTTGACGCTGAAGCGCGCCGCCTCGCAGGTCACGCGGAAGTCGGCCGTCAGTGCCAGCCCGACGCCGGCACCCACGGCCGCCCCGTGGACCGCCGCGACGACCGGCTTGCGGTTGTCGAACAGCCGCAGCGCGTGCGCATAGAAGTCGGCGGGGTCCATGGCCTCGCCGCCCCCCGGCACACTGGAGAAGTCGGCGCCGGCGCAGAAGGACTTGCCCTCGGCCGCGAGCACGATGGCGCGGCAGCCCGCATCGCCGTCGAGCGTGGCCAGGGTGTCGGCGAGTTCGCGCATGGCTTGCGCGTCGACGAAGTTGTGGGGCGGACGGCACAGCGTCAGCGTGACGACGTGGCCGTCGCGGCTTTGTGCGAGGGGGGAGGGGGAGGAGGGGGAGGAGGCGGTCATTGGAGTTCGATCTTTGCGGAGCTTGCGATGCGTTTCCAGACCTCGATCTGCTCGCGCTGGAAGCTGCGCAGTTCGTCCTGGCCGCCCTTCATCACGACCACGTTCTGCTTGGCGTAGAACTCGATGGTCTCGGGCATGGCGAGGATCTTCACGAACAGTTCCGACAGCTTGTCGACCACCGGCTTCGGGGTGTTCGCGGGCGCCGCGACGCCGGTCCAGGTGTCGCCGCTGAAGCCTGCGATGCCCTGTTCCCGCGCGGTGGGCACGTCGGCCAGTCCGGGCAGGCGCTGATCGGCCGCGATGGCCAGCGCACGAAGCTTGCCGCCGCGCAGCAGCTCCATGGTGGCCGTGATGTCGGCGAAGCCCAGGTCGGTCTGCGCGGAGATGGTGGCGTTGACCGCCTCGGGCGCGCCCTTGTAGGGCACGTTGAGCAGCTTGATGCCGGCCTTCTCGGAGAACAGTTCGCCCATCAGCTGGTAGGCGGCCGAGCCCGAGGCGAAGGTGGTCTGGCCGGGCTTGGCGCGGGCCGCGTCGATCAGGTCCTTCAGCGTCTTGTAGGGCGATTGGGCCGGCACGATGAGCACGATGGGCGAGCGCATCAGCGTCGAGACCGGCGCCAGGTCCTTCACCGGGTCGTAGGGCAGCTGCTTGAACAGCGCCACGTTGGTGGCCAGCGTCGAGTTGCTGCCCATGAGCAGCGTGTAGCCGTCGGCGGGGGCGGCGGTCACGGCCTTGACCGCGATGAAGCCGTTGGCGCCCGCGCGGTTGTCGACGATCACGGGCTGGCCCGTCAGTTCGCCCAGCTTGCGTGCGAAGAAGCGCGCGCCGACATCGGTGCCCGAGCCGGGCGGGAAGGGCACGACGAAACGGATCGGCTTGCTCGGATAGTCCGTGGCCGCCGCCGCTGGCTGCTGCGCCTGGGCGAACGGCGCTGCGGCGAGGGCCAGGGTGGCGGTCAGCGCCGCGGCGCTCAGCGTCCTCGACAAGGGGTTCATGAGGGATGTCTCCTGTAGGTGTGTGGCGGATTCTATAAACTTGCTTGTTGACTAGCAAGTAAGTAGTTACGATGGCTTCCATCGCATCAGCAGAGAACATTCCATGGAGACACAGACAAGCACTTCATCCGCGGCCACCGGGCCGCTCCAGGGCATCCGCGTGCTGGACCTGACCTCGGTCGTGCTCGGGCCGGTCGCCACGCAGATCCTCGGCGACTACGGCGCGGACGTGATCAAGGTCGAGCCGATCGAGGGCGACCTGATGCGGGCCAACGGCGTGTCGCGCCATGCCGGCATGAGCTCGATCTTCCTCGCGATCAACCGCAACAAGCGCTCGCTCGCTGTCGACCTCAAGACTGCAGAAGGACGGCAGATCCTGCTTGCGCTCGCGGCCGACACCGACGTCTTCGTGCACAACATGCGCGTGCCGGCGATCGAGCGCCTGGGGCTGGGCTACGAGGCGCTGCGGGCGGTGCGCCCCGACATCGTCTACTGCGCGGCCACCGGCTTCGGCCAGTCGGGCCCGCACCGCGCCAAGCCGGCCTTCGACGACATCATCCAGGCGGCCAGCGGCATCGCGGGCCTGATGTGGCAATCCACCGGCACCGCCGACTACGTGCCGACCTTGATGGCCGACAAGACCACGGGGATCGTGACCGTCAACGCGATCCTCGCGGCGCTGTTCCATCGCGAGCGCTCGGGCGCCGGCCAGTACGTCGAGGTGCCGATGCTGGAGACCATGGTCGAGTTCACCATGACCGAGCACATGGGCGGCCTGGCCTTCGAGCCCCCGACCGCGCCGGCGGGCTACGGCCGCGTGGTCAGCGGCGGGCGCAAGCCGGCGCCGACCTCGGACGGCTACATCGCGATGCTGCCCTACAGCCCCCAGCAGTGGCTCGCGCTGTTCCGGCGCGTGGGGCGCGAAGATCTCGCGCGCGCCTACGACCTGTCCGACCGGCACAAGCTCAATGCGGCGGTGCGCGATCTCTACCGCGAGCTCAACGGCCTGACGCCGACGCGCTCCAGCGCCGAGTGGGTCGCGATCTGCGACGAGCTCGACATCCCGGCCACGCAGATCTGGCAGATCGACGAACTGCCCGAACACCCGCACCTCAAGGCGGTCGGCATGTTCCAGGCCATGGACCATCCCTCGGAGGGCGCGCTGCTGGCCACGCGGCCCGCGACCCTGTTCGGGGCCACGCCCGCGCAGATCCGCAGCGGTGCGCCGCTGCTGGGGCAGCATTCGGGCGAGATCCTGGCCGAACTCGGTTACGACGCAGGCCGGATCGAGCATCTGCGCAGCGCCGGCATCGTGAAGGAGCCGGTGCCGCCTCGTTAGACTTCGCGTCCATGAAAACAGCCGCGAAGCCGCCCGAACCGAGCCCGACCCGCCGCACGCAGGTCGAGCGCCGCGCGTCCGCGGAAGCGCGCCTGCTGGCGGCCGCGCGCGAGATCGTGGCGCGCAAGGGCTGGGTCGGGATGACGCTGGCCGAGGTGGGCGAAGCCGCGGGCTACAGCCGGGGCCTGGCCGCGCACCATTTCGGCAGCAAGCCTGCGCTGCTGCGTGCGCTGGCATCGCACATCAACGACAACTTCATGCGCGAGCTCGAGCTCAACCCGCCGGTCGCGGAGGGCATGGCCTCCTTGCTTTCCTTCGTCAGCGTGTACCTCGGTCGCACCGACGGCCGCTGGACCAACACGCGCGCGCTGCTGGTGCTCATGGCCGAGGCCACCACCGACGATTCCGAGACGGGCGAGAGCCTCGCGCGCTACAACCAGAGCGTGATCGACTTCCTCGCGCTGCACTTTCACGCGGCCATCGCGGCCGGCGAGATGCGCCAGGGCCTCGATCCGGGGACCTGCGCGGCCATCGTCATCGGCGCCTTGCGCGGCGTGATGCTGCAGTCGCTGCTGAAGAACGCGACGGTGGACCTGGCGGCCGTGAGCGAGACGCTGTCGGCGATGATCGTGCGGAGCTTCGCCCGGGACCCGGAGGCCTGGGGCCTTGCCGAGCGCCGCGGCGCGCCTTCCGCCTAGCCTCGGGCGGGCGTCTCGGCGCGCTGGACGCGGGAGTCCTTCCCGAGCCGCCAGACCATCGCGGTCCCGACGACCGCCGCGACGAAGCCCCCCAGGAACACGCTGGAATGGCCGAAGTGGTCGGCCATCAGGCCGGCCAGTGGACCGGTCGCGCCGTACGCCAGGTCCTGGAAGGCCGCGAAGCCCCCGATGGCCGTGCCGCGCAGGTGCGCCGGCACGCGCTTGACGGCCTCGAGCCCCATGGCGGGGAACACCATCGAGCACCCCATGCCGGTCAGCAGCGCGCCCACCATGGCCACGGCAGGATGGGGCGCCAGCCACAGCAGCGCCTGGCCCAGCGCCTCGACCGTCAGGGACACCAGCGCGACCCGGTTGCCGCCGATGCGGTCGGGCAGGCGGCCCGCCACCAGTCGCAGCGCGACGAAGCCGAGGCCGAAGCAGGTCAGCCCATAGCCCGCGCCTTGCCAGCCGTGGGCCAGGAAGTACAGCGGAAAGAAGGCGCCCAGGGCCGCGAAACCGACGCCTTGCAAGCCCACGACCGCACCCTGCTTCCAGATCAGCCGCAGCACATCGGAAAAGGGGGCGCGGCGTCCCGGCGCGGACCGGGCCGGCGCGATGGACCACAGCATCGCGCCGCTGAGCAGCGGCAGCAGGATGCTGCCCGCCATCAGGCCGGCGAAGCCGAGCTTCTGCAGCAGCCAGAGCCCGAGCGGTCCGCCCAGCGCGAAGGCGCCATACAGGCCGGTGCCGACGAGCGCCATGACCTGGCCCGATCGCGCCGGACCCATGGCCGCCATTGCCCAGCCCACCATGCCGACCAGCGCGAAGCTTTCGCCCAGGCCCAGCACCAGGCGGCCCGCCAGCAGCACCAGGTACGCACCGGCGCCATGGCCGAGGGCGGGCAGCGCGGAAGCCCAGCACAGGAGCGACGCGGCCGCGTAGAGGAACAGGCCCCTGAACATCGCGACCTTGCCGCCACGTTCGTCGGCCATCCGGCCCGCCCAGCCACGGCTCAGGAGGGTGGAGAGAAAGGCGATGCCCACGGCCAGGCCGGACGCGACATTGCCCATGCCCAGCGTCTGCGACACATGGACCGCCACCGCCGGCATCGACATCGCGACCGACAGGTAGCCGAGGAAAAGCGCGAAGGTCATCCAGACCAGTTCGCGCAGGGAAGAATTTGCCTGGACGTTCGTCATCGAGCGCCGCTCCTTGAATTTCAAAGAGCACCTGCGGGACGAAGCGGCGAGGAAGATGGGTGCCGAAGCGACCAACGCACACCGCCAGCCGGCCGCGGGTGCCACTGGTGATGCGTTGGTTGACGTAAACGCTTACGGCGTGTCGAGCGTTGAAGGCCTCAGCGTCGATTTTGCAGCGGCGATTCTAGCGGCAACGGCTTCGACGCAGGGGCGTGCCTGCCCGAGGATCGACCTCGGACCGCGTCGAAGGACTGGCCTCAGCAAGGCTCGGGGTCGACAAGCAAGAAGCTGCCGTGGCCACCCGGCAGGATCTCGTGCCAGCGGCCCGCCGGAATGATCTGCAGATCGCCGGCGCGAAGGGGCACCTGCACGCCATCGAGGACCAGGTCGATGGCGCCTTCGAGCATCAGCAAGGCTTCGTCGTAGCCCGGATGCATCTCCCTGGCCAGCCCCGCTGCATCGACCTTGAACAGCTTCAGGCCCACGCCGCCGGGCCGCCCCACCAGCTTGCCGGACCACGCCGGGCCCAGCAGCCGTGCGTGGCCGACCAGGTCCCGGTGCGTCGGCGCGGCGTGTGGAGCGGTCATGGGTGGCGCTTGCCGTGCCTCGGGTCAGGCGGCGCGCCGCGCTTCGTAGGCCTTGAGGTTGACGTAGGCGATCTGCAGCACCGACGGCGTGGCCGGCTGTCCCGGCGCCTTGCGCCGCAGCAGGTCGCCGATGATGTGGTCGGCTTCCACCGCCGCGCCGCGCGCCATGTCCTTGTACATCGAGGCCGTGATCGGCGAGCCGGGCATGGTGAGGAAGGCACGGCCGCGCTGCACGGCCGCGGCGCGGGGCGCGAAGCCGTTGTGGGCCGCGATGGCGCTGCACTCGTCGAAGATCGACAGCGACACGGCTTCGCCGCCCGCGGCCACGATCTCGCCGAAGGACGAGCGCAGCAGCGTCGTGACGCCCGCGGCCGAGGCGATGAAGACCCACTTCTCCCACATCTCCTGCAGGATGTTCTCGCTGGCGTTGCTGCCGAAGTTCGCGCCCGCGAACTGCGCCGCGATCGCGTCGACGCGGGCCGAGCGGCCGCCCGCGCGTTCGCCGTAATTGAGGTCGTGGGTGTCGTTGAGGTGCAGCACGCGGCCCTCGTCGTCGAGCGTGGCCGAGATCAGGCACAGGCCGCCGAGCACGCGCTCCTCGCCGAAGCGTTCGGCCAGGGCGTCGATGTGCTGCATGCCGTTGAGCAGCGGCAGGATCACGGTGTTTGGCCCGACCGCGGGCGCGAAGGAGTCCATGGTCGAGGCGAGGTCGTAGGCCTTGCTGCCGACCAGGATCACGTCGTAGGGCCCGTCGATGCCGTCGGCCAGCACGTGTTTCGGTGCCGGCAGCTGCAGGTTGCCCTGCGGGCTCTGGATCACCAGCCCGGTCTTGGCGAGCTGTGCCACGCGCCGAGGCCGCAGCAGGAAGGTGACGTCGCGCCCCGCTTCGAGCAAACGACCGCCGAAATAACCACCGAGTGCACCCGCACCCACCACGAGGAATCTCATCTTTGTCACTCCCGAGTCAGACAGAGAAAGATCGACGGCGATGCCGCCGCGATCACCCGGGGGCGTACTCTACGCCGAGCCTCGCTCCTTTGCAGGCTGGCGCGAAAAGGGCGCGAGGTCGATGCCGCCCGCGCGGCCCAGCAGCTGGTCGGCGATCGCATCGCCCACGCCGGCCGAGTGCTTGAAGCCGTGGCCCGAGCAGGCCGAGGCGATCAGCACGCCGGGCGCGCCGTCGAGCGCATCGATCACGAAGTGCCGGTCGGGCGTCACGGTGTACATGCAGGCGCGGGCCTTGAGCAGGCGGCCTTCGATCTGCGGGAAGCGGCCGGCCACGCGGCTCGCGTACATCGCGGCGCCTTCCTCGGCGCTGACCTCGCGCTGCAGGGTGTCGGGCGAGGTGGTGGCCGCGTACTGCTCGGTCGCGACCTTGAGCGCGGGCTGCGCCGGGTCGGACGACGGGAAGCCGTACATGTAGTCCTCCTGCGCGTCGCCGAACATCCAGATGAAGATGGGCAGCCTGCCCGGTGCGAAGTCGGGCGCGGCGGTGCCGGTGTCGAACCAGTACATCACCTGCCGGTAGACGGCGAAGTCGGCGTGCCAGTCGGCGCGCGCCTGCCGGCCCAGGAATTCCGGCAGCCACGGGCCGGCGGCGATCACCACGCGGGCGGCGGTGAAGCGTGCGTTGGCGGTCTGCACGGCGGTGGTGTCGCCGTTGCCCAGCGGCTCGACGGCCTGCACGCGTTCGCCGGTGCGCAGCGTGGCGCCCAGGCCGCGCGCGGCCTCGAGTTGCGCCGCGATGGCCTGCTCGGGCCGCACGAAACCGGCCTCGGGTTCAAAATAGCCGAGCTCGTCGCCCTGCAATGCGAACTGCGGGTAGCGCGCGCGGATGCCCGCGGCGTCGAGCACCTCGTGGCGGATGTCGAAGCGCTTGGCGCAGGCGATGGTCCGGCGCACGAAATCGGGCTTGCCGTGGTGCGCGGCGATGCGGTCGCGCGGCGCGAGGATCAGGCCGCCGGTCTGCTCGAAGATCGCGCGGCCGGTGCTGGCCTCGAGCTCGCGCCAGATGGCATGCGAGCGCCGCACCAGCGGCACATAGGCATTGCCTTCGCCGATGGCCAGACGCGTGATGCGCGACTCGCCATGCGAGGAGCCCTGGTCGTGCGGCGGCGCGTATTGGTCGATGCCCAGCACGCGCGCGCCACGCAGCGCCAACTGGTAGAGCGTGGCCGCGCCGATGGCGCCGAGGCCGACGACGATGACGTCGTAATGGTTGTGCTGTGTGCTCACAGGATCGGCAGGTTCAGGAAGGCGTCCTTGACCTCGATCGGCTTGGGGATCAGCTTGAGCTGCGCGAACACGTCGGCCAGGCCCTGCTGCTCGCGCGCGATCTCGGGCGTGAGCGCGACCACGCCGTACTGCCGGCGCTCGGTCGCCAGGGCCAGCACCTTGGGCTCGACCTTGAGCTGCGGCGCGAGCGTGTCCACCACCTGCTTCGGATTGGCCTGCGCCCAGGTGTTGGCCTTGCGCAGTTCGGCGAACACGGTCCTGAGCGTCTCCTGGTTGGCGCGCGCGTAGCCGGGCTGCGCGAAATGGTAGGTGCGGTTGCCGCTCAGGCCGGTGCCGTCGAACAGCAGGCGCGAGTCGGTCGCGATCTGCGCGCCGGCCAGGAAGGGGTCCCACAGGCCGATGGCCGCCACGCTGCCCGACTGGTAGGCGGCCACGGTGTCGGAGGCGGTGAGGATGTAGACCGGCTCGATGTCCTCGTAGCTCAGGCCCGCGGCCTGCAGCGCCTTGATCAGCACGTACTGCGTGTTGTAGCCGCGGCCCGTCACCACCTTCTTGCCCTTGAGGTCGCGCACCGTGCGGATCGGCGAATCCTTGGGCACCAGGAAGCCCACGCCGCCGGGGTAGGGGCTCTCGGCCGCGAGGTAGGCCAGGCCCTTGCCGCTGGCCTGCTGGAACACGCCGATGCCGTCGGAGGCATGGCCGAAATCGATCGCGTTGGCCGACAGCGCTTCCGCCAGCTGGCTGCCGCCCAGGAACTCGCGCCACTCGACCTGGATGCCGGCGGGCGCCAGCGCCGTCTCGAGCTGGCCCGTGCCCTTGAGGATGTTGAGCGTGTTGAACTTCTGGTAGCCGATGCGGATCACCTTGGCGGGTGCCTGCGCGAACAGCGGGCCGGCCGCGATGGCTGCGGCGGCACCGGCGCCGGCTTGCAGGAAGGCGCGGCGGCGCAGCGGGGGAATCGAATGCATGAGAGGGTCCTGGTGCACCGCGGGGGCGCTCGTTGGCGAAAAGGGGGACAAGCGTAGGCGGCCCCTGGCCGCCGCGCCACGACGCATTTCTCATTTGCTCATGCCTGAAGTGTGGGCACATAAGCATGCAAAAAACGCTTCGTTGCCGCGCTGCGGGGCGCTGCCTAGAGTCGCGTCTTTCCAACAAGGACGGAGGACGCATGAAGCGCCAACAATTCATCCTCGGCGGCCTCGCGCTGCTGGGCACGCTGGCCTTCCCGGCCGGCGCCTGGGCCGACAAGCTCGACGACATCCGCAAGGCCGGCGTGCTGCGCGTGGCGGCCTTCGACGGCAACCCGCCCTTCGGCTACATCGACGCCACGAGCAAGAAGCAGGTCGGCCACGACATCGACCTGGCCAATGAATTCGCCAGGAGCCTGGGCGTCAAGATCGAGCTGGTGCCGACCAATCCGGCCAACCGCATCCCGCTGCTGACCTCGGGCAAGGTCGACGTGGTGTTCGCGAGCTTCACCATCACCGACGAACGCGCCAAGGTGGTGGACTTCACCACGCCGTACTTCCTGGTCGGCCAGCAGTTCCTCGCCAGGAAGGGCGTGCTCGCCGACGCGGCCCAGCTCAAGGACCTGCGCATCGGCACCGAGAAGGGCACGACGATGGAGACCAACCTGCGCACCAACTACCCCGATGCCAAGGTCGTGCTGTACGACGATTCACCCTTCGCGCTGGCCGCGCTGCGCAACGGCAACGTGCAGGCCATCACCAACGACGGCGTGAAGCTCACGGCGCAGTGGGGCCAGCTGCCCGACAAGGAGAAGTACGAGATCCCGGCGATCACGGTGTCGAAGGAATACCTGGGCGCGGCCGTGCCCAAGGGCGAGACGCGCCTGCTCGAATCGCTCAACAGCTGGCTCACCGAGATCGAGAAGAACGGCCGCGCCGTGGCCATCTACAACGCCTGGTTCGGCCCCGACAGCAAGGCGCCGCTGCCGCGCCTGCTGAAGATCGGCGAGCCACGCGTCGCATCGCGCTGAAGCGGATGAGTGCTGCGGCCATCGAGGGCGACATCGCCGAAGTCAGGACGCGCGCGGTCGCACGCACGATGGCCGTGGTGCGGGCCTGGGTCGGCACCGAAGCCGATCCGCCAGCGCCGGTTCTCGCGCGCGTCGGCGCCTTGCTGGCCCAGCTGGCGGCGGAGCCCGCGCTCTTTCCCGATGCGCATTTCCCCGCGCCCGTCGAGGCCGCGGGCGAGACGCTCTACCTGCTGGCCGAATCGGCCGACCGCACGCATGCGCTCTACCTGTGGCGGCCGGCCCCGGGCTTTCGCACGGTGCCGCACGACCATTCGACCTGGGCGGTGGTGGCGGGCATCGAGGGCGAGGAGCCCAACGTGCTCTGGCGCCGCACCGATGGCGGCGAAGGCCCCGGCGGCGCCACGCTCGAACGCACGGGCGCGAGGCGCATCGGGCCGGGCGCGCACATCGGCTTCGGGCCGCGCGACATCCACAGCGTGGCGATCGAGGGCGAGCATGCGATCAAGCACCTGCACCTCTACGGCCGCAGCCTGACGGACCTGCCCGAGCGCCTGGACTTCGACACCGCGGCGGGACGTTGCGTCACGCAGCCGGCGCAGCCGCAGGTGCTGGCGCCCGTCCCGTCCGACGCCGCCTTCGCGTGAACGCGTTCGAGAGTGCGCGCGAGCAGCTGCTCGCGCCGAAGTACCTCGGCTGGCTGCTCGACGGCTGGCTCATGACCATCGCGTCTTCGCTGCTGGTGATCGTCGCATCGACCGCGCTGGGCCTGGTCTTCGCGGCCGCGCGCGGCAGCCCGCGGGCCGACCTGCGCCGGGCCACCGCGGTCTATGTCTCGCTGTTCCGCAACACGCCGCTGCTGGTCCAGCTCTTCTTCTGGTATTTCGGCGCGCCCGCGCTGCTGCCCGAAGCCGCGCGCGAATGGCTCAACGCCGGGCACCATGTGAGCGTGGCGGGCCTGCGCCTGCACTGGCCGTCCTTCGAGTTCCTCACCGCCATCGTCGGGCTGGTGCTCTACGCCACGGCCTATGTGGGCGAGGAGATCCGCGCCGGCATCCGCGGCGTGCCGGCCGCGCAGCTTCATGCGGGCATGGCCATGGGCTTCAGCGCGGCGCAGGTGCAGCGCCACGTCGTGCTGCCGCAGGCGGTGCGCATCGCGCTCGCGCCGCTGTTCGGCCAGTACATGAACATCGTGAAGAACACCTCGCTGGCCATGGCCGTCGGGCTGGTCGAACTGTCGTACACCTCGCGCCAGGTCGAGGCCGACACCTTCAAGACCTTCCAGGCCTTCGGCTTCGCGACGCTGTTCTACATCGCGACCATCGCGCTGCTCGAGTGGACGAGCGCGTGGGCGGTGCGGCGCACGAGGGTGAAGGCATGAGCGGTGCGATCGCAGTCCTGTTCGACAACCTGCCGTACCTGCTCTGGGGCGCCTGGCCGAACGGGCCGCTGGGCGGCGCGGCGCTGACGGTGCTGCTGAGCGCGGGCTCGGCGATCGCCTCGGCCGTGCTGGGCCTGCTCTTCGGCGTGGCCCTGGCGATGAGCCGCGGCGCCGCGCACCGCCTGCTGGTCACGGTGCTGGGCTTCTTCCGCGCGATCCCGGTGCTGATGCTGATCTTCTGGACGTACTTCCTGCTGCCGATTGCGCTGGACATCGACGTGCCGGGCGTGCTGTCGGTGATGTGCGCGCTCTCGCTGGTCGGCGGCGCCTACCTGTCGCATGCGGTGCATGCGGGCATCCGGGGCGTGCCCGCGGGGCAGTGGAACGCGGCGCTGTCGCTGGGCATGGGGCGCTGGCGGGCGCTGCGCCACATCGTGCTGCCGCAGGCGCTGCGCATGATGCTGCCCTCGTTCATCAACCAGTGGGTCACGCTGGTCAAGGACAGTTCGCTGGCCTACATCGTGGGCGTGGCCGAACTCTCTTTCGTGGCGACGCAGGTCAACGCGCGCACCATGGTCTACCCGGCCGAGCTGTTCATGCTGGTGGGCGCGCTCTACTGGCTGCTGTGCACCGCGCTCGAGCGCGGCGTGTGGGCGCTGGTGCCGCGCGATCCGCAGCGCGGCACCTGACGCCCTTGCGGCGTCAGAGCACCTGCTGCACCAGCTGCGGGAACACCTTCGAGACCTTCTGCAGCAGGTAGTCGCCGTAGCGGCCGTGGAAGGCATGCACGTTGGCCTGGTCCCAGCGCGTGGCGCTGTCGTCGACGACCGCGGGCACGGGCAGGCCCTCGATCTTGTGCACGCGGGCCTCGAAGTTCGGGTCGAAGAACAGCGGGAAGGACAGGCGGTCGCGGCCCGAGGTGTTGCGCACCACGCGGTGCGGCGTCGAGCGGTAGAGGCCGCCGGTCATGTGGTCGAGCATGTCGCCGATATTGATCACGAAGGCGTCGGGCACGGGCGCCGCGTCGATCCAGCCCTGGGCGGTGCGCACCTGCAGGCCGCCGATGTCGTCCTGGCGCAGCACGGTGAGCAGGCCGTAGTCGGTGTGCTCGCCCACACCCCATTCGACATTCGAGCCCTCGGGGATCGGCTGCGTGGGGTAGTTGAAGAGGCGGAACAGGATCAGCGGGTCGGCCGTGTAGCGCGCGTGGAAGTAGTCGGCCTCCAATCCCAGGCTCAGCGCGATGCCTTCCATGAGCCGATGGCCCAGCTGCGTGACGGCGGCCATGTAGTCGAGCAGGGTCTGCCTGAAGCCTTCGATCTCGGGGAACAGGTTGGGCCCATGCACCGGCAGGCGAGCCTGCACGCGCGGGTCGTCCACGCCCAGTTCGCTGCCCAGGTACAGCCCTTCCTTCCAGTCGGGCCGGCCCGAGGTCAGTTCGCCGCCCAGCGGGAAGTAACCGCGCCAGGCCGCGCCGCCGAGTTCCATGCGCCAGCGCAGCTTGGTCGGCTCGTCGAGCGCGAAGAAGGCGCGGCTCAGCGTTTCGAGACGCTGCGTGAGGGCGGGGGCGATGCCGTGGCCGACCGCGTAGAAGAAGCCGTGCGCGCGGCAGGCCTCGCCGATCTGCGCGGCGGCGGTGTGGCGGTCCGGTGTGCCGGCCACCAGGGCGGAGACATCGATGAGGGGAAGGGTGGTCATTTGAACGGCGAACGGATGTCCGACAGGAACTGCGCGGCGCGCGGATGCTGCGGGCGGTTGAAGAAGTCGTCGGGCGTGGCGCGTTCGAGCACGCGGCCTTCGTCCATGAACAGCACGCGGTCGGCGACCTCGCGCGCGAAGCCCATCTCGTGCGTGACGCAGACCATCGTCATGCCCTCGCGCGCCAGGTCGCGCATCACGATCAGCACCTCGCCGACCATCTCGGGGTCGAGCGCGCTGGTGGGTTCGTCGAACAGCATCAGCGGCGGTTCCATGGCCAGTGCGCGCGCGATGGCCACGCGCTGCTGCTGCCCGCCCGAGAGTTCGCTGGGCCAGGCCTGGGCCTTGTTCGCCAGCCCGACCTTCTCGAGCAGCGCGAGCGCGCGTTCCTGCGCCGCGGCCGCGCTCAGGCCCAGCAGGTGCGAGGGCGCGAGGGTGCAGTTCTGCAGCACCGTGAGGTGCGGGAACAGGTTGAACTGCTGGAACACGAAGCCGATGCGCGAACGGAAGGCATTGACGTCGGTGCCGCTCGCGTGGATGTCCTTGCCGTCGATCACGATGCGGCCCGACTGGATCGGCTCGAGCCGGTTGAGCGTGCGGATCAGCGTCGACTTGCCCGAGCCCGAGGGCCCGCAGACCACCACCACCTCGCCGTGCGGGATGGTCTCGGTGACGTCGACCAGCGCGTGGTAGTTGCCGTACCACTTGTTCACCTGCTGCAGCTCGATCATGCGGAGATTTTCCTTGTCTTCTTCGCGGCGAGCGCGGGGGTGCGGCGGGTCTGGCGCCGTTCCAGCCAGTAGGCGAAGCGCGAGAGGCCGAAGCACAGGATGAAGTAGGTCAGGCCCAGGATGCCGTAGACCTCGGCCGGCCGGGTGAAGACCTGGGTGTTGATCTGCGTGGCGATGAAGGACACCTCGGCCAGCCCGATGATGTAGCCCAGCGAGGTCTCCTTGATGGTCGAGACGAACTGGTTCACCAGCGAGGGCAGCATGCTGCGCAGCGCCTGCGGCAGCACCACCAGGCGCATCGCGCGGCCGTAACCCAGGCCGAGCGCGCGGGCGCATTCCATCTGGCCCTTGGGCAGGCCCTGGATGCCGGCGCGCACGATCTCGGCCAGGTAGACCGCGTCGAACACCACCAGCGCGATCAGCATGGTGGTGAACTGGTCGGTCTTGACGCCGGTGACGCTGGGCAGGAAGAAGTAGGCCCAGAAGATCACCATCAGCAGCGGGATGCCGCGCACCACGAAGACCAGCGCCGTGACCGGCCAGCGCAGCCAGCGGTAGGGGCTCACCCGCGCCAGCCCGAAGACGATGCCCAGCGGCAGCGCCAGCACCAGGCCCAGCGCCGCGAGGATCACGGTGAGCGCCAGCCCGCCCAGCGGCCCGTTGGGGTACTGGCCGACCAGGAAGTAGAGCCAGTACGTACTGATGAGTTCGAGCATCAGGGAACCGCCTCGCCATCGCGTGGCCGGCGATGGATGCAACCTGCACGGCCCAGGCCAGGAACACCGCGGAACCGGCTTTGCCGGGCCGCTGGTGTTGCCCCCGGCGAGGGGGTTGGCGCAGCGACACGAAGTGCGCGGAGACTGGGGGAGAACGTCATATCGTGCGCACCGGAAAGCGGTGGTGGTACCAGGCCGCCAGCCCGGTGATGCCCAGCGAGACCGAGAGGTAGGCGAGGGTGGCGAAGGCGAAGGATTCGGAGCTGCGGAAGGTCTCGCTCTCGACCTGGCCGGCCTGGTACATGAGCTCGGCCGCGCCGATCACGGTGGCGATCGAGGTGTTCTTCCAGAGGTTGAGCGTCTGCGAGATCAGCGGCGGCACGGTCACGCGCAGCGCCTGCGGCAGGATCACGCGGCGCATGGTGGCGAGAAAGCCGAAGCCCAGCGCGCGGCCGGCCTCCATCTGCACCGAGGGGATCGCGCGGATGCCGCTGCGGATGTCCTCGGCCATGAAGGCCGCGGTGTAGAGCGACAGCGCGATCACCGCGCTGATGGCCTCGATCGGCCCGGCATAGAGTCTTTCGCGGAGGCCCTCGGGCAGCAGCTCGGGCGCGCCGAAATACCAGAACAGCATGTGGGCGATCAGCGGCACGTTGCGTATCGCCTCGACGTAGGCGAAGCCGACGGCGCGCAGCCACGCGAGCGGCGACAGCCGCAGCAGTGCGACCCCCAGCGCGATGGGCAGCGCGCACAGCAGCGAGACGGCCAGCAGCTGCAGCGACAGCAGCAGGCCGGCGACGAGCATGTCGTGGTACTTGCCGGTGAGCAGCAAGGAGTAGTCGAACAGGGGCATGGGGAAGCGACGGTAGCACCGCGGCCTGGAACTTGCGCCGTCCCGGTGGTGGGAGAGGCTGGATTTTCTCCCTCCCCCGCTGGGGGAGGGTGGGGGTGGGGGCACGACGGCGACCGATGCGTCACGCCTGCCGCTTGTGCAAAGGCCGCGAGCCCCCATCCCGGCCTTCCCCCGGAGGGGGAAGGAGAAAGAGCCGGACTCAGTCGATCTTGTCGCTGTCGAGCTTGAAGTCGCGGGTCTGGAAGCCCGAGGCCGTGTTCGGTCCGTACCATTTGAGGAAGATCTTCTGCGCTTCGCCCGAGGTCTCGAGCTCGCGCAGCGCGCTGTCGACCACGGCCTTGAGGCCGGTCTCGCCCTTCTTGATGCCGATGGCCAGCGCCTCGGTGCTCAGGTTCTGCTTGAGCACCACGTACTGCGCCTTCTGCGCGCCGAGCTTGGCGTAGCTGCGCAGCAGCGCGGCCTCGTCGTCGACATAGCCCACACCCTTGCCCTGCTGCAGCGCCTGGAACGCCTGCTGGCTGGTGTCGAAGGTCACGACCTCCACGTTGGGCACGGCCTTGCGGATGTTGGGTTCCTGCGTGCCGCCACGGATGGTCAGCACCTTCTTGCCCGCGAGTTGCGGCACCTCGGTGATGCCGCTGCTCTTCTTCACGATCGCCTTCTGGCCGGTCACGAAGGTGGTGAGCGAGAAGTCGATCTGCGCCTCGCGCTCCTTGTTGTGCGTCAGGCCGGCCGCGACCAGGTCCACGTGGCCCTGCTGCAGTTCGGGAATGCGCGCGGCCACGGCGATCTGCTTGAGCACGGTCTTCACGCCGATCTTTTTGGCGATCGCATTGGCCAGGTCGACCTCGTAGCCGACGATCTGCCGGGTCTTGGGGTCGATGAAGGTGGCCGGCTCGTCGGTGCCGAGCACGCCGACGACGAGCTCGCCCTTCTTCTGGATGTCGGCCAGCTGGTCGGCGTGGGCCAGGCCGGCCAGCCCGAAGGTGGCGGCGACGAGGGAGGCGGCGAGGGTGGCGATGGGCCGGATGCGCATGTTCTTGTTCTCCGTGAAAGCGGTTCTGGGTCCGACCGGCGACGCGCCGGTCTCTCCCCCGGCCGCGAGACTAAACAGGTCGCCGGGGTTTGGGAACAACCGTTTCGGCATATTCAAATTCCGGGCCGCCGCGCCGGGATGCTCGACCTGGCCCGGCGCGGCGGCGATTTGTACCATTCTGTAAACTTGCCGCATATTCCTACGCCGCCGGGGCTGACCCGGGCGGCGCGCCTTCTGTCATGAACCTTCGCGTGTCCCCTCCAGCGCTCGTCGCGCCCGTCGATACCGAGGTCTTGTCACGCATGGTCCGCACCGACCAGCTCGTGATGGTTCGGCGCAGCGTGCTCGCGGCCATCCCGATCAACGTCGCGCTGAGCCTGGCGGCCGCGCTGGTGGCCTTGAACTCGGGGCACACCGTGGGCGGGCTGTGGTGGCTGCTGCTGTCGCTCTCGGTGAACGGGGCGCGCATCTTCATCTGCCGGCTGCCTTTCGCGCCCTCGCCGGGCGTCACGCCCGAACGCGGGGTCGCGGTCTCGGCGCAGGCGAAGCCGGTCGAGTGGCACCTGCGGCTGGCCGGCTTCTGCGCCGCGGCGTCGGGCGGGGTCTGGGCGCTGATCCCGCTGCTGTGCGCGGGCTACACCTCGCCGCAGACCCTGTTCTACCTGACGGTGGTGTGCGGCATCTGTGCCGGCGCCGCCACCTACGGCATCGCCTACGCGGCGGTCCCGATCAGCTTCGTGATCCCGGCGCTGCTGTCGGTCATGGGCTGCCTGGTGTATGCGGGCGGCTTCGACCGGCTGAGCCTGGCGGCCATGGTGCTGCTGTACCTCGCGGCGCTGGTGCGCGGCTCCCTGCAGAGCCAGAAGGCCTTCCGGGCCGGCAGCCGCCTGAAGAACGAGGCGACGGCCATGGCCTCGCAACTGCGCGAGGCGCACCAGCATCTGCAGGCCTCGGCGCAGGAGCTGACGCGGCGGGCCTCGTACGATGCGCTCACCGGCCTGCTCAACCGCGAGGGCTTCATGCAGGCCACGATGCAGTACATCGAGGCCCGGCCCGGGCGCCCGCTGTGCCTGCTGCTGCTCGACCTCGACGGTTTCAAGGCGGTCAACGACGCCTTCGGCCACAAGGCCGGCGACCGGGTGCTGCGGGACGTGGGCGACTGGCTGCAGCGCGAGCTGTGGTCCTTGAACGCGATCCTCAGCCGCTGGGGCGGCGACGAATTCGCGGTGCTCTATTGCCCGCGCGGCGACGCGCAGCAGCCCGCGGCGGTGGCCGAGGCGCTGATCGCCGCGATCCCCTTCGCCACCGCGCACTACGGCGGCCACCTGGGCGTGAGCATCGGCATCGCGACGTCCGACGGCGCGGGCACGGTGGACATCGCCGAGGCCCTCGACCTGGCGGACGAGGCGCTCTACGAGGCCAAGCGCGCCGGCCGCAACCGCTACCAGGTCGTGGACGAGTCGCTCAACCTGCGCCTGGCCACGCGCCGCGACGTCGAGCGCGACCTGCTCTACGCGATCGAGACGCGCGCGATCGGCGTCTGGTACCAGCCGATCGTGACCAGCGAGGGCGGCCAGATCCACAGCCTCGAGGCGTTGCTGCGCTGGAACCACCCGCGGCACGGCCGCGTCGCGCCCGAGCGCGTGGTCTTCGCGGCGGCCAGCACCGGCGTCGCCGAGCAGCTGCTGCGCCACATCCTCAACGAAGTCTGCCTGGCGATGCACCAGTTGGAGGCCGAAGGCTCGGCGCTGGCCCGGGTGCCGATCGCGATGAACGTCTCGCCGCGGGAGATGGGGCAGCTGGCGGTCGACGACATCGTGCTGGGCATGCTGCGCGCGCACGGCATCGCGCCGAGCCGGCTGCACATCGAGATCACCGAGGAGGTGGCCCTCGACAGCCATGCGACCCGCGCCCGGCTGGCCGCGCTCTCGACGGCCGGCGTGACCATCGTGGTCGACGATTTCGGCGTCGGCTACTCGTCGCTGGCCTCGCTGCGCAGCGAGTACGTCGGGCAGGTCAAGATCGACCGCAGCTTCGTCTCGGGCCTGTCGGCCTCGCCGGGCAACACCGTGCTGGTCAACTCGATCGTGCAGCTCGGCCACTCGCTCAACATCCAGGTCGTGGCCGAGGGCGTGGAAACCCACGACGAACTCGACGCCCTGCGCGCGCTGGGCTGCACCCTGGCGCAGGGCTACCACTTCGCCCGGCCCGCGCCCTTGCCCGAGATCGCCGCCTGGGCGCTGCAGCGGCAGTCGACGTCCTGAGACGCGCGAGCGTCCGGAGTCGGGTCCGGGGCCGCGAGCTCCGCGTGACGGATGTCACGCTTGCCCGCGTTTTCTGAAACCGCCTTTTTCGAGGCCTGCGCGCGCCCGCCTGGCGCCGGGTCCACGCACCAGAGGGACGGCGAGGCATGGGCGCCGGGCGACCGTCATGAACGGTCATAAATGGTCATGAATGGCCCATGACGCTCGTCCTGCAGGCCATAAGAATGACCCTGCCCATCGTCCTTGACGCAGGCAGTCCCGTGCGCTTCGCGAGCTCCCCAGGCCGCCGTCCGTGCGGCTGCGCCGCGGCGGCGCCGGGCTTCTCCGACCCCGATGTTGACTGCACGCATGACCCCAACCCGCTCTTCCCAGACGACCCGCGACCCCGCGGGCGCGCCCGCCTGCTGCATGGCGATCCGATGGGTGCCGGGCCCGGGCGGCGCCGGGGCGTGAGGCGGATGTCCGCCCGGCCCGAGTTCGCCAAGCCCGCCTGCGCCGGGGTGCTGGCGCGCGACGAGACCCTGCGTCGCCGCTGTTGCGCGATGGTGGAGGGGATCGGGTACGAGGCGCAGCCCTTTTCCGCCGTCGACGAGCTCGTCTCGGCCTGCCTGGCCAGCGCCAAGCGCTTCGACCTGCTGGTGATGGCCTTCCCCGGCGACGTGTCGCGGGTGGTGCTGGGCCTGGAGCGGGTCTGCCGGATGATCTCCAACTCGGTGTCCGGCCTGCTGATCCTCGAGGAGCGGCAGATCGACGCGGTGCACCAGGTGCGCTGGGTGCTGCCGCGCGATTTCATCCTGGCGCCCTTCGACGACGAGGAGTTCCGGCTGCGGCTGGTGCGGTGCGGGCCTTCGGCCGAGCTGGCGCAGCAGCGCCCCTTGGTGCTCCCGACGGAAAGCATGCTGCCCTGAGGCGCCGCCCGGTGCCGACACCGGTGGAAAAGATCGGCCGTTCGCCGCTTCTGGGAAAACGCTGACGCGGGCTGATGCGGGTCGGGCCGAGCCGCGCGCCGGATCGGCCGGAGGGTGCCCATGGGCGTGCTCAAGTGTCGGTGGCGTTCGCCGCCAAAGGCAGCGTCAGCCGGAAGACCGCCCCCCGCCCCGCGTCCGGCTGGCCGCGAGAACCGTGCGCGGGGAGGCTGCCGCCCAGCCAGCGCAGCAGCGCGCAGAGCAGTGCGGGAAGCCACCGGGCAGGGGGCGAGGTCGGGCGATGGGCGTGATGGCAGTTTCCCCTGCGCGGCACGTCGTCGGCAGCGGCGGTGTGCCCGTCGGCCGTGCACGGCCCGCGTCATGCGCACGACATTCGCGCGCGCCAGACTCGGGCCGTCGCCGCGCGTCCGCCGGCGGCACGGCTCGAAAGGACAGGCGCATGCACGAAGGCGAGCGACTCAACACCTGCACCCACGGGCTCGGCCTGCTGCTGGCGCTGGCCGCGGCCGTGGTGCTGATCGGCGAGGCCGCCGCTTCGAAGGACGCCTGGCGGGTGGTGAGCTTCAGCGTGTTCGCCGCGGCGATGGTGGCGCTCTATGCCGCCTCGACGCTGTTCCACGGCACGCGCGGCCGCGCCAAGGCGGCCTGGGCTCGCGCCGACCACTGCGCGATCTACCTGATGATCGCCGGCACCTACACGCCGCTGGCGCTGGTCGCGCTGCGCGGTATCTGGGGCTGGGGCCTGTTCGCGGCGGTCTGGGCCGCGGCGCTGTACGGCGTGGCGCGCGAGCTGCTGCCGGCGCGCGAGCGGCCACCGGCGGTCGCGCTCTATGTGCTCATGGGCTGGATCGGCCTCGCGGCCGTCCTGCCCATCGTCGAGCGCTTTCCCGCCGCCGGCCTGCCGTGGCTGCTGGCCGGCGCCTTGCTCTACACCGGCGGCGTGCTCTTCTATGCGCGCGACGGCCGCTGGCGCCATGCGCACGGCGTCTGGCACCTGTTCGTGCTGGGCGGCAGCGCGAGCCACTGCATCGCGCTGCGCTCGCTGCTGGCCTGAAGGCGGCTGAAGTCCGGGCCGGCGCTCAGAGGCCGGCCAGGCGGCGCGTCATCTCGGCGGCCGGGATCGCGCGGCAGCCACTCGCGTTCTGGCCCGACCAGAGCGCCGAGAAATCGTCGCGGCCCAGCTTCTCGGCCGCGGCCTTGAGGGGCGCGAGCGCGGCCGTGGCCAGCGGGAAGGCCGGCGGCGCATCGCTGAGCGGCCCCAGCGCATCGAGCAGGCGGTTGCGCATGCCGCGCGCCGGCCGGCCGGTGATCAGGTTGGTCAGCACCGTGTGCTCGGCCCGCGGGCTCTGCAGGGCGGCGCGGTGCAGCGCGGTGGTCGTGGCCTCGGGGCACAGCATGTAGCTGGTGCCGACCTGCACGCCGGCCGCGCCCAGCGCCATGGCCGCGGCCACGCCCTGCGCATCGGCGATGCCGCCGGCCGCGATCACCGGCAGCTTCACCGCCTGCACGACCTGCGGCAGCAGCGCGAAGGTGCCGATCTGCGTGGAGAGGTCGTCGCCGAGGAAGATGCCGCGGTGGCCACCGGCTTCCAGGCCCTGGGCGATCACCGCGTCGGCACCGTGCGCCTCGAGCCAGCGCGCCTCTTCCACCGTGGTGGCCGAGGACAGCACCTTGGCGCCCCAGTCCTTGACGCGCGCCAGCAGCGCGGCCGAGGGCAGCCCGAAATGGAAGCTCACGACCGGCGGCCGGAAGGGCGCGATCAGCTCGGCGATGGCTTCGCTGAAGGGGGCCCGCCCGCCGCCCTCGGGGATGGTGGCGGGGTCGATGCCGAACTCGGCATGGAAGGGCGCCAGCGCCGCGCGCCACCGGGCCTCGCGCGCCGCATCGGGCGCGGGCGGCGTGTGGCAGAAGAAGTTGAGGTTCCAGGGGCGGGTGGTCTGGGCCGTGATCGCCTGCAGCTCGCTGCGCAGCACTTCGGGCGTGAGCATGGCGCAGGGCAAGGAACCCAGCCCGCCGGCGTTCGACACGGCCACGGCCATGGCGCTGCCCTGGATGCCCGCCATCGGGGCCTGGACGATCGGCAGTTCGATGCCGAAGAGTTCGCGGATGTTCATGCGTCGCTCCTTTCGCGCGTCACGAAGCTGAAGGGCAGGCCGGTGCTCGACACATGCGTTTCGCGCGCGGTCTCGCGCCAGCCGGCGCCCAGCGAGGGCGCGTGCGCATCGCCCTCGAAGTCCTGTGCGATCTCGGTCACCACGGCGCGCTGCGCCAGCGCCGCGGCCTCGGCATAGATCTGCGCGCCGCCGATCACCCACACCTCGGCCGCATCGGCGCACAGCGCGATCGCCTGGCGCAGGTCGGCCGCGCGCTCGGCGCCCGCGGCCTGCCAGTCGGCCTGGCGCGTCAGCACGATGTTGCGCCGCCCCGGCAGCGGGCGGAACTTCGGCGGCAGCGAATCCCAGGTCTTGCGGCCCATCAGCACCGGGCAACCGGCCGTCATGCGCTTGAAGTGCGCCATGTCCTCCGGCAGGTGCCAGGGCAGGGCGTTGTCCTTGCCGATCACGCCATTGGCGGCGGATGCATAGATCAGGTTGAGGCGCATGGGTGTGGGAGCTTGTCTTGCGGGTCCCGAGCCCGGCATCGGGCCGGACAGGGAACGCCAGGGGGGGGACAGGAGGTGGAGCGCCCGATTATCCGGCGGGATGCCTTGGGGGACGACCTTGCGAGGCGGGAGCGACTGTCGGGGGCTAATTCGTTTTTATTAAGTCTGATTGAACATCCGGTATAGGTTTATTGGATTTTGGCCGGGGCGATGACGGAGGGAGTCAATCTTTTGTCTAAAAGATGATGAAGATGCTCTGTCTCTTCTTGCAAAAGAATGTCATTTTTTCCGCCTGAGTGCCCGCTGGAATCGCATGAAAGTCCAGTGCATTCAGGATTTTTCGCCAAGGAATTGAGGCGCTGAATCGTTGGTTTTTGGGTCGATGCGGGGGCGCTTGACAGCGCTGCGTGCCACCCGCATCAGTGTGACCAAGGCACGCGATCGAACCGGCGTTTTCCCTCTGGGAATGGCCATTTTTTTCCCGCAAGAGGCCGCCGCCGGCGTGCTTTGACGCCCCCTTCGCGCGGCTGGCGGACGCCACGATTCAACCCTCCCGATCGCGCGTGCGCTAAATCATCCGGGTGCGCACTTTTCATATTCTTCGTTCTGAATATTCGTGATGGCGAATTTTCTCCTCAACTAAAGTTTGCAATCCGCGGATCGTGCATAAATCCGTTGACGAACGTCTCTTTTTAATTTGCTTATCTCGCTCAATGTTTCATGGCGGGATGGGCTCGGATTCATCCATTCATCGAGGGGGATTCACGTGAACAAGTCATACAAAACCATCTGGAACGAGTCGCTGGGCGCCTGGGTCGCCGCATCCGAGCTGGCGACAGGGCGAGGAAAATCCAGCCGCAGCCGCAAGGCGGCCAGGGCGGTGCTGGCGGCGGGGGTGCTGCTGCAGGCTGGGGTGATGGCGCCTTCGGTGGCGGTGGCAGGGGGGCTGGACGGAGGCGCCACCAACAACAAGTATCAGCAGGCCTATGGCGTCGATGCGAAGGTCAGCGGTGGGGATCCGGCCATCGCCATCGGCTACGAAAGCAATGCCTCGGCGAACACTGCCATTGCCATTGGCAACGCGGTGAGTGCCAACTCGGTTGCATCGATCGCGATCGGGTCCGGCCTCACCCTGGACAGGGCGTCGGGCGGTACGGTCGTCTTCCAGCCTTCGAATCAGGGGGGAAACCTGACCGCCATGCCGGTCACCCAGTCGCAGGACAGCTTCGTCTTCATCAATGCCGGCAACCCCAATACGGTGTCCAACAGTTCGCAGTCGGTGGCGATTGGCGGGACGATCATCAACGCGCCGAGTTCGGTCGCCATCGGAGCGCGGTCCAAGGTGACGACATCCTCCGGGGTGGCCATCGGTTTGACTGCGCAGGCGCTGGGGGCCGCGGCCGTCAGCATGGGCCGCGACGCCTTGGCATCGGGTGGGCAAACCACGGCGATCGGGCCGGGGGCCACCGCTTCCGGGGCGTCCTCGACGGCTGTCGGTTCCAACACCACGGCGTCCAACAGCAATACGATCGCTGTAGGCAGCAGCGCCCTTGCCTCTGGTGATGCGACGGTCGCGATCGGTTTCAACTCCCAGGCGACCAACAACAGCGCGGTGGCGCTCGGGGATATTGCCAAGGCGACGGGCACTTACACCGCGGCGGTCGGCTACAACAGCAATGCGTCTGGCGCCGATGCTTTGGCCGCTGGCCATAACGCGGCGGCTTCGGGGGGGCAGAGCGTGGCCCTCGGCATGAATGCCGCCGCGTCCAAGAGCGGCGCGGTGGCGACAGGCAATGGTGCCAATGCATCCGGCGTCAGTGCCGTGGCCGTGGGTTCCACCGCCCGGGCAATCAGTGATTCCGCGCTGGCCCTTGGCTCCAATGCCAGTGCCAGTAACTTCGGCGCCAGCGCCATTGGGGTCAATACCAAGGCCACCGGCAACAGTTCGGTCGCCCTGGGCAACAGTGCGAATGCGTCCGGCGCCAGCGCCACAGCCGTGGGCGTCAACGCCGCTGCATCCGGTCTCAGGACCATCGCAGTGGGCGAAACCTCCACTGCATCTGGTGGCAGCGCAGTGGCAGTGGGCGAAGCGTCCAATGCAGCCGGTAACAGGGCATCCGCTTTTGGCAACACCGCCAGGGCGCTGGCCGACGACACGCTGGCAGCCGGCTCGAGTGCCAATGCGTCGGGCCAGCAGAGCGTGGCGATCGGGTATCTGAGTCAGGCCACCAAACTCAATGCGGTGGCTCTAGGAGCATCCAGCGCGGCTTCGGGTGATCAGAGCGTGGCAATCGGCTCCGGTGCCGGTGCCAGCGCCTTCGGTGCCAGCGCCCTGGGCGTGAACAGCAAGGCCACAGGCGGGAGTGCCATCGCCCTGGGCAACAGCGCCAATGCCGCCGGCAGCAGCGGGGTCAGCATCGGATCGAACTCTGCCGCTCGCCTCGACAACGCGGTGGCTGTCGGCAACAACGCCAATGCAGCGGGAAGCAACGCCTCGGCGCTGGGCAATGCCTCCGCGGCCTCCGGCATCAACGCACTCGCCGCCGGCGCCAGTTCCACGGCCTCCGGTGGTCAAAGTGTTGCGCTGGGCCTCAACTCGAAGGCCTCCAATACCAACGCGCTGGCTGTCGGTAATGGCTCCCTGGCATCCGGCGCCTCGTCGGTCGCCATCGGCGAAGGCTCGCAAGCCGCGGGCTCGCAGGCGGTGGGCCTGGGCTATTCCAACAACATCAGCGGCAACAACTCGACCGCGATCGGCAGCAGCAACACCGTCGCGGCCAACAACGCCTTCGTGATGGGCAACAACATCTCGGTCGCCGCCGGCCTGGCCGGCACCGTGGTGCTGGGCAATGGCTCGGCGGCAGTGGCCGCGACGCCGGTCACCAACGTCAGCCTCAACGGCACCACCTACACCTTCGCCGGCACCGCGCCCACCAGCACGGTGAGCGTGGGTGCTGTGGGATCGGAGCGCCAGATCACCAACGTGGCCGCGGGCCGCGTGAGCGGCACCAGCACTGACGCGGTCAACGGCAGCCAGCTGTTCGCGACCAACCAGGCGGTGACCAAGCTGGCGACCAACGGTGTGCCGACCAAGTACTTCAATGCGAACTCTACGCAGGCCGACAGCATTGCAGCGGGCACGGACAGCGTGGCTGTCGGGCCGAAGGCGCAGGCGCTGGGTGTGAGTTCGGTGGCCATGGGCCTCAACGCCAATGCTGCCGCCATCGGGGCGGTGGCCATCGGACCCAACAGCACGGCGAATAACTTCACCGTGGGCACCACGGTGCTGCGTGGCCTGGCCCTCGGCGACACCGCCAGCGCCGTCGGCGGGGTGGCGGTTGGTGAGAAAGCGAGTTCCTCGGGCGC